>JAAUYG010041904.1_pt1 | contig 12672 bp, 12 predicted proteins | sample 7278091 | NCBI WGS metagenome assembly JAAUYG01 (sample SAMN14350201, study PRJNA611818) | marine sediment metagenome | isolation source: surface marine sediment (0.6m) | place: French Polynesia: Moorea | collected 2018-08
CAGCCATGACTTGAGCCTGGTCCGCTATCTATCTGACCGGGTTGTGGTTATGTATCTTGGTCACGTCGTCGAGCAGGGCAAGACGGACGAGGTCTTCTCGCCGCCCTATCATCCCTATACCGAAGCCCTGCTGTCGGCGGTGCCGATCGCCGACACCTCGATCCAGCGCAAGCGGATCATCCTCGAAGGCGCCTTGCCCAGCGTGCTCGATCCGCCCTCGGGCTGCCCCTTCCACACCCGCTGTCACCGCAAGATCGGATCGATCTGCGAGACCCAGGAGCCGCCGGTGGTGGACTTGGGCGATGGCCATCAAATCGCCTGCCACATTCCGCGCGAGGAACTGGACAAGATGGAGCCGGTGATCGTGCTGTCGGGCGAGGGCCAGTCCGAGCAGGCGGGTGCCTCTGAGGAGAGCCCGGCGGCGGACTGATCCGCCGAGACTTCGGGCCGGCCCGGGATCCCAGGCCGGCCGGGAGCTCAGGCGACTCGGGACCTCAGGCGATCTGGGCGATCTGATCCTCGTCCGGATTGAGGATCAGGCTGATGCACTGCAGCAGGTGCTCCAGTTCCCGCTCGGCGCTTTCGAAGGCGAGGCCGAGATCGTTTCCGGCACGCCAGACCTGGACGGCGGTCAGTTCGCCTGCGCTGGGGTGCCGAAGGACGATGCGCTCCTCGACGGGCGGCGCGCCGGCGAATCGAAGCCGGAGGCCGCTGAGCGAGATGTCGGTGACCTGGCAGTCGTAGACGCGGCCGCCGGCCACGGCAGTCACGGAGGTGAAGCGGTCGAGATCGAAACGAAGGCAGTGCCTCCGTTCGGCGACCTGGACGAGCTTCATTCCCTGCATATCCATGTTCTTGAGCCTGCTGTTCGGGGGGCGTATTTACTCTTGGTTAATTAGATTAACAAAGGCCTAACACGAAACCTGCCGGCCCCGCGCCGAGGTCACAGCTAAGACACAGTCCCGCCGACGGTCTCCAGCGGCCCGGAGTTGCAGGGAAGTGAGGGGCGGGCCGGAGTTGCGGCGGCCGCCGCCGGGGCCTCAGGCAACCTTTCGTTAACGCGCCTTCTGCCATCCTTCTCGCACTTTGATCGGACGGAGGCTGCTCGGCCCCGCCGCCCTCCCGGCGTGCGGTTCCGGGCGTTCATGGACGAGAGGAAGACGATGAGACACGCGAATCTCAAGCTCCTGACGGCTTCGGCCTGTGCCCTGATGCTGATGGCTTCGGCCTGGGGCCCCGCCCGGGCCGACGAGGCCGGCACCAAGCAGGAAGCCAAGCAGGAAGACGGCTTCCTCGACGGCATGGCCGACGACGCCGGCGACTTCTTCTCGGATGTCGGCAGCTTCTTCTCGGACGACGTGCCGGAGTTCTTCACCGAAGATGTTCCGGCGGCCTTCACCGGCGAGGAGGAGTCTCAGGCATCGGTGTCGGGCACGGACCCCTTCGCCGGCAAGCCCAAGGTGCTGACCGACAAGGCGAGCGTCAAGCAGACCCAGTCCCTGCTCAACGACAAGGGCTACAAGGCCGGGACCGCGGACGGCATCATCGGGCGCAAGACCCGCAGCGCGGTCCGTGCCTATCAGAAGGACAACAAGCTGCGCGTCACCGGGACGGTGACGGACCAGCTTCTGCTTCATCTGAAGGGGGTGCGGCCCCAGGCGCCGAGCGTGGCCGCGGCGCCGAAGCCCGAGCAAAAGCGCAAGCCGGCCTTCACGCGGGACCAGTAGCGCCGGCGGCCGCCGAGGCCGCCCGAATCCAGCCGCCGGATCGGCTCGATTCCAGTCGTCAGATCGGAACGTAGGTCCGTTCGTCCTCGGTGTCGGGGAGCAGCTTCAGGCTGCCTTCCGTCTCGAAGGGGACGCGGCGGCTGCCGAGTCCGGTCGAGACGTAGGCGAAGCCCTCGATCCGAAACTCGATTGACCGGCTCCGGCCCAGAAGGAGAACCTGACGCACCACATCCAGGATGGTGGTGGTGGCGATGACCGGCACCTTGGCGTCGCCGAGCCGCGGCAGGGTGAACTCGGCGCTGGATTGGCCATCCGCGAAGTGCGAATCGTTGACGTTCAGGGCGAAGGTCAGGCCTTCCAGATCGATGTCGAAGTTGTTCGGGTTGCTCAGCCTGAGGTCGACCTCGACCTGCTGCTCGAAGCCGCTGCTTTCCAGGATCCGCAGGTCCGAGAGGTTGATCTTGGGCGGCAGGATGTCCTCCTCCGGGACCGTCGCGCAGCCCGCCGGCCCGAGGCCGAGCAGCAGAAGAACCAGGATCGCAAGCCGTTTCATCGCGGACGCTCACCTCAGCAGCAAAAGGGGGGCCATCATAGAGCCCTACGCGGCAGCGTCGAGGCCTATCCCCTCCGCGGCTCCGGAGCCGCCCCGTCGAAGGGCGCGCCGGAGCGGCCTGCATTCATTTTAAACCTAAACAAGCGGCTCTATCCATATGAAGTAGAAAAGATTGTCTCCGCTCAAGCCACGCCGGCCGAGCGGAGTCTGACCTGGCAGGGTGCTGGAAAAGTCATGAGTGCTTGAGATTGCTCACCCTCACCCGCGCGTAGCGCCGGGCTGCGCCCCCTGGCGAAGGGCGAGGGTGGCGGCGCGCACTTTTTCAGCAACCTGCTAGCCGAAGAGCGCGTCGATCTCGGCCTGCGACATGGTGGTCTCGTCTTCCTCGGCCTCGGCGGCCGGCTCGGTGCTCGAGGCGCAATCGGCCATCCGCTCGCTGCCGTTGACGATCGCCGCGGCGACTCCGATCAGGTCCTGGACCGCCTTGCAGGAGGACAGGACGATCAGGCCGACCTGACTCTGGTCGCCGGCCTCCACCAGGGGTTCGAGCTCGGCCAGCGCGGTGGAGATCCGCCGCTGGATCGCCTTGACGGTCAGATCGAAGGGCAGGCGGAAGCGCTCGGGCGCGATCTCGTAGGCGCGGCAGGCCAGCTCGGCGACGGCCAGATCGCTGCTCAGGAAGTGTTCCTGATAGGTCTTGGGCCGCCAGGACAGGGCTTCTTCGAGCATGTCCGGGGCGCCCGGCACCAGCTCGATCATCATCACCGCCTCGTTGAGGTGGTTGAGGTAATCGGTGGCCAGGAAGGTGTTCTCGTTGATGTTGCTGCCGGCCAGCTCGGCCTGCAGGGCAAGCTGGGCCGGGTTGAGGCTGCCGCCGGAATCCCCGCCTTCGATCCCGGTCTGCGCGTCTCCCATCGTCATTTGCCTGCGCCTCCAAAGCCCCGCCGGTTGGTCAGATTCGGCCTGCGCCCTCATCGGCAGCGCAGACCGGGCAGGCTAGCAGGGCAGGGTTAACAACCAATGTCGTACACATTTCAGCATAGCTTTCTTCGGCGTAGCTCGGGCGGCGCGAGATCGTACCGTCATCAATTTGCGAAGAATTTAAATAAATATTTGGCGAAATTTTAACCGTGATTTTCTATAATCAGCTATTCCATAAGCAAATTTTCACATTATATTTACTGAATTACTGAGCGGCTTGATGTATAATTTCTTAATCCAAGACCCGCCGGCCGACGTATTGTCTTTGACTAGGCCACTGAGTTTGGGTAAACAAGACTTTAAGGGAGCGGCCACGTCGAAAACGGCGGGCCGGGAGGGTAAATTGGAACGATCAGGTCAGGAGGCGGCTGCCGCGTCCGGCTTGGCGGCCCGGTCGGCCGGGTTGCACGGCGGAGACGACGGCGTTGCCGGGGGGGCGAAACGCAGCTCTGGAGGGCTGTTTTTGCGCCGCGTCGGGCTTCTTGCTCTTTTCTGCGCTTGCCTCGTCGGCTCGGGCGAAGCCGGGCTGTTCGACCTGCGTCCGGGTCAGCTCGCCCTCTTCGGGACCACGGGCGACGGCGACGCCGGAAACGGGCGCATCGTCGATTTCCAGTGGCCGGCCGGGCATTCGACCCAGCTCGCGACCCAGCTCGCGACGATGTCGGCCTCGATCTCCGCCGCCGGGGGTGTTCCGGCGGGTCAGGAGGCTCCGGCATTCGAGTTCGGCGCGATACCGGACTACCTCTCGGACCAGAGCGGCGAAGCCGCCCTCGCGTCCCTGTCCGGCCAGGCCCAGACCAATCCGCTGTTCCACCCGGTCAGCGACGAGCTCCATTGCCTGGCGCTGACCATCTATTTCGAGGCGCGGGGCGAGCCGGAGACCGGCAAGCTCGCCGTGGCCCACGTCGTCATGAACCGGATGATGGACAGCCGCTTCCCGGACACGATCTGCCGGGTGGTCCAGCAGGGCGGGGAGCAGGTCCGCCATCGCTGCCAGTTCACCTGGTGGTGTGACGGCTTGAGCGACCGGCCGAAGAACCTGCGTCAGTGGGAAAAGAGCAAGGAGCTGGCCCGGACCGTCTATTGGGGCGGCAATTCGGACCCGACCGGCGGTGCGCTCTGGTACCACGCGGACTACGTCGCGCCGACCTGGGCCCAGGCCTTCGACCGGACCTCGCAGATCGGCCGGCACATCTTCTACCAGCGTCCCCAGGCCAGCCCGAAACTGGCCGACCGCCGCTCCTGAGCGGCCCGACGCCCGGGGCTGCGGCTTCGGGCGCGCTTTCACAGGCGCTCCGATTCTCTGCCCTTTGACCTGGAACAAACTGCGCTCAATTGGACTCGATTGAGCGCAGATAATTTGTCTTATTTCATATAGATAGAGCAGCTTGTTCGCGTTCTAGTGAACGCCGGCTGCTCTTGGAGGCGTCTCCGCTTGCATCGCTGACGGCCACCACGCAAGCTGTCCGTCGATCACCAGCGGGAGCCGGAGCCGAGCATGCAGTCGGAGCAAACGAGCCTCTTGGATGAGACGGCGAGGGGCGTCTTCATCATCTCGGCCACGCCCTTCGCCGAGGACGGCGCGCTCGACCTGGAGAGCGCCGACCGCCTGGTCGAGTTCTACCTCGAGGCCGGGGTCCAGGGGATCACCATCCTGGGCATGATGGGCGAGGCGCCCAAGCTCTCCTACGACGAGGCCAGCGGCTTCATGGCCCGGGTCCTGGAGCGCGTCGGCGCCAGGGTCCCGGTCGTGGTCGGCGTCAGCAACCCCGGCCTCGACAACCTCGCGCGCCTGGCGCTGGAGGCGATGGAGCGGGGCGCGGCCGGCGTGATGGTGGCGCCGATCCCGGGGCTGGCCACCGAGGAGCGGCTGCGGCGCTATTTCGACTCGGTCTGCCAGGCACTGGGACCCGAGGTGCCGCTCTGCTACCAGGACTACCCGCAGAGCACGGGGGTCCAGATCTCGGTCCCGAGCTTCAACGCACTGGTCGCCGCACATCCGCAACTGGTCATGCTGAAGCACGAGGACTGCCCGGGCCTCGGCAAGCTGAGCGCGCTGCGCGACTCGGCGGCGCGCGAAGGCCTGCGCCGGGTCTCGGTCCTGGTCGGCAACGGCGGCCTCTATCTGCCTCAGGAGCTGGCCCGCGGCGCCGACGGCGCCATGACCGGCTTCGCCTATCCGGAGATGCTGGTGGCGGTCTGCGCGCGTTTCTTCGCCGGCGACGCCGAGGGCGCCGAGGACCTCTACGACCGCTACCTGCCGCTGGTCCGCCACGAGCAGCAGCCGGGCTTCGGCCTCGCGGTGCGCAAGGAGATCCTGCGCCGGCGCGGGGTCATCGCCTCGGCCCGGACGCGGGCGCCGGGCCCGGCCCTGACGGCGGCCGACCAGGAGGAGCTGAGCCGCCTGATCGCGCGCCTGGAGCGCCGCCTGGCGGAGGCCGAGGGGTGAGCGGGCGGATCCTGGTCATCAACCCCAACTCCAGCGAGACCGTGACCGCCGGCATCGACTCCGCCATGGCGCCGCTGCGCCTCGCCGGCGGGCCCGGGATCGACTGCGTCACCCTGGCGGAGGGGCCGCCGGGCATCGAGACCCAGGTCCAGGTCGATGGCGTGGTCGCCCCTTTGCTGGCGCTGATCCGGCGCGAGCCGGCCGCGGCCTATGTCATCGCCTGCTTCAGCGACCCCGGCCTCAAGGCGGCGCGCGAGGTGACGGCGGCGCCGGTCTTCGGCATCTCCGAATCCGCCATCGCCCGGGCGCTGAGCCTCGGCGAGCGCTTCGGCATCCTGGCAATCCTGCCGGCCTCGGTGAGCCGGCACCGGCGCTACGTCCGCAGCCTGGGCCTGGAGTCCCGCTTCGCCGACAGCCAGCCGATCGGCCGCGGGGTCGCCGCGCTGGCCGAGCCCGCCGCGACTCTGGCCGCCATGACCGAGGTCGGCCGGCGCCTGCGCGACGACAAGGGCGCCGATGTGCTGATCCTGGGCTGCGCCGGGATGGCCGGCTATCGCGCGGCGCTGGAGGCCGAGCTCGGCCTGCCGGTGGTCGAGCCCTGCCAGGCCGCCGCCGCCGCGGCGCTCGGCGCCGTCAGGCTGGGCTGGTAGCTCACTCGGCGCTGCGCGCGATCCGGAAGCCGTTGACCACGAAGGGCAGGTTGTCCTCGGAGCCCTGGCGGGACGTCGCCTTGATCGAGCCCGCCGTGTCGCGCCAGGAGCCGCCGCGAAGGACCCGCTTATCGCAGCCGGCCTCGTTTCGGGGCGTGCCGTCCTTGGGGGCGTCCTTGTGGGTCCGGAACCAGCAGTCGGCGGTCCACTCGGCGACCCCGCCGTTCATGTCGTGAAGGCCGAAGGCATTGGCCTCGTAGCTGCCGATGCCGGCCGGGCGCTTCCGGTCCCAGGGGGCGCCGCAGTCCTTGCAGTTGGCCTTGCCGGGCTCGGCCTCGCCGCCCCACCAATAGCCGGTCCGGCTGCCGGCCCGGGCGGCGTACTCCCACTCCGCCTCGCTGGGCAGGCGGTAGGCCTTGCCGGTCTTGTTGCTGAGCCAGTTCGCGTACTGCTGGGCGTCCTGCCAGCTGATGTTCCGGACCGGCGTCACCTCCGGCTTGTCGACGGCCTTCGGCGTGAAGCTGCAGCCGCCGTCCTCCACGCAAAGGGTCCATTCGGCGACGCTGACCTCGTACTTGCCGATGGCGAAGACCTCGCTCAGCGTCACCTGGCGCTCCGGCCGCTCCGCGACGTCCCCCTCGTTCGAGCCCATGACGAAGCTGCCCAGAGGCAGCGTGATCATCTGCGGGCAGCCTTCGCAGTCCGAGAAGACCCGGCCGGGCGCGACCGTGGGCTGAACCGAAGCGACCTGCACCTCGCGCGGGCTTTGGGCCAGGCCCAGCGTCTGGCCGTCCAACGGCTTCAGGGTATCCTGCTTGACGTAGCCGATCGGCGTTTCCTCGTTCGAGACCCGGTACCACTCGGTCCCGGTGACATGGCCGGTGACCAGGACCCGGGCGCCGCTGAGCAGGGTTCCGATCTGCGGCGAGTCGGCCTTCGGGCTCTGATGGACCTGGGCATCGACCAGCAGCTCGGCGTCGGCCTTGAGCTGCTCGACCGAGAACACGCCGGCCCCGGCCGGCGCGATGCCGAGCCCGATCAGGAGTGTCAGGCAGAGCGCGAGGATGCGGCACGGCGACATCATGGCAGGAACCTCCCGGGAAGCTGTTGCCAAGGCTGAGCTAGGCAGCCCTGTCGGACGCCAGGACCGGCCGCCCGGTGAGACGCGTGGCGGCGCCCTGGTCGCCGGAGTCCCGGCGCAGGGCCCCGGCGATCAGGAAGATCAGGTAGCAGACCAGGACGGTTGCGCTGACGAAGAAGCCGGCGCGATAGAGCTCCACCGTCCCTTCGCTCTGGCTCTGCTCTCCCTCGTAGACATGGACCAGGGAATCCAGGACCGAGAGGCTCTCCGGCGAGGTGATCTGGACCAGCATGTCGTCGACCTGCTTCTTGTGGCGCAGGACGATGCTGGCGTGCTTCATCAGGCCGGTGATCTCCCGCTCCAGGCCCTCGGGCGCGTCGTCCGCCAGCCGGCTGAACTCGTGGAGGCCCTTCTGCACGCGGTCGTGCATGTCGGGGTTGCCGTTGACGTAGAAGCTCAGGAGATCGCGCAGCATCCGCTCGGTGGTTTCGATCATCGCCTGCGGGGCCTTCTTCTCCTGGGCGTGCTTGATGAAGAGGGTGGCCGCCGTCGGGAAGTAGAACAACGAGTTCCGGAGGGTCGAGTTGCGGGCCTTGAAGCGCTCGGTGATGGTGACCCGCTTCTCGTAGAGCTGGGCGTACTGCTTGACCAGCTGGTCGATGTCGCGGCTGCCCTTGCCGACGATGCCGGACTCCGTGTCCTGCAGCGCGATCACCACGTCGGCGACCCGGTAGGTGGCCTGGACCAGGGGATCGTAGTGCTGCACTAGGCCGGCCCTGACCTTGAGCGCCTCCTGGTTGAGCGCGGAATCGTACTGCTTAAGCTGCTGGAGCTGCTGCAGGGTTTCGGACTTCGCGCCCGCGCCGAGCCACTGGCTCTGGGAAAAGGTGAAACCGGCCGCGCCGGCCAGCGCCAGGATCGCGATGCCGTGGAAGATACGGAGCTTACTCATTGCCTTGGGCCTCCAATTCGCCGGTGAGGGTCTTGAGGAAGGCCACGATCTGATTGACCTCCTGGGCCTGGAGCTCCTGGCCGATCTGGTACCTGGCCATGATCCGGACCACCGCCTCCAGGGTCTCCGCGGAACCGTCGTGCAGGTAGGGCGCGGTCAGCTCCACGTTGCGCAGCGACGGCACCTTGAAGACGTGCAGGTCGTCGTCGTTGCCGGTCACGTTGTAGCGGCCGTAGTCGGCCTGGGTGACGTTGCCCCGGTCCTTGAAGTAGTTTCCGACCACGCCGAAGCGCTGAAACATGTTGCCGCCGACGCCGCGGCCCTGATGGCAGGAGATGCAGCCCAGCGCGGAGAAAAGCTCGTAGCCGGCCCGTTCCTCCTGGTTGATCGCCGCGCTGTCACCCTTGAGGAAACGGTCGAAGCGGGCGTTCGGCGTGACCAGGGAGCGCTCGTAGGTCGCGATGGCGTCCTTGACGCTTTGGATCTGCATGCCGCCGGGATAGATCCGGTTGAAGGCGGCGACGTATTCGGGGACGCTCCGCAGCTTGCTCAGGACCTCCTGCCAGTTGGAGCCCATCTCGCCGGGATGATGCACCGGCCCGTCGATCTGCTCTTCCAGCGTGGCGGCCCGGCCGTCCCAGAACTGCGCGAAGTTGAGGCCGCTGTTGAGCACGGTCGGCGAGTTGACCGAGGTCCGCGCGCCGCCGATGCCGACGGAGAGATCGACGCCGTCCGCGCCGCCGGCCGCCATGTCATGGCAGCTGGCGCAGGAGATCGTGTTGTCGCGGGACAGGCGGGGGTCGAAGAACAGCTTCTTGCCCAGGGCCACTTTCTCGCGGTCCAGCGTCGTCTCTTGGGCCAGAGGCTGGATCGGCGAGTTCGGGACCGCAAGCGCCTGCTGGCTGGCCGTCTGGGCCGCCGTCGTAACCGGTTTCAAGAGCAGCCCGCCGAGCGCCAATCCGGCCGCCACAGGCAGGACAAGACTCAATGTCGTCCTGTTCATCATTTCGACTTCCCGTTGTTTGCTGGCCCGCGCGTACTATTTCTGTGGGCATCGATGAAAAACTGAGCTCAGAAATCGGGAATTCTTATAAAATGACTGAATTAACATGTGATGAATTTCATAAAGCGCCTGTAATACATTGATTTTAATTGATTATATCTGGTCAGGGCCGATTAGGCCTCTGTGCTTTGACCTACTAGCCGACAGAGACAAGAGAGGGGTGCCAGGGTCCCGCCTGGCTGCTAAACAGGGACAGGACAGCGACGACAGAGGTCAGGTGAAGATTTGAGCACGTCGGCACGTGAGTTCCTGCATACGCCCGGCCCGACCCATATCCCGGACCGGGTGCTCAACGCCATGCATCGGCAGGCCTACGACCTGTCGGACCCTCGGTTCCTCGATCTGGCGCTGTCCTGCTTCGAGGACCTGAAAGGGGTCTTTCGCACGCAGGGCGAGGTCTTCCTCTATGCGAGCAACGGCCACGGCGGCTGGGAGGCCGTCTTGAGTAACCTCTTCGAGCCCGGGGATAGCGTGCTGCTGCCCGATGTCGGCCACTTCTCGCGAAGCTGGGGCGGCCATGCCCGGGCCTTCGGTCTGGAGGTCCAGAGCCCCGAGGGCGACCGCCGGCGCGCGCTCGACCCCCAGGTGGTGGAGGACGCCCTGCGCCGGGACGAGGCCGGGCGCATCAAGGCGGTGCTGGCGGTCCAGACCGACACCGCGACGGGCATCACCTCGGATATCCCGGCGGTCCGTGCCGCGATCGACGCGGCCGGCCATCCGGCCCTGCTGGTGGTCGACGTCATCGCCTCGCTGGCCGCGGCGCCCTTCGCCATGGACGACTGGGGCGTCGACGTCGCGATCGGGGCCTCACAAAAGGCCCTGATGGGACCGCCGGGCCTGGCGGCCGTGGCGGTGAACCGCCGGGCCGCCGAGCTGGCCGCGACCCGCGCCGGGCACCGCTACTACTGGGACTGGCGGATCCGCTCGGAGCGCGAGATGTACCGGCGCTTCTGCGGGACCGCGCCCGAGCATTCGCTCTTCGGCCTGCGCGAGGCCCTGGATATCCTGGCCGAGGAGGGGCTGGAGAGGGTGATCGCGCGCCACGCCCGGCTGGCCGGAGCGGTCCAGGCCGCGGTGGCGGCCTGGGAGAGCGCCGGCGCCCTGGCGTTCAACGCGGTGGAGCCGGCCGAGCGCTCGGTCTCGGTGACCACGGTGCTGACGCCCGAAGGGGTCGACGGTCAGGCCTTTCGCGACAGCGTCCGCGACGAGCACCAGGTCGCCCTGGGCGGCGGCCTCGGGACCATGGAGGGCCGGGCCTTCCGGATCGGCCACCTGGGCAGCCTCAACGCCCCGATGGTCCTGGGCTGCCTGGCGACCGTGGAGACCGCCTTGATCCGATGGTCCATCCCTCACGGCGACGGCGGCCTGCGGGCCGCGGTCGAGCACCTTGCCGCCAGCCATGACTGAGTCCAAGCCGCAGGCCTTCGACCTGCGCGATCACTACCTGCATCTGGACAAGGATGGCGCCGCGGTGACCGTCGAGGGCGGACCGGTCTTCTGGCGCCGCCTGATGGCGGGCGAAACCAGCTACGAGGGCCGCTTGGTCACGGCCTCCGATCTTGCCGAGGACATGACGCATTGGGAGATGCACCCGGCCGGCGAGGAGCTGCTGTTCTGCCAGTCCGGTCGCTTCGAGGTCCTGCTCGAGGGACCGGACGGCCAGCACGGCGTCGAGCTCGGCGCCGGCCAGGCCGTCGTCGTGTCCCGCGGCGCCTGGCACCGGCTTCGGGTCCGCGAGGCCGGCCGGATGCTCTTCGTCACCTGGGGCGAGGGCACCCGGCACCGGCCGCTCTAGGACCCTGTCCGAAGGCAGCTCCTTGGAGCAGCCCGCGTTCGATTGAACGCGGACGAGCCGCTCTGACTTTTTGAAACAGATCAAATCACTTGCGCTCGATTGAATCCGATCGAGCGCGACTTGATCCAGCCCTCGAAGCCCGCGTCCGCCGCAGCTTCGGGCCCTGGTGGCCTTTGGCCCGAATCCTGCCGGCCACCCTCGGGGAGCGAGCTTCGCACCGCTTCTGTCATAAAAGTGTAATTGAACTGCAGTACAACCACCGGAGGTAGTCTGCAAGTCATGGTCAGGGCGGCGCTTGTCGGGCTTGGTACGAAAGGCGACGTTTCTTGAGCAAGGAACCCGAGTTACTGCGGTTGTGCCTACTCAACCTTCGCCAACGCAGTGTCTGGGAAGCCGGTTCCAGCTCCGGTGCCCGTTGGAAGACGGGTCTGCTGATGGCAGTTGGATGGTAGGGAGGTCCAGAGGGCCGTGAAGATCGCAGGAGCGCGCTCGGTGGCGCCGAGGCTCATGGCTTTGCCAAGCTCCTCTGTTTCAGGTTTCGAGAGAACGAGAAGGCGGTTGCGCCCGGGGGACCTGGACCCGGCGCCACTGAAGGCGGAATGAACGGCCTCGCGCGGGTTTGGGTTTCCTTTCCGGCGAAGCTGCTCGGGATGCTCGCGGTCGCGGCCGCCGTTGTCGCGGCGCTGATATCGGTTCTGGGCCCGTCTTCGGCCCGCACCGAAGCCGACCGCGAGGGGGCTCAGCTGGCTCAGTCGCAGCCCTCGGGCTGTGCCGAGCCGACGATCGCGGTTCTGCCTCTGGCCGGCGGCCGAAGCCAGTTCTCGATCACCGATCCCTGCCGAGCCGGCCAGATGGTGACCTTCACCTACGTCGGCGTTCCCTTTCAGCGCAAGGTCGACAGCGGCGGGCGGCTCGACTTCATTCTCGACTGCTTCGCCGGCGACGGCAGCCCGGTCGAGATCGGGTTCCAGGACGGCTCGACCTTCTCGCGGAACGCCGTCGCCCGCGACATGGGGCGGGTCTCGAAGGTCTCCGTCCTCTGGTCGGCCAACGTCAACCTGGACATCCATGCCTTCGAGTACGCGGCCAGCTTCGGCAAGCCGGGCCATGTCTGGGCGGCGTCGCCGTCTTCGCCCGAGGACGCGAGAAGCATCGCCCGGGCGGAAGGCCGGGGCCGGGGCTTCATCAGCCACGTCAGCGACGGCGGCAACCTCGGCAGCCACCTGGAGGTCTACACCTTCTGGCACCACCGGCGCCAGGACCGCGGCGTCATCCGCCTGGCCCTGGACTATGCGAGCCGCGGCTCCACACCCCAGGGCGAGACCTGCGGCAGCGGCCGCATGGCGGAGGTGGAGTTCCTCGTCCTGAAGCTGTCGCGCGGCGGCGAGTTCAGCCGGACGGAAGGTGTCTTCCAGCGGGCG
>JAAUYG010033382.1_pt1 | contig 12670 bp, 8 predicted proteins | sample 7278091 | NCBI WGS metagenome assembly JAAUYG01 (sample SAMN14350201, study PRJNA611818) | marine sediment metagenome | isolation source: surface marine sediment (0.6m) | place: French Polynesia: Moorea | collected 2018-08
ATATGGTGGATAGCTACCTTTCCACAAAATTTGGCATTAATTTGCTTGACGGTTTCTGAGAAAACGCGTTTTACGGACGGACGACGGACGACGGACGGACGACGGACGGACAGACGACGGACGCCCGCGCCACGGCATTAGCTCTGCTGACACAGTCAAGCAGAGCTAAAAAGAGCATCCTTTTTGTGCTTCACTGTAGAAATGAGACCAGGTGAGACAGTAGAGCACACTTACTGGTAAGACTTACATTGTCACAGTCAACAGGGTCATGTGGAACCTGGATTAAGTGATAAAGAAGCCGTATTACTCCACTTCCTTACAAGATAACGAGATTATTGTGTGTTCACTTTCCTTAGAATAAAGCAAACACTTCTCCCTGAGTATAGGGCATTAAATTTTGTCCTGGTAAATACAGTCAAACCTGCTCTAAAGACCACTTGTATATAAAGACCACCTGCTTATAAAGACCACATATTACGGATCCCCAGGCATATACTTTCCATGTTGTTGAACCTGCATATAAAGACCACCTGTCTATAAGGACCCCCTTTTCTTGGTCCCTTTAGTAGGTTTTTTTTTTTAAATACAAGTTACACTGTAATTATACAACACATGTATTGTTCCCCTCATATTGTTGCATATACATGTCCTATGTAATCAGTATACTGGCACATGTATACATATATCCCAATGGTAAAACCTGTTTTTCTTGGTTTTACCTACATGTGTATGCACTCAGTCTGAGCAGGTTATAGACTGGGAAAGTTCAGAGAAGCACCAAATCAATATATAACCCATCCAGTAACTGACACGTGTACATCAAGACGTGCATGTGGCATGTGACACACTCCAGAGTATCTATGTCATGCAGTGACAAAATGCAATGTTATCCTACTAGAAAGCATGCTGTGCTCATGCAGAGCTGTACGTCTGGTGTACATGTGTACCATCTATACACCTGCGTTATTTAGTTTGAGTTAAACTTATGTATGCAAATTATTTCTTAAATATGATGAAACTGACGCCCTGAAATACATGTATGAAATGGTGATTTCGGATGAAATTTTGTGTATACAAACAATGATAAACATGATAAAAGTTTAGTCTAGTAAGCTTTGTTTTCCAAAGGTAAAGCAGCTTTTTAGAAGTAGAGATGTGCTTCTGATAGAGATAAATACAGTATTCCGTTCCAGTTTCCCGCTAGATATCTTCTGTTGAAACTGGATATCTTCTGCAGCTATGTAAAAACCTGAACTTACTTCATTGGTTATGTGTGCAACAAGGATTTTTTTTATAGTTTAATGCAATAGGAAGTGTTTTACAACACAAAATCGCAGCACGAATAATTAGTTTCATTCAGAAGTAAAAAATATCCCTGGTCATGCACCTTTTGGCCAATCACACCTCCTGGGTACATGTATATAAAGCATCGACCAATCATGCTTGGGCGACAATTTATTTCGGGTTCTTTGGAGCATGATACTCCTCAGGACATTTTCCCACCAAGGGGTTTAACATACTCCCTATTCAAACATGGCAGCATGAGCCATCTGAGGCACCATTATATATGCTAGTCAGCAGTAGAGCTGTACAGCTGGTGAACAGCGAGAAAATGTGCTCTATGGGATAGAAAGTTCTAAACAGAGAAAAGCGGCTGTTTAAAATACAGTAGTCCCTCTATTTTACAACCCTTTATTTTAAGACCATCCTTGATTATAAGACCACTCAATTTGGTCCCAAAGGGCCACTCTGTGTGTCAAATGACCTTTAAGACCACCTGCAATATAAGACCACATTTTCTTGGTCCCATGGGTGGTTTTAAAATAGAGGGACTACTGTAGAACATATAGGTGTTGGGAATCTAGCCTAAGTTCCCAACATGAACTAAGAACTGGAAACTGAGCAGAAAGCAATTTTCCATTCTTTAGGAAACATGTCATTTTTCAGTTCAGGAAATGTTTCCTAGGAAATTCTTAAGTCAACACAGGAGTTTAAGTTCATTACTTGCTTTTGGTAACCATTGTCTTTACCAAGCCTTGTACTTAAAGAATTTTCTGGAAATCAGTTCCTGGGCCCCAAATGGTATATACTCTGTAAGCCTTTGGCAAAGTATTTACCACATGCGATCAGTATAACTCTGAAGTTCTACATTTGGTGCAGGTACATGTAGCAATTTAGTTCTTCATTAATTGAGCACGTGCCCCTGGCTTTGTGCTATCTTGTTTTTTTATTTCTGTTTTTCCAAGCACGGAATTTCTGGAACCTATTCGGAATCCTGTTGACTTAAGTCGCCTCCTGTACTGAGCCAGGCAATTGACTGTAGTCGACAGTTGCAAAGAAAGAGTTAATGTAGCAAGCTGGTAAAATCTGGAATCGTTTCACTGGCATATTGGCATAAATGTGCTATATGTACAGTGCACATGCATGTATATACAAGAGTCTGCATACTAAACCATAGGGTCGCAAGATGTATATACAGGTACAGCTACTGCACAGTACTGGCATGTACATACAAGGCTCTAGCAATAATGAGAGGGTCATCAAATCAAGTGAAGGAGCTAACAGTCTTTGTATTCAGTAGACGTTAAATATAATATAGGAACAAGCCTACCCTGGGTTCTTACCTTCTCAGGTGCCTACCAGTTCCAAAGGGAAAGAGTCATCAATAACAGTTAGGAGCCAGTTAAACCCAACAGTTCAAAAATTTTATGTTCGGGATCAAAAATACCGCATCTACCATGCAGCAAAAACATTAACAAACATAAATAACTTTCGTATTTCATTTCAAAACAGGGCTTTTAAAGGTAATATACACATATACTGGTAATACATGTACTTCATAAATCTGCATTATCTACAGTAATGGTTTTGGGGCAATATGATACAGTAGGCAAACTTTTTCTGAAGTCAGAAGAAAATGATTGGGCCTGGACAATATTGTACAATGTTGAACAGCGTTGACACACAGCAGTGGAAGTACCTGACAATTCAGATTAGTTTGTGTTGTGACTTTCTATGGTTGGTGTTGGTAAAAAGAAGTTTAATTTTCTTCCCTTGAAGAAATGTAAATCTAATAGCATTGTGATACGCTACATGTACTGGCATAATGCTACATGACCTTTTTACAGAGCTGATATCAATGGGTCAGACTTAAGAGCTGAACACGGTGATAGTAGGAAACTGCAGCCAAAGATTCACAGTGAGACATGTAACTGATGCAGGGGTAAAGTGATCCTTGTATGGTGTAAGGTGACCCATAGAACGGCTCTCTTTTGTCATTGGAATCTTTGTCACTGTGCATTTGAAATTCAAGTCACTGGAAGAAAGAACCCAATTTGTGAGTGATCCCAGTCTAAAGTTACAATTCCCTGTACCAGTTAGCACTTTGTCTGAAAAGTATCCCATTCTATTATTAAAGCTTGCCTTCCACCAATATGTTATTTGCAACCAACTTGTATGTCAGTCTATGCCTGCCTGTACATGCGTCAAAGGCATACTGATTACTAAACAACTGTTAAGTCTTTTGCGAGGTTACTTCCAAGATATATACTGAATATGCATGAGGTATACAGGTATATGCAGGTAAAACCAAGTGTTTTCGCAATAGTATTCTCAGAATTTTTTCCTCTTTTATCTTTCCAACAGCACCATGTAAATATTTAGTATGGAATGCGTACTTTAAGTGCACACACTTTGGCTGTGCCTGCATAAATGTTATTAGAGTTTGCTTTTGTGTGTTATGGACTTTAATGATATTTTAAATACGGCCTACATGATCATGAGTATGAAAGTCTGGGGACAAAGATCCATAGCTCCAGGCCCGGGTTTCCTGGAAGAGCATTCACAAACTGGCTGTGAGGTACAATGTGGATTTGACCCCAAAAAATCAAAATGTAACACATTATTATGTCTAAAATAGTGGCTTGAATGCACATATGACATTCACAACTCGCTCCTTCACCGCAGTGCAAAGTATATGCAGCTCAACGTGCCATCCCAAACTTGCATGGAAGCCAATGGAAATCTCATCTCCCACTTTGTACATGCACAGCAAGACACGATTAAGCATTGCACTTTATGACAAGGCAAAAGGTTGCTGATGTCAACATCTGTATCCAGATAGGTATGGGTATGTTTGATTTTGTAATTTATAGTTAATGGCATAATGATCTGTCAGAATGTACCAGTAACAGTAATTTTTACACCCATTCGCACCAGCCAGCCCCCCCCCCCCTCCCCAAACTCATTTGAAGGGGCCTTGGCAGCTGAGCAATGAATTTCTACAATTGGGCCTGTGATGTTTGACAGGCACACAAACCTGACATGGCTTAATTTGCATCCCGGAAGTCCCAGCAGCACTAATGGCTCAAACCACCCTTATACATATTCATTGCCTGGGCTGGGTATGGTGTGATTTTCAATTACATTATACAGTTGCCAAAGCCTGTGGATGTGAAAGCATATACACATGTATGGATTTGGGATAGTGAAGATGTTTAAGACCTATTGTAGCTGCGGTGTTTCATGGTAGCCGAGTAACAACAGCTGCATGTAGGAAGGCCCACTGTATTCGGATTGGGTCTCCAGATCGCCTAACCAGCCCCACGCAACCAAACCCCACCCATGCCCGGTCCCTGAAACAGGCCAGAGTTCAATCGCCAGCAAAATCTTAAATGCAGAAATGAGCGTAATGAGCCAACCACCTTGGCAATCATCATCTTTTCCAAGCTTAAGACCAGTTTTTGGACTTTTAGATTTTTCCAGAAACTGCCCCCTGGCAAACTGGAAGGAGAGCACAGCGTGTTGCTGCCAGGAAAATTTTTAACTGAAAGAACCCGTGCTGGAAAAATGCTTGTCGTTATGAACAGGAGCACGATCCAACAGTTATACATATATACGTATGGTATGTATAACTTTTGGAACATATATGTATATATGCATATATACGTACGCTATGTCTACTGGCGTGTTGGTGTACATGCTGTGTGGTAAGAAGGTCATGCAAACACGGTAAAAAAAAACACTGAACCTCAAGATGGCTATAATTGTATTAAATGATGAGGGGTAAATAATTCAAACTTTTACACTAGTTAATTTACAATTATGAGAACCGCAAAGTCTATAAATACAGTTATCGGTAAACAAACAGCACTTTGTTATCATGCACACAAAATAGAGGATAAAACCGAAAAGAAACATTAATGACACCATGCTTAAAATAAGTTTTATTCAAAAATATGCCTTTTTGGCATACAATATTCTGGCATACATGTGTTAGATACTGGGTGAAATCAAAACCCGATTCCAAAAAACACACAAATCCACCTCACTAAGGGAGAGCTCGAGTACGCCTGCACTCACCTTGCTGAAGAAGAGCGTGTAGAGACTGGCCCGACAGGGGAATATGATGAGAGGGAAACCCACGGCCACCGACAGCACAAAGCCGAACTTGATGGCCTGGGTGAAGATGGTATGTCGAAAGTTCATGAGGATGTCCCCGGCTACCTCCTCCGTACAGAACGCTATGTAGCCAAAGAACCCAACCTGGCAAAGGAAAGAATGCAGACTGGTAAAGGAAAGAATGCAGACTGGTAAAGGAAAGCATACAGACTGGTAAAGGAAAGAATGCAGACTGGTAAAGGAAAGAATACAGACTGGTAAAGAAAACAATGCAGACTGGTAAAGGAAAGAAGGCAGACTGGTCAAGGAAAAAGGCATATTGGTAAAGGAAACAATGCAGACTGGTAAAGGATAGAATATAGACTGGTAAAAAAAACAATGCAAACTGGTAAGGGAAAGAAGGCAGACTGGTCAAGGAAAAATGCAGATTGGTAAAGGAAAGAATGCAGAGTGGTAAAGGAAAGGATACAGACTGGTAAAGGAAAGAAGGCACACTGGTAAAGGAAAGACGGTGGACTGGTAAAGGAAAGAAGGCACACTGGTAAAGGAAAGACGGCGGACTGGTAAAGGAAAGAATATAGACTGGTGAAGGAAAGAATATAGACTGGTAAAGGAAAGTATGCAGACCATATAGTTATATGAAGTCAATTTTACAGTATAAAACTCTGGTGTGTAGAGTAAGATTTTATCATTTTTTATCAGCAAATACACTTGAGAAATACATAAATACTCAAATTGAGGCTAGCTGTTGCCTATCAGTGCAGAGAGTTTAGTATGACTGTAAGTGGTAATATATATGCATTACTATATAACCAGTGATCTAGTGAATCGTGTTGCATAAGCTTAATCCACACTAGCCTACACAAACAAGCTTGCTATGCACTTAAAAGACATATATATATATAGTCAGTTGCATGTATACCCACACCCCTATAATTTCTTATGCAGTATGAAGCAACACAATGTATATTAAACAGGGTAAAATATGACATGTAAATTCGCTCAAAAATACATGTATACTATAGAAGCGAATCCACTACCAATCGTAGCAAAATGCCAGTAGGAGCAGTAACTGGTGTGCATGATGTATCAACAAGCTCCCTTTGAAACCAAGCAAATGTGCATCGGTACTGCCGTGCCAACTATTAAACTAACCAGTATAAGATCACTTGCCACTGATCACTACATGCATTAAGAGCACAAATGATAATAATATTCACTGATTTGAAACTTTAATAATTATTTTTTTCCATACAGAGTTCAGATGCACATTAAATGGCAAACGCATCCCCTTGTTCAAAATTCAGAATGCAACTCCCAGTACTTCATACTCCCCATTCCCCAAGTAGTACCATATGCACAGTATTATATTATCGTATTTAAGCAGTAATATTTCTCCAAGCACTCTTTTTTTTGCACCATTTCTCCTTCTTTTCTAGCTCTAGCAACAATACAGATCAAGACATACTAGGAGTAGAATTGAATGTGCACACCAGTGCCAGCAAATAGAAAAAGTTGGGCACTGGGTGAGAATGATGCACATATATACAAAGAAGAGGTGCAAAGTAATAACTCCCTTCAAAAGCTCGGCTTCGTAACAGTACATTTTGATTCGTAAGTATCAGAAGCGCCTCTAGAAAGAGTTCATTTTCGAAAACTAGAAAGGGTCTAGAGTGACTACAAGTATTTCAACTCAAAGGTTAGTAAGAGAACAGATATCTCAAGTAACATGAGTAAGTTGGGCAGAAATATTTTGGAAAAAATACTCAATCTGAATAAATCACTGCAGTGTGTCATCATGGTGATGCTCAAAGTCAGACATGCAGCAAAGCCCAACTTGAGCTACCAAGGTCAGTTCTGGCGAAGTAGTGGACCATTTTTCATGTTTTTCCCATGAAGCTTTCTTGTTTATCTGAAACCTGCAAAGCTGCTAAGAGGCAAGTAAATCTCTACCTTTGCCTCATGTGAAGTGAATCTACTATCTGTTATTCAATCTCCCTAAGAAAGTTTGAAAAAAAAAATCCTCTGCATGGCAGATGGACGTGGCACTCTTTAGGTTTTAGAATTTTTGTGAAAAGGAAAATCTGATCAGCATAGCTTCATACTGCCATAAATTACTGGTATACAGGGCCAGAAATGACACTTAGTTCTCCTACATAAATTACTGGTATACAGGGCCAGAAATGACACTTAGTTATCCTACATAAATTACTGGTATACAGGGTCAGAAATGACACTTAGTTCTCCGAAATGTACATACATGTATATTCTCTTGCAAGTAAAGTTTATCTCTACATGCATATAGCAATTTTTGAAGTTTTCACACCCCAATGAGTATCCTTGTAGCATGATTATTAGAACACCAGCACTCATCTGTCTGCTATATCATCTTTTTGTTTGCTGTTTACATGGAATAGGCAAACCAAAAGATTCCTTGGTACAGAAAGAATTCTACTGCACATCTACCATTCTTAATTTATCGGTATACAAGGGCTACATTTTTAATATCGATATTATACAAGGGGACATCACCTCAGTTACAAAGTATCCTTTACAGCAAAATACAGATTCCACTCTAAGGGTCTACATATCACAAACAGAACAAGCACCGCTAAGTGGGACCCACTCTTAAAGTTTTTACTTTTCAATCACACAAACACCAGAACATATCGCGACAATCCACCCGCCTATGCACAGAACCAGTTGTGGGGAATAATGGATTGCCAGAAAGCAATAAATACAAATATATGCACGAGCGAAACGTGTTTTGGCCGACCAATGCCCCCATCATTCATGGCAAGCCAAATGTGTTAGCATGACATTCAAGGGTAGAAATTTTCCTTTTCCTCACTTCTCTTTTTAAAAACGTTTCAGAACAGAAAGCAAACGAGCTCTTGTATCACGTGAATATGATGCTTGTTGATGGTAAGGTGGTTTGGGACACCACCATCCCTTTTGAAAGTAGCATTTGTATGGAGATTTGAGGGAGAGGAGAAGGAAAGAAATGGTATCCTTTTCATCCTAAAACACAAAAAGAACTCAATTTTGCTGGAATATGAGCATCATATCCCGATGTAGAATCTTTTTTTTCAAATTATTGCTTGTCTGGTTGCTCCATGTGCTACCCACTTCAGCCATACTCACACAGAAATTGCTGAGCGTTTTCATGTTTAGCGCGGTTCGTATTATAACGTCAATGATTGACATGTGCCAGGGCCCGCCTCCCAGGTTATCATACACCATTAACACCTGACTGTGTGGAATCGGTCAAGTAAAAGAACAAAGGACTGTTTAATATAGCTAAAGGTCCAGACAAAACACAAACATGTTCTTCGTAAAAACGCCAACTGGGACACCATGCGCAGCACTCTTACACTGGGCAATGATGTGACAGGCGCTTGCCGCCATGTAACCACAACAGCAACTGATGTAACGACCACTTTTCAGTGCCAATAATTGTTACTACCGGTACATTATAAACTGATCTCAAAACACTGTTTGCACTTCAAACATTTCAAGATGCTGTTGCCATGGCAGCAAGCAGACTATCACACCCTGAAACACAGGGCTGGGGTGATTGTCAGTAGATGCCAATAACCAAGTCATGCAGATCATTTGGCATTGGTCAAAAAGAGTCCAGCAAAGCAGGAGGCAAGTTGGCAGAGTTTCTCGCTAACTGGTGAACACCAGTACTTACACACAGATAAGCCGAGGCGCACATGCCCACTGCGCTCCACGCAATGGTGCTCATTCGGGTGCTGCAGGCATCCTGCAGGGCATCATATATAACAAAGAGCTGGCTGAAAACCAAAGAAGCCGCACCGAAGCCAGTTATTAGCTTGAGAGAAACACTGAACATGTGTGTGTCAGTTTTTCGTTTGCAATTTACTTACACACAAGTAAGCGAAGCAGCACATTCCCACTGCGCTCTTGGCAATGATGGTCATTCGCTTCATATTGGGCTCCATGAGAGAATCATAAATAACAAACAACTGCCTGGAATGAAGATCAGGGAACGACGGGCTGAGACGTGGAATATTCCGTGGGTGAGATGACAAAATCTAGATGACTGTCCCCCGTAACTTGCCAAAAGAAAGGTTAATGTGCCTGTTCCTTCAGAGGAGTCAGCCGGGATAATGCAGCATTATTAACTTTGTGAAATGCTTTACATGTTTACTGTAAAATGTTAACGTACTAGAGATCCAGTGAAGGCATAATTCAGAACTTTAAACATTTCACTTGCATTACCACCAACCTATTATAAACACACATATAGTGTACCTGCAAAGCACCAACATGAAAAAGTATAAATACAATACCCGTGGCTTGGTTTTATCTTCCTTCTACTCACTGACCACATTGTGACTTACGAGATTTCTTCTCTTTACTATACTGAACAGCTTCAGACATTCAACCCAATAAAAAGTGTATTACTCATTGAGCAAGAGGCGAGTTCTATTCTTTTTCACACAGTACTTAACATCTCTCACACGCTTCATGGATATACGATACAGACTCCTTGCCCCATGTACTGTAACAACTTACTGGGTAACAAAATTCTTACACTATGACATCCCCTGCTTTGTCAAGACGCAATATATTTTGGGAAAGTAAAAGCTGATTTTTACTTTTTGATGGTGATAGTATTCAACATGCATATTCGGGGTTAATTTTTACATCATGACCCCCTTTAATTAAAAAATTGCCATCACTGTCCGAAACAAACTCTTAAACAGGGCTATAGATATTACGAGTAAATATGTCTTTTATTTTTTCTTTATCCATGATAAAAGTAGCTGTGTTTTTGTCCGACTACAAGATATCATACGACCAACTCTTACCATATCCATGAACCACTACATGCAGCTATACTTACGTTTGGCAGGAGAAAGAAAGAGCAAAGATCGGTAGGCACTTAAACACGCCCTCCGGTCTCCAGTAGCTGACATTGGCAACCCAGATACCGGACCAGAGATTTGGAAACGCTGTCACAAACACCTAGAAAAAAATACAACACAACAAAATTTATCTTATTTTATTTTGATTATTAACCTTTTCTATAGAGCATTGTAGAGTCCCTCTGTTCTTCAGTCGTTTATGTAAAGGCCGCCTTGATTATATAAGATTGCTATATTTTGTCCCAGTATTTTGTGCATTGCTGACCCTTTATTTAGAGAGAGGTTACCATACATTTCTACTAAAGGGTCATGGTTAAAATAGAAAGAGTACTGAGTCTAGTGTCAATTTTGACATGTCTCGGCAAGCTACGTAACTGCACAGGTTCACTATCCACCAGCTGAAATTTCTATAGCAGAAACAGAATAGTAGAAACATCCCATCTGCAATGTTACCAGTGGTAAGAAAAATATTGCAAAAATATTATAATACATGTATTTTAAGATACGGAAACTGCCATGAACACCTCCTTATCTCTTCCAGTTTAGAATTTCACCCTGCTGGACATCTTACCCATGTAAACTGAATAGGGAGTATTTTAAGCCACTTGGCGGGGAAACATCTGAAGACAAGCAAAAGATGTGAAAAGGCCCAATAGCGGCACCCGATCATGATTGGTCAAAGCTTTCATACGTCCAAATTATTTTGGCCGAAGTCTGTATGATGACTAAGGTTTTTTGTTTTCTGAATGAAACTGAATTTATTCGTGCTGCGATTTTGTGGCACAAAATACTTCCTTTTACAATATACTAGGTCTGCGGCTGATCTAGAGCACCTCAACGATGAAGACTGTGTAGAAACTGAGCGAGATGGCACTGATGTTGCTCAAGCTCTCCACGTTTCGCAGTAAGGCCAGCGGCATGACAACAAACACACCAAGGAATATCATCAGGCACATTCGTAGGTTTGCTGTTGGCTGAAAGCAACACAAAAGACATGGTCTTGTAGTGGACAGGTAGCTACGGACGGCTAGCTGCATGAGGTACAGTACAGTGGTCCCTCTCTTAGTGGCCACTCTCAACAGAGGCCACCCTCTCTAATGTGGTCACAAATTTTTGCCACTGCTACTCAGAATGCATTTAATTCTCCCTCTCACCAATGGCCACCTCTCAAATGTGGCCACAATTTGTTGGCAAATACGGTGGCCTTATCAGAGGGGGACTACTGTACTGCCTTTTTCATAAATTTGTGAAACTAACCACAATAAAAGACATGACTTTATAAATTATCGGGGAAACACAAATGTATGTATTCTTACTGTGAGGTTTCAAACCATAATTCTGCCATTAGCTCCACTAACCCAGCAGCTTAATGTACCCTATTTTCAGTTCATTTTAGTGGCTAGCTCCTGGGTTAGCGGAGCTAACGGCAGAATTATTAGGTAATGAATGATCCGTGTTTTACTACAGAGTTCTAAAACAAAGTACACTGAACGTGAAGCTAGTATTAATTTGAGAAAGTATTCTTACAGCATAAACCGGAACATTTTAGAATTAGTTACTAAAAGCATTTAACCATGCAAAAGCAAAAGATAATATGTAATAGCATATATAGTAGTCCACCTCTAATTTAGACATCCCTTCTGCTAAATAATTCTGTCCTTATTAAAGACGTGTCCTTCGCTGAGAGGGAACATCAAATGCATTCATGGTACTTGCTGAAAAAAAGGTGTGTCCTTTCTAGAGAGGTTGCCCTCTTTAGAGAGTGACCTTTATGAGATGGCCACTGTAGCAACAGTATGTGTCATACAACATGTATACCATGTATACTGGAAAACATTGCGCAGGCTTAATATAAACTGCATTCCTTTTCTTCACGCAGGTTATGAAAACCATCTAAAAATGGATATAGAGATTATACTGTGCATTGAGATAAAGGCATAATTTCACCTTCTAGACAATGTTTATAGGTTCAGGCCCAAACACTCACCTCCAACCCAGAAACTTGGGCAATAATGACTGGACCCAAGTCACCAATAATTACCCAAAATGCCACACATGTACCTATCAGCAAACCAATGATGCTGAAAAAGAAACATCTGTAGATATATAAACAACCCATTACAAAAATATCTTAGGTAAATTATTGACAACAAAAACTTGCCAAGATAATGAACTAGCCATGCATGTACATAGGGCTTCTTCAATTGCCCAGATATTGTATGGCATGCCATGTGAAAAACTGTTTCATTTTATGGTAATAAATGTTTCAGTACTAGTATCATGAGTATTACATCACATTACACAGGGGCAGATGCAGAATTTGTTGATAGGGGGGGGGGGCACCCACGAAATCGTCGATGGGGGGGGGGGGG
>JAAUYG010286519.1_pt1 | contig 12669 bp, 10 predicted proteins | sample 7278091 | NCBI WGS metagenome assembly JAAUYG01 (sample SAMN14350201, study PRJNA611818) | marine sediment metagenome | isolation source: surface marine sediment (0.6m) | place: French Polynesia: Moorea | collected 2018-08
AACTGGAGTTGAACTCACAACCTCCAGGTTTCAAAAACAAAACAGAGAGGGGGTGGTATTATGAAACCTATTTGTTAGGCAGGCATCCTAATCCACAAGACCACCAGCTCTCTGATGAGAAACTGCTTGAGTCCAAGTACCACAAAATGTTTATAATTGAAACAAAAAATTCTTGGGGGGGGGGAGAGGGGCAAATGAGAAGACAGACAAATTCTGAGGGAGGAGAGGGGCAAATGGAAAAAAAATGTTGCTGTCAGCCACAAAGTCTGCTATCACAAATTTTCACCCCTGCATAAATTTTTGAGCACAACTTGAACTCAATTGAATTAATTGGCCACTTCAGCCAATTGCAATTAGACTCCTTAGTTCAATTAATTGGCTAGTTTGGCCAATTAATTGAACTCCTCAGTCCAATTAATTGCTCACTTTGGCCAATTGCAATTAGACATCTGCTGTACATAAAGATGCTCTCATTATGCAAAAAGTAAATATGATTTTTTGCACTTTCAGACACTGCTGAAGAACACACCAGTGGAATAGGTCAAAAGAAGTTTGCTGTCAAGACAAAAGCTGCATTGAAACAGCCAGTTCCTAAAAAGACTTTAGGTGAGTTTTGAGATCTTTATTTCCCTTTATTTTCCATGTTTTCCCCATGAATTGCAGCACTTACAATAATTGTCTGCTGCCATGCAACTAAGGTTTCTGTATTATAATTGCAGAGCACAATGACCAACCAGCATCTCCTGTATTTGGCCATGCTGCTGAGAAGAGGAAAACAGTTCAGCATGCAGAACAAGTCTCCAGTGATGCTGACAGGGAAGATGCAGAGGCAGTGCAGAAGAAAAAAAAGAAAAGGCAAAAAAAGCAGACACAACATCAACAGGAAAAAAACAAGTGGAGTGAGCACTGAACTGGAAGCCTGCTGAACTGAAGTTACTGCTGGATAAAGTCCTGCCTAATGTTGAACTGCTGAGTGGAGAGTTCATGGGAAATGATGTGATAAATAAAAAATGACAACAGAAATGGAATGAAATCACCAATACTATCAATGCATTGGGAATTGGACTGGCAAGAAGCTAGTCAAAAGTTAGGAAAATGTGGCAAGATCTGAAGAGCAGAGCTCTTAACAAACTTACCTTCAACTCAAACTTAACTGGGAATTCAGAAGCAAAAGAGAAGAAGCTGACACAATGGGAAAAGAGGATAACTGACTTCCTGGTGAAAGCAGACTCAGATGTGATCAGTGGTCTGCATGGTGGATTTGAGACTGGAATGACTATTCTGTCCCTGCAAGATGAGCAAGCAGAAATAGCCATTGCTGCTGAAGAGTCACAAGAAGATGCTGCATCAGCTGATATGTTCAGCATAGCTGGCAGTCAAGAAGCTGACTTGGTTTCCTTCAGCCTAGATCTGCCAGAACCATCAGATGATGAAGGAAACATATTGTTGACTCAAACAGAATCTACAGCTCTACCAGTGCAATGAGACAGTCAGGAAACAGTTGACCCTAATGCACAGTCAGAAGAAGTGCAGTTATCACAGTCACAGGCCACAACTTCAGGCACCCAGCATACAGCAGATACTGATATTTCCTCAATTGGTTTCATACCTCAGAGACTGCACAGTTGCACAGAAGTGGCAAGCAATGGATTCTGCACACATGTGCTTCTTCATGTCCAGCACCAAATGCAATGTATGGAGAATGAATCACTACAAGGAATGCAAGCAGTATGAGAAAACAAAGAGTACTCTCACTAAGCTCAAGTACCAGAAAGTTCAACAGGACATTGAAACCAGTGCCATACAGCAATGTGTGCTCAAATTACAGGAAAGGAAACTGCAACTTGAAGTGTTCACTATGGAGAATGAATTGTTGAAAGCTCATGGTCAAGCCCAACAGCTGATATCTGCTGTTCAGCCCATGACTCTGGATGCATTGGTTTTGAATATTCCTGTCAGCACCCCCATTCAGATGCCTACACCTGTACCAACTTCAACTTCAACAAATGTCCAGCAAGATATTGTTACAGAAGTTCAGGTGCCATGAACAGTGGAGGAGATACATCTCAGCATTCTGCAATCAGCAATAAGAAATGAAGATATAACTCAAGCTCTGACCACAGTATGGTGCCATCCATACCATGGATCTGTGTAGCAGTTTGTGCAGGACAATGTACACATCATCCAGGATTTGACTTCTAATACAAACATTGAGAATGTTGCCAGTGAGCTGAAATCTATGGGGAACTTTGTGGATTTTGCAAGACTATCATGGGAAAAGGAGAACATCTACAAATTCTTGAACTGCCATGCAGAATTTGAAGATGATGACATTACAAATGCAACCCAGTACTTGATGGGCTTCATTGCATCAGACAAACTATAGCATGTGCAAGCAAACATTGTGCAGGTCATGTTGGATTACATGTGCAATTTGGTTGCAGCACATCAGATTGTCAAGTAAGATCTGTCCAATATTTGAAAACTATGCTGCTTTCAAGTCAAACAGATGTTCAGTTTTTGGAACTCAGAATGTTCACTGTTGCTATCTTGTGTCAGAAGTAATCAGAAGTATTCACAGATAATCTGGTCTCTTTGCATGATGCCTTCTTGAGAAGCATCTAAGTTGCACTCACCAGAATCTTCTACATTGTAACTTTCTCTGATGCTGATGTGGTCACACATGCTTGTTGCAACATTGTGCAAACACATGCAGGTCAAGATGTACAGAACATTCTTTGCTGCTTTTCGACATCACAGTTTCCCATCAAGAATTGTGAACCTGCAAAAGTTTCCCATTGATTAGATTTAAAAGACATTCATGCTGTCTTGTTTCACAACAGATATTCAGATATCTTGAACTAATGTTCATTCTTTTTCTTGGACATGTACATGAAAATTTTCATAGAAAACAAGTTGCAAGTTTCACCTTGCTTTCAGGATGCCAAAAGTTTGTTCTATTTTCACTCTAGCACTGCAGTGTGCTCTGTTGAAATTTTCTTCAGCTGCACAAGTCAGATCCTGAACAGGGGTGAGAAGATGTGTTTGCAACAGATATGTGCTGTCCCCAAGAACAGCTGTCCCATCTTCCAATGCTTCTAGGATTTTCCTTAGAGAACTGTGTGCATACACTCTGGCATCATGAGTTGAACCAGGCCACCTTATGCTTGCTTGATAGATCATGTTGTCTGGTCTACAACACACTTGATAGTTTATTGCTGGGAACATTTTTCTGCAGATATATTCATTCTTCAGAACATTGGATGGCTTCTTGATATGGAACAAAACACCATCCACAACTCCAGCAATTCCAGGGATGTTGAACTTTTCCAGATAGTGCATTTTTATTCTCAGCAATGAGTCTCCTTTTGGCCATCTGATGAAAGCATCCTTCTTATTGCAGATCAGTGTGCAAAGTTTTTCAACTGCCCTAAAGGCTGAAGACTTGCAGATCTCATTAGCCAGGCCAATTGTGTGAAAGAACCCTCCTATTGCAAGGAACTCCAAAGTTACAAGTACAGAAATGATGGGAGGGAAGGGGTCACCCCTCTCTGTAGGAGAAAGCAATGCATCTCTAACAATCTCCAGGATGAAAACAATAGTGTCTGGATGGAATCTATAGTTCCTCTTCACCTCTTCTGGAGTCATGTTTTCCATTGGGTTAGACCTATCTGTGATGCATCTCTCTACCCCTATGTGGTAATTCATTCTATGCCTTCCCTCTTCAGCTAGCAAAAATTCAGCCATGCTGATGGATTGCTGATAAAAAACCAGCAACTGCTGAAATGCTGTTTTCTTCACATTTTGACAGCTCTGATCATCTGCTCCTAGTAATGGTGGCAAATTGTTTACCCCTTCACAAGTAGTTACAAGTACTGGCAAGTGACTTATAAAGGGTCACCCCCAACTCACAGGAAAAAGTTGTGAGTACTCACAAGTGCACTCACAAATTTTCTTTAAGAAACTCAGGAACCACTCACAAGTCAAGTTGCAAGTACTGGCAAATCCAAAATCACTTGCGAGTACTTGCAAGTTCAATCGCAAGTTGTTTAAGAAACTCGCTCACGAACGTTCTGAGCTGAAGCCTCCTGTACATGATGTAAAAAAGCAGCTCTGTTTTTGGGCCGATGGCAGTGAGGATCAAAACTGCACGAGGTCAGTGGGCCTGAACACCCTATTCCTTGCCAAAATAAACAAATAAAATGACCAAAAGTTTCTCCATGGAACGATTCGGTGTGGTTCATTCTGGGTGCCCACAGTTGCTGATCTGGGTGAGGGTCACAAAGGAACCGTTGCTTTTGGGGAGACAAGGTGTTTTCCCAAGGCAAATCATGAATAGGATTTCCACAATATGGTGGCATGATGGCCAATTCCACTTTCCCTTTGCGAAGAGGGAAACGTCACAGGGAGACGTGGGGATCTGTTCTTGTTTGATCGCCCTGTTGTAACGCTACACCGGTGAGGCATTCCCGTCCAATGACACCCCGAGATGTCTCATCCACATGACATGGCACCAAGCGGATATCTCATCTTTTTTCTAAGATGGCAGGGGGTGTCTCATCATTACCTGAGATGGACCTCCAATGCCATTTCATTTGTGTGGAGGTGTTTTGCACAGCTTCTTTTCTTGTAAGGGGAGAGGTGTTCCTGCTGGTGGCCTTACTCCTTGGGATCAATCAATGGGGTGCCATTTCGTCCACTAGGTGATGATCATTCTTGTCGCATCGGGTTTTATTGTCCTCTGAGCTTCATCAGCAATGGGTTTGCAGAACACAGGCTAATGTTCTCGGGTACAACACCAATTTTGGCATTTGTGTTGTTCTCTTACTTCACCAATGTCAGACGTGTGCTCTTCTGCCTATGCAGCATCAGTCGTAGCACAGACCTGTTTCCGAGGAGGTTAATTAGAAAAGCTTGATGTTCCATGAGCACGCATTCAGGTAATGAATAAAGCATTCGTTACCGTTTGATAAGCATCTCAGGTTGGTTTTTTATCCCATTGTAGTTGGGAAGATCAGGTTTCCTCGTTCTGGGTCCCCGAGACACATCAAAGTCCCCCGCCATGTTAATTACGACCCAGTTGAAACAAGTGAAAATTCACGAACTTTTTGCCAGATCATTAGACTGTTGTCCCACTTGCTTCTTCAAACGATAGCTGAAAATGTTGTTAAGAATGACTGGATTTAGCATCATTTCACAGCGTGCAAGTTCCATAGCCCACCTTTTGCATACCTTTAACTTTTCTCTTTTTCGGTCTTTTGGCAGAGATTCAAGCATGGAAATTGCAGCTTTTCTTTGACAGCAAAACTTGCCCCATTGAGAGGCCTGTGATTTATTCCAATGGCCCAGAGTGAAGTGATTTTTTTCGCAAGAAAAAATTCACATAAAACGCAAAAATCAAAAAAAAAAAATTGTTGTGTTCACAAGAGGAAAAACAAGTCCAGTAAATCTGTTCATTTTGACCCACATGAAAAAGGAAAATCAAACAACAATGGTCGCTTTCTCCTTGTAGTTGCTGCGGCGGCAGAAATGATGTTTTCCCGTCGTATCCAATACAAGAAAAATGGAATCACCAGATGTGAAATAATATTTTCTGTAATTTACCACTTTCAACACGGCTAAACAAGACGAGAGCAAAATAGAGGAGATTTTATTTAGTCAAGGCTCCCTTTCCCAGATGAGTAAATACAGAAGCGGAAAACTCGGAGCCAGTGAAGCCTGGAAAAAGAAGCTGCATTGTTGACAGGGAGACTATCTATGCGTAGAATGTTTCAATTCTTTGTTGGTTCTGCAGATAAGAAAAGCGAGAAAGGAGAAACAATATCGATAAAATCGAATATGAAAATAAGGTATCGCGTAGATGAAGCCTATCTGGTGCAAAAGTTGGCCTAGTCACCCGATACCTGTTGACTCAACGACTTAGTAAAAACTGCACATGCAGAAACAATTAAAATGGACGTCTTGAAGGTCTTTGTGCAGTAAAAAGCAAGCTCTGGTGTAATGATGATGTGGAAAAGTCAATCACATGCGACAATACGACAAAACAGCATCGCAATGTCCGCACACCGACAGACATGAGTCCAATGAGAGAGAATCCCCTGGTCCAAGGATCGAGTCAATTCACAACAGAAACAAGAAAGTTGAGGCATGGCAGATTCATTCTTCTAGACACAGTCGTAGCAGAATGAACAAAAAACTTGGTTCGACTCCCACCAGATGGAATTGGTCAACAAAAATGACTTGTCGAAACCCAGAAAGTTGACCTGAAAAACACTCCTACTCAGTCGAATCCAATTGAGAACTGCATTGAACCTCAAGGAGTGAAGGATTTGCCAGTGCTTCGCGAAAAAGCGAAGCATTCGGTAAATATTGTCCCCGATGTTCCGTATTAAATTTACTGTTGACAAGAGCTGACTTCCCATACGTTACTCGCCTCGAGTGTGAAAATTATGCTTAGTAAAAAGGCAACACAAAGTCGGTGGAACTGTCGTGGGATAGAATGGCTTGATGATGTTTGAGAAGAGAATCGACAGATTTGGAACAAAGGAATACACTATGTTTGGAGTTGGTGCCGTAATTGACAGCTTTGACCATGTTGAAAAATCCCTCAATAAGCCAGTAGTAATCATGCAGTCTGAAAACTGTCTGAAACACCCTGCAGCAGAGCTGTGCCTTTCATGCAGGCTTTTGTTTGATCACGGCTTCGGAGCACATTTGGGTTTTGTCACTCACATTTTGTACCCTTGGTCTTTTCACGGAACTGTTAGAAACTGTCATGATAGATTGCATATTTTGATTTCCTGGGTCTCCTGGGCCACAAACAGTGAAGAAACCCAGTCCATGTATGTTTGTTTGGCGGAAAACATAACCTGTCAAAACTTTTTTGTTTTTAAATTTTAAGGCACCCTTCCCCTCTCTTGTTTTTGACCCAACAGTCTGTGCAAACTTGGAAACCTGGAATTCCCTTTTGGAAGAGGAAGAACATACATGTGTACTTCTACTGTATCCCATTCACAAGAGATAGAGTGTAGGTTACATTGCGAATTGGGCTTCTTGAGATAAATTATGAGAAAATCACGTGAAACTCTGTCTTGTGCAGATACATTTTGTTGGAGGAAATTTATGAGGTGCAAAGAAATCCTGATGTGAAATGGTAAACTGGTGTACAATTTCTGTACTCTTTAGATCAGACAATATTATCTTAGATGGTGATGTAAACTCACAAATGGCGTTTGCTACCCAAGTATTCAGAGTGCTGTGGGAAACCCGACTCTGAATAGGGCTGGGCTGACAAGTTGTAAGCTTCTGGTATCAGAGGGTTTGGAATGTAAAACCAATGTAGGATCTGCTTATCTCTTGTCCCCATCAAATTAAACCTGTGTCACACAACGATGCAATCAAGGGAAAGGGATGGCATCTGAGGCAGTGACGAATTGTACAAGCTTTGGGGCACAGACAAAAAGTTACTTTCTTTCCCCCTCAGAGGAATTTCCAACGATGCTAAAGATTAGAAAAAGAGACAAGAAAACGGAACAAAGTCGGAAAAGCAGCGGAAGGCTTTTCTGTTGCTGTCACTTTGATTTTGGTTGTGGTGCAGTGGTTGTTGTGGTCCAAACTAAACAAAATGCAACTTCACTAGAAATGGAACGTTTTTAGGTTGGAATTCCGACATTTCTTGCTGAAGACCGGATCCTCCTCGTGAACATCTATGTGTTGCACTTGGAAGCGTGTTCCTTTGCGGTGAACACAGCTGTGAAAAACCTGAAAACCCACAAGTGACCTTCTCCAGAAGAAGCTTATGATACCTTGTCAGCAGCCCGTGTGGCAAAACGATGACACCAAGACAATCCTCCCCTCAACTCTAACACAAGTCAAGGGGTGTTGCAACAACGTGAAAGCGTATTGTTGAACCTAACAATGTTGGTTGTACACCCCACAAACTTTCTACAATGTATGTAATTTTTGATAACCATCAGTTTCTTGAGATATTCATTGCTTTAATAAATCGTGTGGGGCCCAGACCCCTTCGCTTTTTTCCAGTCATACCCTTCAAGGTTTGCACCCTATTCTACCCATCAACCCCAAAAGAGGTAAATAGTTTCCCATTGCAAATAGCCTCCGGGCCAAGTCTGTTGCCCAAAATATGATCAGTGAGCACGTCGAATCATTACTTCTTCAAATGGTTGTTGCATACGCCTTACCTGTGTGAGTGCTTTCGCCCTCTCGTTTGCAGTTGCAAGCTCCATTTTTGTCCTCTTCTGATCAGCGATGAGAGGTATGCAGAGAGGAGGAAAGATTCATATATGACTTTAACATGGATTTGCAATTCATCTCAGACCAAGAAGTCCAGACTGAGATTGACAAACATAACTGTGGGGTATTTTATATAACACAGAAAGACAATGGTCCCTTTAGCTAACTTCAAACTAGAAGCAACACGAAAGGTGCGGATGCCCGTAGGGTTGCCCACAGTATCCCACAGCTGCCCACACTATCCCGCAGCGGCTGTCAGCAGCAGGAATCTGCTGTCTGCACCGTCATGCACAAAACCGTTCAGTTTTCCTCATTGATTGCACCAAACATTTGGAGAATGCGATTCTATACCAACATCTGAACCCATCAAGGAGCTTTTTTCAGAACAAAATCCAGAAAACCCAACCACAAAAGAGAAATGACTGAAAAAATGATGCAGCCCACGCACAATTTAGCAGTTCTAATGTGCTCTGTGGTCAAGGAAGCTCTCGTCTGAGACATTTGCTGACGAAAATACCTGTGTAAGATTTCTGAGGACAGATAGCGATCTGATTCAACATCGAAACACGAAGGGAAGCCTGATTTGGCTCAAGCAAAAGGGTCTGGAACTTAGCAGAACAGGACAGTAATTTTCATCCACTTCAGCTCTTTTTTCATTTTAGCTGCCGCCGTAATGTAACTAGTTGCTGAGACCAGCGCCGTTGCCTGTCTCGGTCGTTCCCTCGAGGTTCGAGGGTCTACATCATGGCTCATCTGATGATTTATAGTCCCCACTACCCAGATGTACCCTAGATAATCACACCTTTTGTCCCAAACAAATCAGCATTTATGGTAAATAAATGAAACTTAACGACGACTCGAGAAACTCGTTCTAGCTATTCATCAAGTGTTTCATTCTGTGTGTTTCAGGACAAGGACAATTTGATGTCAGAAAAGTTAAAGAAAAAACACTAAAGTGGTGAAGAATCTCTAACAGTGCGATTAAGTGTCTTGCAGCGATTGTATTACCATCTTTGTAGTTGCACAGGAGTGTACAGTAAGTGCTTTTGTCACTGCTTTTCTGCTGAAAGTAAATTTTATCTGAATGAAAGAGGTAGAATCTAATTTACCTGTACACATCCTAATCAGGGAGATGGCACACTAAACCATGATTGGAAAATCTGATGAATAAACACATGCCACAAAGATCAGGCACAAAGGCAAGGATGTCTCTCAGCTTTCCTGACCATCACCCTTTTCTGTTTAAAACTTCCTTTCTGTGTTGCAGCTATTGACAGAAAACTGGTGCAAAAAGGACAGTGCTCAAGAGAAGTGGATGCGTTAACTGCTGAAGCATTCTCCCCACAAAGATCACCATTTTCTTTGCCACAATGCAGAACAGGACTGAAGGAAATTTGATGCACCACAGGTTGTCGTTTTGGAGAAACTGTGGTACAATGTTGTTCACCACACCTTTTCAAGAATAGCCAAGTTAGTGTTGAACATATATCTGCAAAAGAAAGAACAAAAAGGGCTCCGCAAACCGGAGAAAAAAATCCTCGAGGAAACAATGTGTCTAATGATGGATTCATTTTGTTTGGAACTCCCATTTAAATTTTTTCTTACTATTTCAATTATATTTCTTCAATATGATTTAATTAAATATCACTCAAATGTCAGAGATACTGCACAGATATGGTCAGGTGAAAGGCAAGCCTTGTCAGTGTTGTCAGCATCCCCTTTCTACCCCTGGGCTCATTTCACAAAAAAGGAACTGAGGCCCATATGTCTTTCTGGTTAACTATCACTCCAAGTCCATAGTACAACACGGACAATAACTTGGAGAGACAAAGAACCTCAACTGATGGGAACTTCTCTCGGCGACAAACGTTCTATTCTGCTTTCCTGTTTCTGGGTTATATTCCATGGGGAGCCAGAATGACAACACAACTTCACTGTTCAGTCATGAATCCTTTCTCACAATTATTCTCTGATCTGTCGTCAGCTTGTTGGAAATAAAACCCTCAGCATCTGTAAAGTTACAGACAAACCTCCTCAGACGTGAGATTTGGTCATTCTGAGGCAACATTCAGATGAAGAGACCATCCACTGTCGTAGCTATGACCATGACCATTAAAATTCACGGACATGTAACGTTTCCCCGTCATTTTTCATCCGTCCCTGCGTGAAGACAGCTGGACGGTTCATTTCGGCGTCAGGTTTCCACGTTTGACACAGTAGCCCAAGATTTGACGCACGTAGCACGAAACAAGCTGGGTCGGCATTTGGTGTGGATATTTAATTACTTGAAACCTGATACAACCTGGTTAATGAACATTTCTGTGGCGCTTTTAACATTCTCTGGGCTGCCATTGTGAACCTTTTGCAGATTGTAAGTTTTTTTTTCTTGCCAATTGTGTCTGCTGTCGTGACACTGCAGTTGACAAAACGGGTCCGCTCAGTAAAGTCGGGGGCTTGTTAGATTTCATTCTGTTCTATTTTGTAAGTCGGAGATCTCAATGAAAGCAAAACAATCTCTCGTTTGTCCAACAACGTCCAGGACACCGGTGACAGGGACTTGATTTTTTGCCCAGCATTTGATTCTGGTTCGTGTTTCCTCTGATCAGATGGATGCTCTGTCATTCCTGAGTTCTCCAATCTGCCTTGTCCTCAGAAAGTACAGAAAAAGTACAAAAAATCTGAGTGTTGTTGCAATCTATGCTGCTGAACTTTTTGCTGCTGATATTTTGCCTGCAACTTATGGCAAGAGAATCCGTGGAGGGGAAGAGCAACACTTGGTGGGGGAGGGGGGCTTGGAGCTGGTCGGGGCCAATTGGGGGAATAACACATCCAAAGAACGTAAACTTTGATACCCAGGGCGTTTCAGCAGAGAGGGGGTCCAACACTAAGAGTCTTGTTCAAACTTTAATGCCTGGGCTCTAGAGGCGAAAGCCCCATTAATACTGAAGCAGCCAAAGAACAAAAAGGGGGTAAAAATTCAGGAACCACTTTGGTCATTTTCTTTCAATTCTCCATTCAGAACAAATGCCTGGGTGAACCTGTTCCACAAGAACACAATGTTCACCAAATTCTAGAATTGTAGAATTATTTGGGAAAATGCGGATAGTTGTTTCTGATCCCGGAAAGCATCGGGATGCCACTGGACGAGAAGATGGCTATCAAAAGCGCTACACCTGGGTTGGACTGAGAGAGACATCGGAAAGGGTAATCTAATCCAATGAAATGTGATCCCTGTCTGTAATTAAAGTGATCTTTACGCTGCAGCTCGAACCTTCTCCTTGCGTAATTCTATCCCCTGATTCATGTCCTCCGCATTTGGTCCCACCACGAGTAGACCGCAATCGTGTCCTTGGCGCCTGAGGTTGCGCAGGATTGATCCAGTTGCAATGGTGAAGACGTCTCCATTGGGCTGTGCACGCAGCCACGTCTGGTGTCAGAACTCAGAGCAGAACAGGAAATTTTCGGCACTGTTCACGTGATGTTCAGTGTGTTTTGAAGTGGAACTGCCTTTGGCGTAGCGTGTCCAGCAGCTCGAGTTTGGCCACAGACTTATCTGCACGAGTTCAGCCGATCTGTGCATTGGTGTGAATTTTGAACTGTGGATTGAGAACTCAGAGCAGGAAATTTAACTGAGTAAAATTGCCGCATTTTCGTTCAAGAGGCGGAAGCGGAGACACGCGTCTTGTGGATTATGCAAGCCTTGTTGGTCCCTGGACTTTTGAAATGGTGTACACGTTCTCCTCAAACACACCAGCATCTTGCACAGTTTGAGTTTGGGATCTCAAGGCTCCGCGGGGCTTTGTTGAAGAGCTTCTCAGGTGTTGCGCAGCAAACAGTCGGTTAGGATTTCAGTTGAATTTGGGATTTGGTACCACTTGATGTACTTTGCTTAATAGAGGGGTTTTAGAAGATTCACACCCTTCCTTTTTTCAAGGCACTATTCAATGGTTTCCATTGAAGTGTTCTGAGTTGTTATCTGATCCAGGGTGTCAAGAATTTTTCAGACAGCCAAGAGATCCACCCTCTTTTACCTTTCCCTGTCCCTGAAGAAAAGAAAAACAGAACAGGAGGAGGAAAAGCCCCAGAACACCGTGATGTTGCCACGACAACGGTTGTCTGGAAGCACGACGTGTTTGTTTACAAGAAATGTAAACACATTCCGTAAACAACATCCACGAGCAATCGCATTTTCATTTGGGGATAAGGTCATGTTAATCCACACTGACCAGACACAGTTTTCCTGACTTTTACCCCAGATGAGATTCTGATCACAGAATCTTTCACAAATTTTCATGAATCTTCTCTCAGACATTTCTTTTGCCTGTTTTGCCGGAGCAATAATCTCAACCAAAAAGATCGAAATCAACATCATGTGTCCCAGCAAAAAGCTCGTGGGGTTCAAATAGACCCCTGTCC
>JAAUYG010036748.1_pt1 | contig 12668 bp, 16 predicted proteins | sample 7278091 | NCBI WGS metagenome assembly JAAUYG01 (sample SAMN14350201, study PRJNA611818) | marine sediment metagenome | isolation source: surface marine sediment (0.6m) | place: French Polynesia: Moorea | collected 2018-08
GGCGCTCGGCCTCTACGCTGACTAAGCGTACTTGTTGTTCATGTATATACTTTGCTGCCGCCGTCAACGTGCACTGTGTGTGCGTGGGGGGTTAGTAAGTCAGAGGGGGACAACACTGGGTGTGGTAACATCTTCACTGGCGTTGGGGGGGTGAAGGTAAGGTCTCATCAAGCCTGAACTGCAGTCTTCTTCCTTTGCGCCTTTTTTCAAAGGCAGCGAAGCAATGAGAAATTCTGACATTGCAGCAGAAAATCTGAAATCGCACAATTTTTTGTGGTTCTCAGGCTTTTGATTGAAATGAGAACAAGGTTGCTTTGTTTTGTGGGAAACTCTTGCCGGAATAATGCTGAAGCCAGGTGGCGGTTGGAATAAAATATTTGTAAACAATGCGCAGTCCAGATTTATGGCATAATCTGTGTTAAGCATTTTGACTTCTCCTTTACAAATAAGTGCCTCAATATTTGTGGGGTTTCTTCCAAAGAACGTCAGCCCAGCGTGCTTCGCATCAGCAGACAGTGTGGCATCTGGGTGAAGTACCTGTGCACTCAAATTCAGCTGCATTCGAGGCGCAGTTTCATTGTAATGTCTGCATCCGCGTGCCATTCCAGAGCGCTCCCTTATCTCTGTCGCAGCCTTGTGCCAGGAGACATCTCTTCCCAATTTCGTTGCACCGACTCAGATGTTCTTGGTTCGTGGACAAACAAAATGGAGAAGCAAGAACTGAGATTGGAAGAAATTCTTCATGGGCAGCGATTTGTCTGCAGCCAACTAAGCTCTAATCAGCCGGGCAGTTTCCAATTAACCCTGTTAGAATCCAGGGCAAATGGAAAAGGGGCACAAACCCAGCCGAAGACCAGAATGTGGTCGGGTCATGGTTTCAAATTTAAACACGTGAACTCCAGAACCGATGTGGAACAGACACATTTTCAGAATTGGGCAGGCCTCTGATTACTGATGGAAACAGAATTCGCAGAAACGCAGTGACCATCAAACCACTGGTGCGTGTGGCATGGAATAAAAACAAAAACCGAAAATAAAAACCTACGGAACAATGGTTTTGTCTTGGGGGGGGGGGGAGGACTGTTTTTGGCGATCTGAAGCTGGGTCTCTCTGTAGAAATGAGAATGCTTCAAGTAAACGATCCGGGAAAAAAAGCTATGAATCTAAACTTCGGCACCAACGAAAACATATTTGGTGCTAAAGCAAACAAACGCACTGTGAAAGAAGCAATGAAATCGATAGGATCTGTTCAACTTTGAAAGTTGACTCGGAAGCCACTTGCCAGATGTTGGAAAGGAAGTGACTTGCTGAAGAAAACACTTTTTGTTTTTGTTTGTTGTTTCAAAATTTCCTTGCCGAGCAAACCAAAAAAAAAAAATTAATTCGGTAGCTGTCAAGCAATAGAAGGCCAGGCCATGACCACGGTCCCCTTGAGGGTTTGGACTCTCCCTCTGAGGTCAAACGAGTGCAGATTCCCCGCCCCGAAACAGATGACTTTGATTAAACTAAACCACCCTGGCGACCTGACTCAACAAACAATTTCTTTTCTTTTGCAAAGCAGGCGTATCTAAAATGTTACGGATTGTTTCAGGTGTCAGATCTCTGGAATGCTATTCTTGCGTGTACATCCACAACGTCGAGAGCCAGGAGAGCTGCAGTGAACCTTGGTCGTGGTACCGCGACAAATTCAACGTCTTCTCTGGACCTCCAAAACGAGAATGCGAGCACGCCTGCATGGTAAGGGCATTTTCAGGTTTCTGGTGGATTTTTTTCAGCCGTGCGTTTCTTTTTATCTTTGTAACTTTCGTCTGCCTGGTTTCAGTGTCCATAGAAAACTTGATTTGTGAGCAGCTCCTTCTGATTTGAGCAACTTTCTGTGCAAAACATTCCGCATATATATTCTGAACTTATGTTGAAAATCTGTCTTTTCAGAAAATTGTGATAGCGCACGAAAAGGAGTATCCTACAGTGGTGCGCACGTGCGGGAAACCTTGCAACGAAACCACATCCGGTTCCACGACGACGACGTGTTGCGCGACAGAACTCTGTAATGGTGCTACAGACGCTCTCAGTAAATTGAAACTCTTGGGCGCCGCTTTGTTGACGCAGTTTCTTGTGTCAAGACATTGGCTTTCGGGATAGAAAGCAGAATCACGGTTTTTTGGGGTTTTTTTTTACGTTGCGAAGATGATGAAGAAGAATCGACTGAGTTACACGAATCTCAGAAGGAAGTGTTGTGTTTATTGTACCGTTCACAACCTTTCATTTGTGCCTGTGTAGGTGCAGATCCAGGCAAAATTCGAACTTGAACACAGGAGCAGCTCAACTCAAAACTTTTTTTCCCTTCCCAGATTCTATAAAACTCACATTGCAATCAATCGTCGTCAAAAAACTGCTTAACAAACTGGGTCTTGGAGACTTGATTCATCCTGGGGCCCGTACGTCCTCTCGTTACTCGTGCGCCAAAATATCGCACAGGATTCTCAGTTGTGGCCATTTGCTTTTGTTCATTTGAAATATTTTTGCCACAAGTTTTCAATACTTTTGTTTTCGTGTTCTTTCTTATTTCTGAGAGAGTACAGTGGCGGATCCAGGGGGCCCGGTCCCCCCTTGCCCCCAAGATGTTTTCAAAATCATGCAGTTTTCAGGCAATTTCAAGGGAAAACCCCTATTTTGAGCAAATTTTGGGCTCAGGTCCCCCCCCCCCTTGGGGTCAAAACTCTGCTGGGTCCCCCTGACCAAAATCCTGGATCCGCGCCTGGAGTAATAAGCACAATTTTGGTGATAAATAGTGATACAAGATTCATTCTCCATCGTTTGTAAATATTCATGTGTTACGGATCGCTGTAAATATTTCTTAAGTTATTTATTAAACTTTGTTTTTCATTGTTGAAATTGTAGATGGGCAAATCTGTTTGCTTCCTTGAAATGTGAATAAAGTTTTGTCAAATTCTCTGGTGTTCGTCGCTCTCGTAAATTTTGCGCATGTATCCTTTTCTTTTGCCACTGCTTTCTCGGCGAAAAAGTATCAGCACTTCTCCCGCATGATCAAACGCAACTCACTTCAAGAAAGTGAAGAGTCTCCTGGGAAATATTCACTTCAGATGAACGGTATCTTGATTAAACCAAACCCATACAATGAATCCTGGACACAATGAACACCAGTGCCAATTAAGAACGATGGAGCAATGGTACAACAAAATCAATTTTTGTACACGGGCGCAAACAGAACTTCTGAAAAGCAGAAAGCGAACATGTGAAGGGGCAGTTTGGCAGCTCTGTTCTTGGATGCACGCATGGAAAACAAATTTGGATTTACCCTGTTCATCACCACCTGTCTTCCTGTTGTTTTGCTGGAATGGAATCCTGGTTTCGAGTGGACACTTCCTCCAGAATCTCAGAAGCCTCTAAGAGGTCGCCCCCTTATGATTCCCTTGGTTAATCTCAAGGAATCCAGAATGGTCACTCAGTGTGTCCTGCATTGCTTACAAATGGGCGACAAGTGCTTGAGCTTCAGTTTTAACTCACAGGGTTCCCTGTGTGTTCTCTTCAACACAACACTCGACGAGACAAATTTGGATACACAATTTGCGTTCACGTCATTTAACATCAACCACTGGACCATTGGGCCGGTAAGTCAAAAAACGCGAAAGCAAAATTTCGCCTGCAAACAATTAGTCTTAGAAAACGAGAAAAAATGCCTTTGGACACGCAAAGTTTGGTTTCTGGCCAAGCGAATGGACTGGAGAGTGACCAGGAAAGAGTGAGAACCATTTTTCTTCAACGAAAAATTTTAGAGTCACGAGAACCCCTGCTCTGGAATGGATTGCGGAATTGGTGGATTGTGCATAACTTCCGGTTTGGCTCCAGACTGGGTTGGGACTTGCCATTGCAACCCATTTGAAAACACAGACGGCGAGCATTGCCAGCTCGAGGGTAAATACAGGAATTGATCACAACACGTTCTGTCATTTGTCCAGGCTGCATGCGCATGACTGACTTCGTGACGACTGCTGGCGCAGTCAGTTCAAAATGATTTGTTCGGCTCATTTCTCAAAAGGGCCACATCCAGAATGGGATGAGTGGGGAGAGTGGGAGTCCTGTGTTACCCAGAAGTGCGGAGCAGGATGGACGTTCCGTTCCCGGTTGTGTCGTGACAGTGTTTCGGGTGACGTCTTGGATGCACCATTGTGCGGCACAGACGCCCAGGAGACCAACCGGTGCGAGGGTGTCGCATGTCCAAGTAAGTCTGACGTGTTCACAAATATATATATTCCAGTGCTGTGTGTTCCGGATTTGGCAGAGTCAAAAAGAGCACGGTCGCTGTGAATTCTTTTGTCACAATGCCCACGGTGACATCTCTGATCGCTTCTGAGTCCGTTCGTCTTTTTTCATTCTGACAATTTCCTCTGTTTTCCACAAAGAGTATATATTTTGCGCATGTTAGAATGGAGCTCCTGGAGCGCTTGGGGTGAATGCAGTACAGCCCAGACCTGCGGACAAGGGAAAGAGTCTCGACATCGTCAGTGTGATAGAGGAAAACCTGGTGTCAGTGACGGGTGTCAGGGACCCGAGACCGCGAACAAACCGTGCCACTCTGTCAGTTGCGATGGTGAGTTAGTGGTGGAACAGTCGTTGCTGCAGGAAGTCTGGAAGACGCTTGGAAATGTGTTCTCTTTTGTCTATACAACTGCAAGAGAACACAAAAATTGACTAGGTTTTTAGCACTCTTCAGTTTGCTCATTTTTTGAAGCAGAAATTTTTCTTTCGGGCATTCTTCAGTGTTGCCAGTTTGTCTATTTCCAGTTCCGGTAAAATTGTCAGGAGGAAGTCATGACGGAGAAGGTATTGTCTTCTTTTACCATGAACCCATTGAGGCCTGGATTCCAGTGTGCGCCGACCATTTCACCCAAGCTGCGGGAAGAACTGTGTGTCGCCAGATTGGATTTGATGATATTTTTCAAGGTCAGAAACATTTTATTTTGTTTTGTTTTTTACACTTGTCTTCATGATTTGTCTGTACCACATCAATTTTTTGTCTTTCCCCGCAGTAATTCCAGGAAACAGCTTTGGCAACAGCAGGGAGTTGGACACCGTCAGTACCGTGGTTTCAAATGCAAATTGCTCAGGGGAAGAGCACAGATTCGGAGAGTGTTCTCGCTCAACCGGAAGCAGAACACAGGTGCAGTGTGCCGACTATGCTGTCGTCTACTGTGTAGGTGAGGAGGCCCACTGAATTTCTTTACAGATGTCTCAAATGCAAAAGCATTTGTCTCACATTTTTAAATTTCCAACTGGCGCATGGTATGCACTCCATGGCTTCAAGTCCTTTCGAACCTAATTTTAATCCACATGACATGAGAGAAGCTTGCAAATGGTCAAGACAAAAATGCAAGGTCCAAAGGAGCGATAGAACAGATTGGTTTGGTTTCATGCATGCACATCTCATGCATGGTTTTCCCCCTGTAAGGGCTTGGAAACTATTGCCGTTTTTGTGTTGTGTTTTGCCTGCGAATGTCAGATTTTTTCAAGAGACTCATTGTATTGCAAGGAACTGTTTTTGTCTACAATTGCCTGCCTTGTAATTTTGTTGAATCGAGTTCCATTGTCCTATGGCTGTCGTCCGTCGTCATTTCTGTGCTGCACCTAACAGTGTCGGGTGCGTGGTCATCTTGGTCTGGATGGTCGAACTGCTCAGTGGAATGTGGTGATGGACAGCGAGTTCGCTCCAGAACCTGCAGCAAACCCAGGCCTCACCACGGCGGCAGCAACTGTTCTGGCAACAGTGAGGAATCCATTCAATGCAAGCTGAAAGAATGCGCAGGTGAGCATTGTCAGTTTTGTTGTTGTGTCTATTGACGCTCTTTCTGGTTTATTGCTGTGGCAAAAGAAGAGAAAATCGCACAACAAGCAGTGAAAACAAACGTGCAAACGGGCTTCTGTACAATATTTCCAATTCAGCGTCATTTATGAACTACATAAACACCGAGTTGCCCAAGTCTCTTTGGAGATAATTTTCTGAGCAAAGTGAGGTGTTTATGGTGCTTAAATAACATGGATTGCAATTATGCTATTATTTAACCATTTGATCACCTTGAAGCTTCTTGGACAAATTGCAATTGAACAATGTGGTCATTAAAGGTGTGAACCCAATGCAAGGGAAATTATCTTGGCAGGGTGTCCTTTGTGGAGAATTTCAGCAAAGAACAAAAGGAATCATCCTCCACGTTATTTAACCCCTGTTCACTCTAGTGGCAAAATTTTGCTGTGCACAAAATTTTTTACAAAAAATTCAAGTGTGGATGCTTTTGCAGAAAAAGCAGCAAAAAAAATAACTTTTGGCTGAAATGAAAGACATCACGACATGTCTTTTTTGTCACTGACACCCCATGTTCACACTTTCAGGGTTTTTTTTGGGGGGGGGGGTTTGCCACGATGCTTTTCCAGCTGCATGTTTTAGATGGATGCCTTTTGTGGGATTTTGATGCAATTGTGAATGGGGTAACTTCAAAAGGTCGCTAGGTCCCTACCAAAGACCGTGCACAAATGGGAAAATCTCTGGGCAAAGTTCTTTGTGCTTTTCACAACTTTGCTGCTTTCTGAATTCTGGAAAGTAAAATCCAGCCAATGAGGTGTTTTGACCAGAGCCCGCCAATTTCCTGGTTTGGGTTTGTGCCACTCCGCCACACAGAAAACATCCGTCAGGGAGAGATTCAACTGAACTTGGACAAAAAAGTCTGACCCTTTTCAATTTCCCTGGAGCTGTGCCTTGTGTTTGTTATCTGTTCATAGAATTCTCAAAAGAAATCAGTCATCTTTTCACATTTCATGCAAAGTGAGCATCAGCTTGAGTTGAGTCGTGCGCGCCGCTGTTCCAGAAGCTGCACGAAACTTTGGTTGTAATCATATAGACTTGTAACTCCACACCGTATGGAACGACAAATTAGTTTATTTTGCGCTTCGCGCAAAATAAGGATTTTTATTGGATAACAGGCCTTCTTCCCAGTTCTTAAACAAGTGTTTCACGCACAGCTGAACACATTTCTAGTTTTTTTATTGGTTACAAGTGGTTTTTCTGTGTTTGCTGCACACTGTTTACCACATTTCATTTCACGCACTGGTTCAAAGGTCAAGGCTGTCTGTGACATCAAACAAAATGGAGTGCACAAGTGATGCACCAAATTTTGATCTTATGTACAGATGTTTTCAGCATACTTCTGAGCTGCAAAAGAAAAAATTTTGGAGGAAAGACATTGCCAAAGCACCAACAGAGCTACCAGAAATATGATGAGAATTTTGTATGACTACATTCAAGAGAGAAACCTCCCTGAACTGATGCAGATACCAGATGCTGAACTACCACACTTGCTTGAAAATTTCTACACAGACCTGTATCAACAGTCTGGAGAAATGTACAAATTGCAATCCCTGAAGTGCATATAAGCAGGAATCAACAGATATATGAAAGACACAAGAAATTTGGATATAATCTCAGACATCAGGTTCACAAAAACCAACCAAATGTTCAGTGGTGTCACCAAGAAGACAAGAAAAGAAGGTCTTGGATCTACAAAGAGTTTTCCTGTAATTGAAGATGAAGATATGGCAAAACTGGGATAGTACTTCAAGCAAGACTTCACCCACAACCCTGTCAGTACTAAAAAACTCCAGCAAGCTGTTATTTTTAGCCTGATGTACTTCACCTGTAGATGAGGATGTGAGAATCTTCATGACATGATACCTGCAACATACAGAGTCTTCCATAATGCTGCTGGGCTCAAATATATCATGCAAGAAATAGATGAGCTTGACAAGAATCACCAGGCAGACTCCATAGATGCAGCAAATACAGCAAAGATGTACAAGACACCAGGTAAAAAACCCCAGATCTATAAATCAGCTGTCAAAAAAACATGGCATGTGTGAAACATTTCACTGAAAATTGTAAATTTCTCAGTGAAAACACAACCAAAATTCTTCAAACCAACTTTTTCAGAATCTCCTATTGATGACCTTTCCTAGCATATATCACATGCCCACTTTTGTGAACAAAAATTTTCCATTTTTTACCAAAATTTCAGACAGAGAAATATGCCCAGTGCAGATGTTCGAGATCTACATGTCAAAGATCAACAAAAACTTCAAGCATCTCTGGCAGTGACCAAAGAAGGAAGTTGACATCATGGATGCTGTATGGTATGACAATGTGCCCCTGGGTGTCAACAAAATTGGAGGGTTCATGAAACAACTCTCAGAAGATGCACAGCTGTCAAAAATCTACACAAACCACTCCATCTGTGCAACCTGCATAACTTATCTTGATCAAGCTGGATTCAAGTCCAGGCACATCATGGCTGTCTCCTCCCACAAGTCTGAAACCACAGTCAAACCCTATGCAAAAAAGTGTCCAGAAATGAAGAAAAGAGCTATGTCATCTGCACTGGCTGAGAAGATCACACCTGCTGCAAAAGTGCCCAAAAATGAGGAACTGATCCAGCAAAATCCAGCACCATAAGTTCCAGAAACACCTACTACATTCAATCCTGATCTCATGGAACTGATGCCAATGGATGACCCAGCTGATGATCTCCTCCTGTCAAAATTCCTTGATGAGACAGAGAAACAGTTAGTCCAAAGTCTCCCTCCCCCACTGCCAGTCACAAATGTTGTGAACAATACTGTGAAAACCATCAACAATACACAGAAACTTGGAGTCCCAATGATGTACTTTCCAAACAGCAACATAACCATCAACTACCACTTCCACAACTGAGAAGAAAACACTCAAACTGTGATGTCAGAACTGCAGAAAAAAGCAAAATATGATAAACTGTGTGTGAAACACTTGCAAATGGCAAGAAATGGACTGTGATTTTGTTTGTTCTGTGATACAAAAATGGATTTAGTTATGCTCTTTTTGCAAACCAAAATGGATTATTTTTGCTGCAATACAAGTTCTTCAAAGTCAGCTGAGTGGTTTCTCTTATTTTTCAACTTCATAAATGTCCGCAAAATAAACCAAATACAGCATTTCGTGTTGTGCAAGAAACGTTTTTATCTTCGAAGCAAATGTGAACTGTTTCACGCACACTGTACTCAATGCTGTATTTAAAGTTTGCTTGTTACTGGGAAACACTTTCATGGGAATTCGTACCAAGAGACTTGAGAACAAACAAGAATTGGAACTCAGAATGTAAATCGCTCTCAGACGCAGAGGATACATGCAGACCATTTTCGACAGGATTTATTTTTCTTTGGAGGAGATTTTCGTTTCAGTCATCTCTGTACCTCTTTTTACGCATTTATTGAAATAACTTGTGCATTGCTCATGAACAGTGTGTTCCAAATGGAATCATTTGATTTGTTGCCGCCCGTGCATATGTTTGATTGTTTCAGCTAAAGGCCTCAGGAATCTGACGCCAGCGGTGACCATGAGCACATTGAACTTTCAGATTTCACCAAACACACCTGGAGAAGACGCATCCAGCATGAAATCTACATTTTACGTGCAGATAACGAAGATGGGGAAGCCTAAATCGTTTACTTTGTGTCTTTTTTCAGTTGATGGATGGTACGAGGCGTGGTCGGAGTGGAGTGAGTGCAGTGTGACGTGCGCTGACGGCATTGCGACGCGCACCCGTCAGTGTGTCGGCACCGCACACGGGGGCAAACCCTGCGAGGGACCATCAGCCGAGAATAGAACCTGCTTTCCCAAACTTTGTCCAGGTTTGTTGTGCTGCAGAAAAAAAGATTCAAAAGACACAACGTGGCCACATTCCGAGGAAGATTTGGTGAAAACACTCCTGAATGATTGGTAAGATGGACACCAGGTGTATGATGGTGGTCACTTGCTGCTCTGTCTTTCAGGTTCATAGTCTGACACTGTCTGACACTTTCTAAAATGCCAAGATGTGAAGCTGCATGAAGAATGTTTCCTTTGTTGCGCACGAGTTTTCTTTCATCTCTTCAGTTCAACGGCAAAAGTTTCCATATATAACAAAACGGGACGGCTAGAAACGCACACAAAATTCTGGCAGAAACTCTTGATGCTTCCTTGCGTTCCTTATGCACCGACACAATTTGCTATCTCTTGCTTTAGTGGACGGCGTGTGGTCCGAGTGGAGCGAATGGAGCGTGTGCGACGCGACGTGTGGGTCGGGGCAGCGGCTGCGGAATCGCACGTGCGTAGGAATCGTCGGAGACGGGGCGCCGTGCGACGGAAACGACACCAACGCAGATCCCTGCTTCATCGAGTGCGCCAGTATATATGTTCACACTCATGTCGGAATCGCAAGAAAGAAACTTTTTCGCCACTTGAATCCCTTTTTCGTTTCCAAAAAAGATCGTTGTGGCTCTCTGAACTGTCCTATCGAGCACTGACTTGATCTATTGCAACTATTTTCTGTTCAGAACCAGGAAAATGGCTACAGTGGTCAGACTGGGGTTTGTGCTCGGTAACTTGTGGTGGAGGAACCCGATACAAGACACGTCAATGCAACATGACAACGTGGGGAGATTTGACGTCCATGTGTGAGGGTATCAATTCCACGTCAGAGCCATGTCATGACTTCGAGTGTACACCACGTGAGATGAACGTTTTGGTCATTCCCTGCCATTCTTTGTCTTTGACAGCTCATTTTCTGCTTCTGAAATGTTGGAAAGAACCATTTCCTTTCAGTTGAAGCAACGTGTAAAGGTTGGAAGCAGCGAGGCTTGGAGGACAATACGGAGGTGGAGATCTTGCCTCCCATGGGTGACAAGTTTTGGGTTCGTTGTGATGTCGACAGTTTGAACGGAACCGGAATCACACAAATATGTGAGCTTTAATCCCCGGAAGAAAAAAATCTCAAGAATGTCGAAGGTCCAAGTCTCAGTAGTTTTACTCTTGGTGTCAATCAAACGTTTTCTTTGGTCAACCTCAACGATCCAACATTTGGTCCTCTTCTTCCATTTGTTTATCCTTTTTTGTCTGAAAAAGATCATGACGGCATGGAAAGGACTTTAGTTACTGGCTTTGAAGCTTCGGGAGAATATACACTGGCTCTGAATTACAACACATCTGATGAAAACATCAACACTTTGAAGGACATGAGTAGACATTGTCGCCAGTACATCAGCTGGGAATGCAGACGAGCGTCTTTCTCGGTCAGTTGGAAAAGAAACTTGGTTCAGTCGCTCATTCAGAGAAAATCGTGTCACCATGGTGTGGAAAGCCTTGAACCTTTGCTATCCTTTTCCACAGAACCGCTTTCAGCCGGAGACCATCATGACCTACTGGAAGTCAACTGTGTTTGGTTCCACCGGCTGGCATTACTGGGGAGGGGTACCCTATTCTTCTGAAACCTATGACGTCTACCCAATGTGCGCTTGTGGGTTGAACAAGACTTGTGTGGAACCTGACATTAACTGCAATTGTGACCGGAAGGACGAAACTGACGACTACCTCCAAGATGACGGATATCTAGAGCACAAACAACACCTTCCAGTGAGGGCCTTTTTGGCTGGAGACACAGGTGATGATAAAATGAGAGGCATTGTCTCACAATTCAGATTATTTTGGGGTTTTTGGGGGGAATGCACAGTTATGTCAATTGCATTCTCACAGGTCAAGAAGATGAAGATGGGTTTCACACAATTGGTCCTTTCGAATGTTGGGGAGATGTTCCGGAAGAAGAAGAGTAAGAAATCAATCCGTGACCATTCTCATGCCAGTTTTCAGTCTTTTCCCATGGAAAGGGACGAGAAGTTTGCTGATGTTCTTCATTTTGAAATGCCTGACATGAAGTTGTTTCTGCTCTTGTGCAGACCGGAGGCTGGATATGATGAAGAGGAGGTCATCTCAGACATCGGCTACGACTTCTTGCGGTGAAGACGAACGCAATGGCTGCATGAAAGGTGTTCATCTTGGTCCTGTGTTTTTAGCTGCAGTGAGATACGGTTTATTCGAACTGTTTTTGTTTATGCTGGCGAATGAATTTAAAATCTGTCAAGAGCGTCAAGGGTTGCAGGAACCTTCGCATTGCGATCACACTGTTGTATCGACGAGAGATTACCAAAAAGAGTTCAAGCTTGTAGATTTGAACTGAAACACACCAGGTTGCTTTCTTCTAGGTGTCTGGCTTTCTGTCCTTCCCCAGCATTGGTAACATTCCTGCTCAAACAATGCAACAGTACATGTATTTCTTTTGATTTGCTGGGAAGAAATCCCGACAAATTTGGGGTCAAGATTCAGAGGTAAATGACTTCGCCTGATGGTGGCTTTGATCTGTCTCCTTTGTTTGTGTTTGTAGGTCAAGAAAAACATTTCAACCATCAAGCAGTTAATTGCGAAAAAGACAACACAACCATCTAAAATGCATTTCTTGCCTGGACTGACAAAAATCCTCCCATTAAAAAAAAATCGTGAAAATGCCTTTATTTCTTCTTTCCGCGACCATGCATGAAGGAAATAAATCTCTGCTGTTTCCAACTGATGCACGCTTGTGTTTCTTGACAACAAAGGTGAATGAAGGTTTCATTTGACGCGGCAGTATACTGTGAAACACGGGTTCAGGTTTGTTGGTGATTGGGTGTTTTCTGGAATTTTTTGTTCTTTGTGGGTCTCCTTTTTCCCCAAACATATCTGAGCACCAATGATTTTGTAAAAGAACAAGGACAACATCACATAC
>JAAUYG010063898.1_pt1 | contig 12668 bp, 9 predicted proteins | sample 7278091 | NCBI WGS metagenome assembly JAAUYG01 (sample SAMN14350201, study PRJNA611818) | marine sediment metagenome | isolation source: surface marine sediment (0.6m) | place: French Polynesia: Moorea | collected 2018-08
GCATCGACGGACAGACAAAGGCAAAAATTATATATTTTTTTTCTTCAAATGGCCTCAAGCGAAAATAAACACACGCACGCTGGGAAAGGTCACTGAACTGCGTTCGACCAACGAGATTTGCGCGAGTGATCACTTGATATTTTACCACCATCGAAAATAGGGTACCGTCGAATTTAGGTATATCGACTATACAGTCCTTCCAATGCTTAGGTTCATCTTGCATGCGTGTTCATGACCTATAAGATATTTTATTTAGTTTCCTTTATAGAATATTATGCATAAAACGATCTACCAATACTGTGAACCGTCCGCAGCTGGGCCTGGGGCCGGGGGGGGGGGGGCTTAACACTGCCACTGGTGGAGGGGGGCACTAGTTAGGGAAAGCGGCTAGCTCTTTTAGTGGTCACAATGACACTTCTAACCGAATATCTGAAATGAAACTGCTATATTTTGCCCTATAGACGGCAAGGAAAATTACCAGAATCACTTGAATCATCGCCTTCGCCAAAGTTGTTGTTCATAAGGAAACGCAATAGCTCTTCAGCCATGTTTATTGTTATCGGAATATCCGCAGTGCACATGCGAAAATATACAACGCTCAGACATTCAGAGCGAGCGACTGTACATTACACATATCATCTTGCATATTAAATGCTTGTATAAACTAATTTAACCATATGTATTATTTCTAAGAAATTACTTATCAAGGATTACTGTTAAGTGTGACAGCCTCAATCTTTTTCAAGCCCTGCATAACATACTGTATGTATGTTTATTTTGGTATGTATGCAATTATTATGCAATATAAGATTAATTAACCTGAGCATAGAGTCAAAGTTTTACAACCGGTTTCGCACTGAAAATTACCTATAACAAGTATACATATCTATAGAGATTTATTCACAGTATAAACCTGTTTAAACCACCCCGAAAAAATATTTTTGCCACATGGTTTAAACTGGTTTTGTCACCCGGATTAAACCACCAGGATTAATTTTACTCATATATCTCAATCAAAAATGATGACACAACTGCCTCTCTAAACTGTCCATAGGCATGTTTCTGCACAATATTGGCACAGTTGGACTTTTCTTCACTATGTTAGGACTTACAGAATGCATTTACTCAAAATAACTCAAAAAAAAAAAAAAATCTCTCTCAGCCAAACCATTTTTTAACTGTCCCTGTAGACTGTCCATAAGCATGTTTCTACAAAATATGAGCCCAATCGGATTTTTCTTCACTATGTTAGAACTTACAGAGTGCATTTTTGAGTTATTTTACTCAAATAGCTCAATGAAAAATTATCTCAGCCAAACCAGTTTTTAACTGTCCCTGTAGACTGTCCATAAGCATGTTTCTGAAAAATATGAGCTCAATCTGACTTCTCTTCGTTATGTTAGGACTTACAGAATGCACTTTTGGGTAATTTTACTCAAATAACTCCATTAGGGTCCATTAACTCCAATAAAGTCCATTAAGTCCCTTATCCCTTGATGTCCTATGCAGTTTGAGCAACATCCTATTGATAATGCACCTTTTTTACATGTGTTCCAAATTTGTGTAATGCCCCTACCTATTGAGTTCATGATTCATAGTTTGTTGAGCTCTTTTTTAAAAATGTCTCTTTTGAGATCTATTTTTTTATTCAATAATAAAATTGGTCAACCATGGCTTACTAAATTAAATCTCATTCACTTGTGATTTATTGACATACTATTACTCACCAATTTTAATGTATGGTTATTGTTGTCTTTTGACTTTCCCAATATGTGTATTTTGTTGTCAAGTGCCTTTGGGAATTTAATGAAAGGGATGCGATATTATTTTTCTTGTAAAGTGACTTTGAGAATTTTTGATGAGAGGTGCGCTATATATATATATCATGGGTGCGTTCAGTACCTGAATGTTATCACAAAACAGTTCTAGGAAAACATTTTTCTATATTGAATGAGTGTTGCATTTGTCGCACAATGGAAATGACATTTGAAGACCTCTCAAGACTGCCCACTTAGCCTCAGGCAGACACTAGGCCTCAGGGACACACTCGGCATCTACTTAGTTTACTCTGGCAACCCTGGGTACTACTCTCTAGGTTCCCTGGAACTCCCATGAGAGTAGTGCTCCCGTTGGGTGTTCACTGTTTGACACACATAAAGGCTACCGGTAGTCAGAACATCACAATAAGACAGATTTTTCACACGTAGGACAGTAAAATCTGTCTTCAAAAGAAGAGTGCCATTAGAGACAATTTGTTTTGGAAGTCCACAAAACCATGACAAAAGCAAGGGACCTACAAGAACAAACCGATTGTCTTGGAGGACCACAAATTCATGTCACAAAAGAAGGATCTACATCTCAATATCACTAAACCTGTTCCCTGAGACCACCTATCTTGAAAGACGACTTTTTATGACCACTGGGGCGTTTTTTTGTAAGGGAGGTTCTGCTGTTTTACCTCTTGTGATTGGCAGCACCAAAAGCTTTAGTTTGAAGCAAGAATATTGACAACATAAACGTCTTTCATTATGCTTTATTGAGTCATTAACAAGCAATGAATTCAGCAACAGGCAAACCACACACTTTTAACATAGGACGTTTACAATATAATCTTTCTATAGCCCCTGATCTTTCTTCAGATACATGAATAACGCAAGATAAGATTATAAAGTAAAACACAATGCGCATGCGTTTCAGCATTCTACTGGGCTTATTTAAATACATTGTACCATCTGTTAATTAGTCAATACTTTCCACAGGAAGTATCTTCGCAGAGAATACAGTGAAAACTATCTTGAGTGACATCTGCCATGTGATACCGGCTGTCATGAATGATAGGATATTCCCGGCAGCAGGTTATACATTTCACTGTAATCAAACCTGTCACCAAAGACCGCCTACATTTTTATGACCAATGGGGTACAGTGAAACCTCTTGTAATGACCACCTGCTTATAAAGACCACATTTTACAGGTCCCCAGGTGTATACTTTCCATGCTATTGAACCTGCATACAAAGACCACCTGTGTATAACGACCATATTTTGTTTGTCCCGAGGGTGGTCTTTATACATTGGATACACGTTTCACTGCACATGGTATTCCAATAGAGGCTCTACTGTAACTGTTATGGGGACCTAAGTAAACTAGGGTAGACCATATTGTCTTCTCAAGCTACCTTCAGACAATGCTGAGAACATTATTGACATCACCTGTGATTATAGTACACTAATAGATACAAATGAACTAATCTAAAGACCACATGTATATAAAGACCACCTCCTTACAAGGCCCACATTTGGCACTTCCCCATGGGTATATGTTAGAGCAATTAGAGCTTGTACATACTATGATTAGATGTGTATAAGGACCATATTTAGTTGGCCCTATGGTGGTCTTTATATGCAGGTTTCACTATTAAATACTATACTTATGAACTATATTATTATAATAAACTACATGTATTAAATAATTTGAAAACCAAGGATAACAGGCCTTCATCTGGTACATGTAATTTCATAATCGATAAACAACCTACATGTAGACATATCTCCCTTGATCGAAAAAAAGTCCGTGAATTTTTCTAAGTGGACATTATTATTACATTACAACCCATGTTCCCTGATTGTACACTGCAACTGCTGGTAAGTACACAAGATTTGATTTCAATTCCAAATCAAGGTACAAACTGAACCGCTAGCACCAATCCTCTTTTACAACACATAAATTTAAGCATTTACTTTATGCTAAATGCAAAATAGAGTATTCAATGTTATACATTTAAATGTTGCATACACTGTATATATGTTTTATCAACCATACCTTGCAACCTTTCTTAATTTTCACACCTATTGACGAACAGTGAAAACATGGAAAATGCATGGAGTTATGACTCTATGGATCGAATTTCCATATGTGACCAATTTTCTGCCAATACACTTAAGATATATATTATAAAATAAAAGCCACCTACTGTGGTAAAAGCAAACATCTTAAAACCGCAATATAAGCTTCTCGCTACTTGGCAGCGACTTTTCATTTCTATACAGGAGTCCCTCTATTTTACAGCCCTCTATTTTAAGACCATCCGTGATTATAAGACCATTTAGTTTGGTCCCAAAGGGCAATTTTCTGTGTTAAATGACCTTTATTATAAGACCACTTGCAATATAAGACCACATTTTCGTGGTCGCTTGGGTGGTCTTAAAATAGAGGGACCACTGTACACGATAGGCTGCATGTAGTGTACAGTGTTGCAGCTGAGCTTATTTCCAAACAGCTACTGAATGATCATGTAAGTTATAATGAATCAGCACAGTTACTTGCCAAATATTGAGCAGTTTTTGATACAGTGGTCCCTGCATTTTTAAGACCACCCATTCATGGAGAAAGGGTGGTTTTAAACTGAAGAGGGTCTTAAAATGGAAGGATATAAGGACAGATGGTCTTCTAAATACAGAGAAGTCTTGAAATCAAGGTGTCTTAAATTGCGGGAACTACTGTACAACATACAAATGTCAATGAGCAGTTGGCCAGCAGCTCATTTTGGTGCATTCAAAATGAGCAGTTTCCAAAGGTCGCTATGGAGCTTTCAGACACATGCGGACCCTGAAAACTGGCCTATTGCATCTCATAAAAGCTTCAGTCGGAAACCCACACGACACTGTATAATCTATATATTTTAACAAATCATAACATTTGGTACATGATCTTGCACACCAGTTTTGTTTTTTAGACAAAAAGGTACATGATTCACCATAATGTTAGATGAAGTACTTGGGACTGTTAATATTACGTATGATTGATTTTAGGCATACGGACATGATTCTATATCACACCGATGTAAATTTTCATATTAAAACAGCAGCTTCAAATCAGAAATCCTAACTATAGTATGGGTAATTTTCAGAGAAAAGGATATTGAGGTGACATTCATGCAGACAAGTATGGTACCTGAAAGTACCGGCAGTATAAAATATTCAATAACATTTATAAATGCATTCTGTTTCTATAGTAACCACTGGTACATTATTTACATTCAAACATCAGGTGACAACCTTCATCCTTTGAATGCCCTCATTCATGGCTGGTATCTATATGCATCATATGAATGTATGTTGTTACTTGACTCTGGATTCATGTTAGAGGAAGAAAATTCTTACCGTACCTCTCGGAGTCAAACTTTAAAACACCGTCGGACGTTTCGGCTGCCTCCTGGGGGGCTTGTTCACTGACTGATGATGTTATGGTCATGTGATGACCGCCAACCACAACTGAGGCTATGAGATCCCTCTACCATCCTTAGTCTCCTGTCATGTGACCAACCGGGTCATGTGACGACCGTGACATCATCAGCCAGTGAACAAGACCCCTAAGAGGCGGTCGAAACATCTTTTGAAAGTTTTGACGCCTAGAGGTACCGGAAATAACTTTCTGCCTCTGTACCTTTCATTCTCTCCATTCTGACGTACAAGCCCCCCCCCCCCCCACTGCCATGACCCAAAGATATTTGCAACATATTACCAGTTACCTTATTGATTCTGTTAAGCACATATTCTCTAATAAGCAGACAACACATTTTCTATTGGATTTGTCAGCGGTGTCCCAGCCCTTGGCTATTAAACTGCAGGGAACATTCAATAAAGCATTTTATTTTTTTTCCATTCCATTTTTTTTTTAAAAAGCACTGTGCGCTTGATGGAATGAATATGATAATCATGATAACAAGTTACCTTATGGAATAAATGACAGATTTTCTCCCAACATCAAAAAGAAAAGAAAATAAAAACATTGAGAACTTCACTAATAGAGGTAAATTCTAACAATGTATAAATTCTGAAATATACGTAAAGTAAGTACCGCTTGTACTGATAAATACTAGTCATGAAAATATATAAAGAAAGAGTAAATTGCACTTTGGATTTTCCAAAAATTTTCACATTTGTGATAAGCCCAGGCCCAAGGGCCACTGTTTTGCACAGCAGTTGGCATATCTGATCAAAAAACTAAGCAAAATATCTGTTTTCCTACCATAATTACTACAGTGGAACCTGTCTTGAAAGACCACCCCATTGGCCACAAAAATGTGGTCTGTCAAGACAGGTGGTCTCTGGAGGCAAGTTCAGCTATATTGAAATGTAGGTCCTTCTGGCAAAAATCTGTGGTCTTTCAAGACAGGTGGTCTCTCATGGCAGTGGCCTCCCAAGACAGGTTTCACTGTATAACATATTCTTTTATTTGATCAAGGGTTTAACATCTTTAATCAGAAATACAACCAAGTACTCACGCAATCAAGTTGGTGTAGTTGAACACAGTCTAGAAAGTTATTGGCACTGTATTGGCACAGTTATTGGCACTGTATGTACCGGTACAGTATAACCCCAAAATTATAACCACCCCTGACCAAGGCCAACGTGGTAATTATTCCGAGGTGGTCTTAATTCACAAACAATATAGAACTGGGGAGTAACGTTTTCCATAATTCCAATATGTGGTCTTAACACTGGGGTGGTCTTATTTCCCAGGGTGGCCTTAATGACGGGTTTCACTGTACATTGTACATATTTTTGCCAAGCTAAGATGAGATTCTGGACATTCTACACAGTCCATATTCAGACCCTTCCCCCCCTCCCCCGCATACACACACACACAACTCTTTATTTAAAACCACCTTGGATATACAGTCACTTAGTTTGATTGCAAACTGTGAATATATGTGCTGCTAAAATTTTACTTTAAGACCACTGCCAAGGTTCCATGGGTGGTCTTAAAACAGAGGACCACTGTATGTCTGATGACTCATGCACAGTGACACATGACAGGCCATTCCCTGGGCTGTGATAGGTCAGCCAGCATGCGTTGCTAGGAGACGGCACTGGAGCGATTGGAATGCTGGATCTGGGCGAAGAACTGTCCCAGCTTGACTATACAGTCCACGGTGGGCAGAATGTCCTCAGTGGCTTCACCAAGGCAGCCATGTACTGAAATAAATAAATAAATAAATAAATAGTGGTCCACCCATGGGGCCAATAAAATTTGGTCTTATATTGCAGGTGGTCTTAAAATAAAGGTCATTTAACACATAAAATTGGCCTTTGGAACCAAATCAAGCGGTCTTATAATCAAGGGTGGTCTTAAAATAGAGGGTTGTAAAATAGAGGGACTATTGTAAATACACAAATAAATAAATAAATAAATAAATAAATAAATAAATAAATAAATAAATAAACAAAATATTTAGCATAATTCTTTGTAACAGAAACTTCAAACATGTGCTCTTAACTGCAAGCAATTTTTATCAGGGTCATTATCATGAAATTCTGAGACCAGTATTAATTTTCGCAGAATATTTCAGTTTCAAATCTTCTTGACACATGTTAAAGAAGGGATATGTCTAAATGGGTGTTTATGTGATTATGATGGCTGGACCTACCTTCGCTGTAGATCTGACGTTTGGAGAACAGATCCGGCTTTCCTTTTGCCTTGATAGTGATTCGCTCCAGACAGCCCAGCTGCTCCAGTATCTAGGACAATGTTCATAAATTATTATATTATCGGCATAGCAACAGCAGCAGTAGTAGTAGTAGTAGTAGTAGTAGTAGTAGTAGTAGTAGTAGTAGTAGTAGTAGTAGTAGTAGGTAAGTACACTTGTATCCACCACCTGACCAACCTGCATCTATGCAATCAATAACCCGCAAACCTCATCCCGATTAACCTGTATCCACCTGAGTAACATGTATCCACCTGGATAAACCTGCTGCCCCTGAGTAACCTGCATCCAACCTGGAGTAACCTGCATGATGCATCCACCCTGAAGTAACCTGCATCCACCCTGGAGTAACTTTGCATCCACCCTGGAGTAACTTTGCATCCACCCTGAAGTAAGTTGCATCCACCCTGAAGTAAGTTGCATCCACCCTGAAGTAAGTTGCATCCACCCTGAAGTAACCTGCATCCACCCTGGAGTAACTTGCATCCACCCTGGAGAAAGCTATATCTGCCCATGAGTGACCATGATGTGAGGATTAATTTGGCTAATTTTGCGAGCGACGAAATAGCAGTGAGCATAATTCATGTTCGGTACCTACAAAATTAACAGTGTCCGAGTTAAAAATGAACATTAATCCCTGCAATCATAGTTTTTTCTCAGAATTATGCAAACATTAATCCCCATGAATATTCATCACTTTACATTAACCTATATCAATGGTACCTCTAGCAGCTCCAGGACCTGTACTGGCTGTAGTATTGGGTTGTACTTGGCTACCAGCCTGTCCCGGGTGATACCGGGGTGTGATATGATGAACAGCATCAGTCCCTCTAGCATCATCTGTAACATTGGCCGGTTCACTGTACCCTCGGGAGTCTTCCACGGTCGGCACAGCAGCTTGACTCGCTGGTATGTCCTACAGGGCGAGACATGGAGAACAAATTGTCAAATACAGCGAATTTCCACCCGCAGGGCTCCAGGTGGATCCTCTCCCCTCTCTTCAAGTGACCAGGTCAATTTTAAATTGCATATAAACCGTCAGGTCACAAATACAGTTGTCCCTTTAATTTAAGACCCTTCCATTTAAAAATTTATTTTAAGATCGTCCATCGGTGACACTATTCATATTTTCAATATATAATATTCCTCCAATTGCAATTCTAGGTCATATTTTTGTGGTGAATGGATGGCCGGCCTTAAAATGTTGGAATGATTATTAAGGCCGCAGATCACTTTAGGTCAGTACCCCCCCCCCCTTCCTTGACGAATGTACTTGCTATCAGTAGTTGGCAGGGAAGTAAGACAAATAAAGATTGCATTCTTGAGATGCTTGACAAGCATACCTGAAGCACAAGAAATGTAAAGTTACAGGTAAAATAGCAGAACATTGGTGGCTATCAGCTCCATATATACTAGCTACCCCAGACCATCTCCACTTACCCTGTTGCGGGGGGAAGCGCCGCTGTCAACGGCCTACGTTTGGGTCGCCCAGGCTGACCTTTGACCTTTGGTGCTGTCACTGTGTCTGGCTGTTCTGTACCATCTGTGGTACTAGCGTCAGGTGCATTGCTGGCTGGTACTTGGTCATCGTCACCGGCGCCGTCCAACTGGGGTATGACATAGCCAGACAGACGACTGAGGCGATTGTCATGTTCAAACCGAGAAGTCCAGTTTCCCAATGTCACATCCGATTGTGTGACAGCAAGGTGGTCAACGAGGTCTCCAACCTGATTTTCATGGTCCCCAAAGTTAAAAGCACTATCTAAAAGATCCAATATGTCACTTTTGATATCAGAATCATCATCGTCCGAGACCTCAAGGTCACTGAGGTCATGTGGCGAGGTAATATCTGTGTGGTAATCATCTATAGTCAGATCACTGCCATCACTGTCAATATCACTGATATCATGGCATGTGTCAATATCATCCCCCACATTACCGAAATCACCGACAACCGAGTTCACACCCTCAGACCCTGTTGTACCGTGTAGTAACAATCGTCGCCATGGTGACTGCAGCACGGTATCACTCTGACCGTCCAGTTGAGGCAGTGTGTCATATGGTTCCGCTTGGCTGACCATGGTCTCGCCATCTCCCTGATCTGTTGCCATTGACACTGTGTGAGGCAAAGTGCCACTCTCGCCAGATATCCCAGAATTCCTTGCTGCCCCACTCTGAGGAGCTTGATTTGTCGCTGCTGTGCTCGCACCCTGACTGCTGGTAGATACACTGGCAGCACTTCGCCTTGCTGTGGCACTGGGTGACCCCTTGTAACTGATCCGGATGGAATGTCCTTGGGTTGATGACAGATCCAGATTGGCTGGAACTTTCAGTCTGATACTGCTGGATCCAGAAAGGGGAACTGCACCAGACTGTATCAGATTCTGGACATGTTTGGACAGCATATCTGGATCAAGATTCCCCATGTTTTTGGGCATATGCAGTGAAACTTTGTGTGGGACTTTTCTGGATCTAGGCTTGGATTGGGGTGTCCTAAAAGAACCTGGATTGCTTCCCACTGCCCTAGGTCGAAGTAGTGACTGTTTGGATTGTGCTGCTGAGGGCGGTGTCTGGAGCAGTGATCTGCCACCCATGGCTGTCGTTGTTACTGTAGCGGCAGATCCAGGACTGGACAACTGGGCCGGTCCGCCAACTGCCCCAATTAATGGGGCTCCATACGATTGCTTAGGAACCACAGGTAATCTTCTTAGTCCGGCATCCTGCACAGGTGTTTGGCTAGGTGTGGTAACCATGGTAACAGGAACAGGTGACTGGGGCTCCCCAGACAACAATCCAGGTTTCAGTACAGACACCAGTGACCCAGGACTGGAGACCATAGGTACAGAGGGTGATCCAGATGTCAACTGTGTTAATCCAGAAGCACTGAGTGACTGTGACAGTCGATGGCTAATGGTCTGTATTAGGGAGGCTGGAGGGGTTACTTTGGCATCTTTTGGTGTCACTCTTGTCATTGTGGGTATCATTTGTGTCACTGTGAGCGGCACCTGTCTCTGGGTTGGTGTCAGGTCGGTGGCTCTGGGTGTCAACTGTGTCCCAACAGATGTCAACTGTGTTTCAGTGGGTGTCAGCAGTGGCCTTGTAGGTGTCAAATGTGTAACCAAGGACTGTATCATTTCAGGTGTCAACTGGGTCACTGAAGACTCTGTGGGTGTACTTTGTGTCATTGCAGGTGTCAACTGTGTCAGCTGTGCCCTTGTAGGTGTCAGTTGTGCCACTGTGGGTGTCAGCTGTGTCACTGTAGGTGTCCACTGTGTCAATGTGGGGGTCAACTGTGTCACTGGAGATTGAGTCACTGTGGGTGTCAACTGTGTCACTGTGGGTGTCAGTTGTGTCACTGTGGGTGACATGTGTGTTACTGGGGACTGTGTCACTGTGGGTGTCAACTGTGTCACTGTGGGTGTCAACTGCATTGCTGTCGATGTCATTTGTGCCAGTCTAGGTGACAGTCGTATAGATGTTGGCTGTGTAGCTCTATGGGTACTCCATATTGCTGTGGGTACTCTCTGTGTTAACATGTGATCTGTGGTTTGTGCCTGCCCAGGCAGGGATACAGCTGCAGCAGGGGAAGTTATCTGGAGATCAGGGGTTGAATGAGGCTGTGAAGATTCTGGATCCTGCATCTCAAAACCCTGGATTGATTGATCCGAACATTGCATCTCTGGAGATTGCTGCACCAAAGTCTGGGTAGGTTGCCCCAAGCTAGGAATCAGTGGAGAGCTCATCAGTTCAGATCCAGAAACCGCTGTTGCAGCATTGTTCGCCATCTGGATTGGTCCCGGTGAAGTCTGACTGTCTGCAGCTGCAGATTTTTGTGTTCTAGATATAGAACTCCCTGACAGGCTTGCCACCGGAACTCTGTATAACTTGGCTCCGCGTGGCAGAGTGAATCCTGTTGCCGGGATGTTGGATCCAGAGATTATTGATTGCTCTGGAGTCAGTGATCCAGAAGCTCCAGAGACTGGTGTTAGTACGCTTTCAGTTACAAGCATACCCTGTTTGCTTTTGGCATCTGTGGCTGCAGAAGTCACGCTGCTGGATTTCAGGAGACGGTAGATCCTTGGTGGGGATTTTAACGTCGACAATCCGGATGTGGAAGCTATTGGCCAGAGTTGAGTTACTGGAACAGAGTTTTGTGGAACAGAGTTCTCCGTCATAGCTTTTTCAGATCTCTGGAGTGCTCCATTCTGAGGCTGCGAGACAGTGGTGACATCTGATCCAGATTGCTGGCTGTAGTTAGTCTGTGACGTGTGTTGTGTTCCCATTGGTCGTGTCACAGCTATAAACGCAGGGGTTATGTTAGCTGTGCCGCTGCTCTGGACTTCCGATACTCGTTCTGCCCCCAATGCCTCTTGCTCTGCACATGTCTCAGTCTCCAGGACCTCTTCTCCGATGGTTTCTGGTGTTTGCATAGTAACAGTGTCATCCATTCCTGTATCCAAAGAGACGGGAGTTTCTGACTGAAACTTGCTTGATATTGTTGTCATGGTACCATTCTCCTGGTTGGAATCCAAATCCGGATCACATTCCTTGCGAGATTTCTTTTCTGGAGGTTCTCCATGTTCCTCGGTCTTGTCCCCCCGACTGACAGGATTTTCGGTTGTGTCGTTGTTTGTTGATTTTTCGACTGGTTTCTCCCACACCGTAGCCACCGTGGGAGCGACTGCGTTGTCCTCCGGAAGCACCGGTGCCCCGGGGAAATCTTTCAGACCTACAGGGGTGACCAGGTCTCCAACCTGTAACAAAGTCATGAATATTCATTAGAGTGTTATGAATAGAGTGTTAAGCAGGCATGAAGTATTATAGGCAGTCATGAATATACAAATGTACATGTAGACTTAAAACATCTGGGTCCAGTTTCTCAAAAAATCCCCTAGTGATCTTAAGCATGGAAAAGACAATGGTTACCATGGTGATTAGTGAACTTAAGTCCGTTTCTAGACTTGAGATTTTTTGAGAAACTGAACCCTGTACTTTAATTTTGCATCGTCTTTGCAGAGAGCACACTGTCACAAAAATAGCTATAATAGGTGTTTGATTTTTTCGAAGCAGACATACAGAAATCGTGGTCTGACAATCAAGAAATAATAAAGTTACTCTTTTTGAAGAAATTAAGCTGCTCCAGACTACAGCAGCATGGCAATACTCAGCAGTGCATCCAA
>JAAUYG010152115.1_pt1 | contig 12668 bp, 7 predicted proteins | sample 7278091 | NCBI WGS metagenome assembly JAAUYG01 (sample SAMN14350201, study PRJNA611818) | marine sediment metagenome | isolation source: surface marine sediment (0.6m) | place: French Polynesia: Moorea | collected 2018-08
TAACTTACACTGTGTCATAGACAGCACTGATTGAATAACTTACACTGTGTCATAGACAGCACTGATTGAATAACTTACACTGTGTCATAGACAGCACTGATTGAATAACTTCCAAAATAACTTCCAAAACCGGTACAACTATATTGTACAACAGATTGATTGACGTTGAGTTTCTTAAAGTGCATTAGCGTCCTGAGGTGGTGTGGGTGCTTCAGAGATGTTCTGACGGAAAAGTTTCACATATCAGAGGACAAGTGAGCCGAAAGACCGTCTCTCTGTCTTTGCTAATTTAAAAGCATACAGACTCGTTTCTACCCGTTCAACAATTTACGAAACTTACTTTTATGACATTGAATATGTTGTCATCTCAGTAAACATGTTGAGCACCCTCGGTGGCACTGCATGACCCTTTTGGTGTTGATGTGCCGTTAAACTGTGATACCACTACCAGTTATAGGCCACGCATATATGAAACCCTTAGATCACTGTGGGATTTTAAGGGTTATCGCACGAGTTCAACGATTCATTTGTGTATACATGAACAGATGCAGACCCCGAACGAACTTGTGAGTTCGGGATGCAGCTGTTCGTGCATACACAATTCAAGGTGTATCTCAAAAAGGAATAAGGGTAAGGGATATGTTACTGCTATAATGGAATATTAACAGGAAATAGTAACTGGGTAATCCAATTGAAATTTTAGATTTGACCGTGAATGACATTGAAAGATCAACTACAATGTTGGCCATATATATTGCCCTTATCTCATTCTTCATACCTACATTGTAGGTAATGTTTAAGAAAATCCCTGCATATACGTAGCATTAACATTTTGTGCATTTCTGCTGTCACAACGATCTGTGTTGTAATATCAGTGAGCCCCACCGGTTACTCCAGGTAAAATGCTCAATAGCAAGCAGTTGGATTCCCTACGTATGACTGTAAATGCTCAAGAACATATACATGTATGCCCTAACAAGAGTAGTTTCTGTGATATGGATTTGAAACATGAGTAACGTTGACTTTGGCTGTTCAGTGTGACCCAAGGTCAAAGTAGTGCAGAAAGGGTATCCAACACATGACATCCTATTTTTGTAATAGGATGTCATGTGTTGGATACTCCCTTTTCAAGTTCACTCAAGGTTCCAATGGTGCAGTTAGACTCTCCATATACGACTTTATGCCAATGTTTAACACAAATCTGTCCTGCACGGTTTAGCTGTGACTTGACAAATGTCCTGTCTTTTCTTATAAGGCCTCAATTTCAGACCCCCAACTTTCCCCACTGCCACCTGCCTGGGATTATTAATTTCAAAATCAAATGGTTCCATTCCTGGGTAAGAGGGAAGGTTTAAGCCAAGCCTGGAATTTTGAGTTTTTTTACAACATATTTTCATAGGAAACACACATAATGGCGTGGTTTAAAGCAGAAAGTTGAATAATTAGTGCCATTGTATTGACTTTGGCTGACCCCATGGGGTAAGTTGAATATTGATGTAACGACTTAGTTGATGCATCAGTAAATCGTCTATTTGGACAAATTTTCTCGACGCATCTATTATCTTTTTGTGCATTGATACATCGACAAACCAATCTATTTAGGATCCTATCCTCGGCAGCCCATCTACTGTTACATTACGATTTGCTCTGAAAGTCACTATTAGTTAAGAGAAGTGCAATGGATTGCCTGGTGTTGGCAGCAGTGTCCTAGGGAACTTTTAACGTCAAAAATAAATAAGCATCATGTAGATTTTTTCTGCATTAGATAAAAATTGAGAAAACTCAAGTCAAAGAGCAATAATAGGAAAATGGACTGTCTTTCTGCAGATGATCTTTGTGATGCACCTCAATCCATCAGGAATATGACTACCAAAAGTTCGATTGCCGATTGGCCAGAACCCCCTCAAAGATTAAATAAGCTCACTTGTTTGAAAAGCCCTAATATTTTACTCTTCAATCATTTAATAAGTTGGGCTGGAAGAGGCTTATGGAACTGTGACGGGAGTTGGGGATAGCATTACTGTTCAACATCTTCCGGGAGCTTGTGGTTGTCCAGGGAGATCATTACGAGGCCATAATGAGATCATTACAAGGCCATTTAGCTGCAAAACTGCACGCAACAGGAACGTTTGGAACGACCTATACAACTTGTATCATGACAGCTGCTGCTGTGGCTACAACTATTTCTAATAATACTACAACTTATCCTCTTTCTACTTCTTCTCCTCCTCTTCCTGGCCTCCTCCCCTTCCTCCTCTTCCCCCTCCTCCTCCTCCTCCTCCTCCTCCTACTACTACTACTACTACTACAACTACCACTGTTGCCGCTGCTGCTTCTGCTTCTGATGATGATGATGATGATTATGATGATGACTGCTCCCCATGCGACGTATAGAATTGATTTCCGAGTGTTTTATACATGTAAGTAGCATTGGCATCGCCGTTAAATGTACGTTGCAATTACTGAAAAAATGTCATCTTGTATGGATAGCGATGAAGCGCTTACATTATCTCTGCATTATCAAAATATTTAATATTTTTTATTGTGTATTCTGACCCAAAATTAACATTGCGATTAAGGTCTCGGGTGATCACATTATATACAGCAACGTGATCCGGATGGAACCCGGAGGGAGAGCAAGCAGAGCTGACAATGTCCAGTTTGGGGTCACGTGCGATATCTCACGTAACGGGAGCGTGTCAACCTCGTTTTCGGCACAGCCAATTCATATGAGAAGAATCAAGGTTATGGAGACTTGCTGCTGGACATGTCTCTCTACACCGATGAGACGTTTCAGACGAAGGTTTCTGGAACTCCACCTAACTACTTGGTGAATGAGCCGGTTTTCCTGGCAGTTGAGATTCTCCCCACCAGCCAGGATTTGAAACCCGTCCTCCGTAGCTGCCTGGCAAATGATCATCACAACACCTTGATTCACCCTTTGCTGGATGATGGGTATAGTTATAAATGCGAATATGGCTTGTAGTTGTCACTCCGTTTTGATTCTTTAAAAGTTCAAATTTTCTTCTCCCCTTTCCTTGAATCACATAGCGTCCATTAATTGACGACATTTTCTTGGCCTTTGAAAGTTCAGTTTGAATCAAAGAACGGCAATGGATTGAAGATATTTACTCGGGCGTTCTCAACTGCAGCCGGTTTACATACTAAGTGACGAGATCGTAGACACGTGGTACCCAATGTTGCATTTAGTATTCTATTTTTGGTTGTATGTATAGGTGTCCAATTGACGATACTGCGCATCTTCACAATGTGTCACTCGACATGGCCGCATTCAGTTTCCGAGCTTTCCTCTTTGACCCGACGAGGGCAAACCTTATATATGTTCGGTGCATCATCGGCATTTGTGAATCCGGGAATCGCACCAACAGCACGTGCCAGGATCAGTGCCCACATCCAAGGACATCGCTTGGGCGTTTCAAGCGGGAAGCGCCAGAGGGCAGCCCCAACTTCCACCTTACCTTCGGTCCAATCACCATACAAGGTAAACATCCTGTCGAGTTGCAAGAAGGTATGCTCACACGGCCTGCCTCTGATTGATGTCGATTGGGTTATATCATAACTCTACAGTCATTAACTTTTAGATCAGCTTTTATGCTACTAGCATGGTGTGGATTTGCTCCGGTATCAGGCGTCCGTCCGTCGTCCGTGCATCGTCGGCCCGTTAAGTCTATCATCTCTGACCTATTGGATCAACTTCGTTCAAATTTTAAAGTGCTCTAGTGTATAGTCCCAGATGATTTGTAAACTTTACAAAAAAAAAATGTACGCAACATTTTTAATTTTAAACGTAACACTGGGGACTCTATGGGAATGGATCTTTTAAAATCCTAGTCCTTCTACACTTACCGAGTTTTTGCAACCAAACTTTCGCCTCATACTCCAGATGGTGCTCGCAATGGAGTGCCCTTTTTGTAAAATTTTGAAATTTTAAATTTACCTAATTTCATTTTTTACGCCGAACTCATGAGTTTGAAATTTAAAAATCTCAATTTCCTAGAATATGGGACACCATGGAGCGAAAGGAACGAACATTTGGGCACCTGGGATGTATGAAGAAGACAGTGTAATTCTTCACCTTCAACGTGTCAAACTCATTTTAAGGTCATTCAGTGCACTTTTCTTCGAAGTGGCCTGTAACTCAAACACGGCTCACTGTAAAGGGAAAGGGACAAAACTTTGGGCCTTGGGGGCAATATGAGGAATGAATATGAGTACCTTTGATCTAGAATATGAGGTCATTCGACACACCTTTGGCACAATTGGCAAAATTGTGGAATGAAGCGTTTTAAAATATGGGTCCTGGGTGTATATGGAAGGCATGTGAGTACCTTGACCTTGGGCATGTCAAGGTTATTTTGATGTCATTGGTGTACTTTTCTCCGAATTGAACCATAACTAGAATACGGACCATCTAAGATTCAAACGGTCGAAACTTTGAACTTCATGGGTACATAACGTATTCATATGGATACCTTTGATTTCATGAGAACATGTCAATGGGTGCACGTTTCTCACAATTTCGCCGTAATTCGAATAGGGCTCATCGTAGAGTGAAAGGGACGACATTTTGGGCATATGCAGTATGAACATGGGTGTGGTATATTTGACCTTGAACATTTTAATCTCATTTGGGATTAGTCAGTGCACTTTTCTCAAACTTAAGCCATGACCTGCAACCGGCTAATCATAGACTGAAACTGACCAAAATTTAGCTCTAGGGTGTGTATGCTGAAAGCATATGTGTACTTTTGACATTGAACATGCCAGGTAATTCGGTGGAATTTACTCAAAATTGGACGGTAAAAATTATACCTCAGGTGTGGACATGGGTACGTTTGATCTCAACCACATCAGTGTAATTTGGGTATTATTTGGTGCACATGTTTGAAATCATCCCCGACACTTCATTTGATAGAAAGATCATTCCCTTATGTTATGTTGATATGCAGATCACATACGAGGGTGACACTAGCTAAGTATAAACGGCCTTGGGCATCTTTCTCAGTGACTCTTGTTGAATGGGGAGACAGTGTGAAGTGTCGCCTCGAGATTTAAATCTGTAGCAGTACACTGTGTTATATAACTTTTTTGCTTTGCTTTGAAACTATGTATCCTTGCAGCCCCACTGTGTATGTAGCGATGATTACTGGTTCTAAATTAGGTTTTTAGAATGATAACTTGTTTTACTTATTTTTTATGGCTCGTTTATATGTTGAACGATATAAGATACACTCTAGAATACTAGGTACGTGTATTTCTTATGCTTAATCGGATATTTTAACCAAAAAATATAAACGAATAAATTACGAGTCTTTCATAATTTAATATCGAATGATGTTCTTATGCTGGCGTAAAAGTCCTACGTTTTTCTGTTTGTTTTAGACTTTCAAATGTGCTCGAGTATTAAATCCTTCTTTCTCTCCGCTATATAATCCTCAGCCTTAGAGGCTTCGCCTGACCCTGACTGGGTGTGGCCCATGTGCTTCGGCATTGCCACGGCCGTTGCCATAGCAGGCCCCGTTGGCTTAGTCTATCTGAAACGAAGTAAGAAACGTGGGCAGGAAACCGCTAATCCTTGTGAACTGGAAATGTCAGAACTGCAACCGTCAACGTGTCAGGCGAACACAGAAGAAAACATCTACCACGTTATCGCATAAAAGCAAGGGTCCATGTGCTTCCGGGCAATATATGTCAGGAATTGTTTTCATTTTGTAATTTTCGGTAATGATATGGAGAGAGAAACGTTAAGGTTTCATGAATCTATATTGTGCGAGAATTTAGGTGAAATAGCTTATCCAAAATCTTATTGGTGATTATAATGCTGGCATCACCAGAGGTGCAATATTTAGTAGAGAGCATAATACGTGGTGTCCAACCCACAGCCTGAAAATGGTGGACACAGATTTTTTTGCCTTCAAATACTTGTACGCATGTGAGTCAAGCACATGGTAGCAGTACTTTGGCTTGACTATTGTGTCACTACAAATACTAGTAAGACATTAATTTCTGACTTAAAGTTCTTAAAGGAGAGTGTTTCACCTGATCATATGTCGTTATGTAACAATTTTGTAAAAAAAAAAAATTACAAACTCGAAAGGTGCGCAATCATAGTATTGAAGAGTATAGAATTAGGTCAGACATGCATTTGGCCCAGGTAAACGGTTCATGTGATACCATAAGTTGTACAGATAAGTGATGTGCCTCACATAATAAGGTTGAAAGTTTCTACTATGATAATAATGTAACAAAAGCACTACAAATGGACATAGCATATTGTATATCATCAGTCTCTGTTAGCAAACATAATGAGATACCAGGTTGGAACGAGTGTGTTGAAAGAGTACCACTCTATTGCCAGAGATACTTTTCTGACCTGGAAGAGTTACGGTAAGCCCAGAACTGGTGTTGTGTTTGAGAATGTGAAACAGTCCAGACAAAAATTAACTATGCACTAAGAATTGGCCAGAGAATGGACGAAACAATAAAGGCGGATGCATTAGCCAAATAATTAAGTGAAATGGATTACATTGTTTTCTGATTTTTTTTTGGAAATGTGCTAAAAAAAAACAAAGAATATTTTCTTTAGCTGTGTTAATGGTGTTACTGGTGGCAGAGAGATTACTGAGAACTGGAAGCAATATTACTCAAACCTTTTAAACCCCTCTAAGGGTTCAGATTTAAAGGATAAGGTACTTTGTAATATGAAACAGACGGGACTGTCAGAAGGAATGATTGTCTCGGCACCAGAAGTAAAAGAGTGTATTCTAATTAGAGAAGGGTATAGCCCCTGGTTTGGATGGGTTGAGTAATGAGTGTCTTGCGCATGAAGGGGCTAGGCTGTATTGTTAGCACTGTGCTACTCTAGTATTCGTTTACATGGTATTCTGATAAGTGTTTTGATCCATCCTTTTATAATACCGTTAGTAAACACAAATATAGGGACCTTTCTTACCCAAACAACTATAGACTCGTGGTTCTTGCTAACGTTATATTGAACGTCTTGAAAGTTCTTATTTTAAAAAGATGTGAAGACTATCTTTACACCACTGACATCAGTTTGCGTTTACATCACAGCATTCTACTGACGTGTATATATCTGTTGCGGGAATTATCTATATTTATAAATGACACAATACTACAATTTTTGTAACTTTTTTGATGCCAGTAAAGCGTTTGATTGTATACACCTTTGGAAGTTTCACAAATTAATAGTCACAAATGTACTAAAATATATTATCAGATTCCTTGTTAACTTGTCAGAATCAGGAAAGGTACATCAGATGGGGTGATTCGATTTGAAGTGGGTTTAAAGTAGGTATTGGTGTAATGCAGGGTGGAATTCTTCCTAGGATATTCACTGTGGATATGATGACCTCAGTAATGAACTAAGTTCTTCTAGGATTGGCGGTAATGTGGGAGGTAACCTTATTAATCACTCGTGTTATGCTGATGATCTTACACTTATTAGACTACGTTCTGCAGGCATGGAAAAACTATTGGCATTTTGTAATAATTATGGTATTGAGCATGAACTTGCATACAATAGCCAAAATAGTAGCGTTATATGTTTAAGTCAAACGAAATTTGAAAAGATATCCTATATTTGAATTCGCTGGAGGCGATATTGAATCTGTTATTCAATGTAAATATCTTGGGACCGTTGTTGAACAGAAAGGCTACTTGCTTGATATTAACAGACCAATGGGAATATTGTAAACTCACTTGAGAGTAAATTCAAATGAGGTGAAAATTCAGCTTTTCCAAATATTTTGTGCAAATTTATACTCTTGTCAATTCTGGTATCAAGCCAAAAATTAGGACTACGAAAAAAAAGAATTGTGTACAATCATTCTCTTTGCAGGATAGTGGTATTTCCGAAATATTGTAGCATCAGTGATTTTTTTTTGTGAATGGCGTATTATAATATGAGGAAATGCCTAGAAATAATTTTTACTTTTAAAAACGTTTAAAAGACTAGGCTTTTAATAGTTTTATTATACTCGATGTGTACTCATGTATAAACTTTACCTACACCATATGGACATGGTGGCGTAATATTTTAAATGTACGATTCAGCATAGTTATACCGCTATAATTTTATGTTTTCTTACCCGTTGTTCTTTTGTACTTCTTGTGTAACATAATAAATGTATATACCTATATTTTGATTTATGGACTTAGAGTCCAAAATAAAGAATAAACAAACAAACCCGGAACTATAAAGTGTGCTATAAATGACAATGGAATCGATCAACGAAAGACGTTTTAAAGTAAACTAATGGAATAGTCAAGGGTCGAGATTGAATATAACATGATTACTCGCTATAGAGACTGTTATTGTGTACATTATTATGCACTAAAACTTCTATGTTAAAGACGACTGAAAGCCTGGCTACTGAAATGGAGGTTCACGGCACAGAAAACACGTAACCATCAGATTTACGAACCGTGTCTGGTAATATACACTGTTAGATAGATGCAGCTCTATTGCTATTGTTATTGCATGTTACTGCAGCTGTAACTACGAGCTTCTGGACTTTCGATTCCAGGTGAACAGAGGTTACATCTAATATCTGTTAAATATATACTCGAAAATATAGTCAACAGATATATGTATATGAAATATTTCTTTAAATGTCATTTGTTAAAATCTAGGAAGATTGCGTACAATCATTCTTTTTGTAGGATAGTGGTATGTCCGAAATATTGTTGCACCAGTGAAATGTTTCTTTTTGTGAATGGCGTATTATGCATTTGGTGAAATGCTTGGAAAGAATTTTTACTTTTAGAAAGCGTTTAACAGACTGCACTTGTAGTAATAGTTTTATTATATTTGCTGTGTAATCAACCATAAATTTTAACTCCACCATATGGACATGGTGGCGTAATATTTAAAATGTATGATTCAGTGTGTACCGCTAAAATTTTATGTTTTACTTACCCGTTGTTATTTTGTGCTTCCTGTGTAAAATAATACATGTATATACCTATATTTTGATTTATGGACTTAGCGTCCAAAATAAAGAACAAACAAACAAACATAACCCAGAACTATAAAGTGTGTTATAAATGACAAAGGGATCCATCAACGAAAGGCGTGTTAAAGTAAACTAATGGAATATTCAAGGGTCGAGATTGAATATAACATGATAGCTGAATATACTCGCTATAGAGACTGTTATTGTGTACATTATTATGAACTAAAACTTCTATGTTAAAGACGAAATGCAAGCCTGGCTACTGAAATGGAGGTTCACATCACAGAAAACACGTAACCATCAGATTTACGAACCGTGTCTGGCAATATACACTGTTAGATGCAGCTATATTGCTATTGTTATTGCATGTTACTGCAACTGTAATCACGAGCTTCTGGACTTTCGATGCCAGGTGAACAGAGGTTACATCTAATATCTGTTAAATATATACTCTAAAATATAGTCAAGAGAAATATATATGTGAAATATTTTTGCCGGTTGTGCTGTAACACCCCATATATTTCTACTTTTACTCTATGCTTAATTGAAGCAGCACAGTTGGCTTCTAATGCGTACACGTGTCCAACAAATTATTCACTCTGCAGTTAAAGGGCAATATTGCAATAAACTATAAGGAATAAATATAACTCAATTAGGCTACTAAGTTTAAGTGTAAGTTAAATTTATGTGTACTGATTAGTACCAATGAACAGATATGCGTAAAACAGTAAAACGCCACAAGCTACTTATTAAAGTGAGCTTTGTAAGTAGAATGTCACAAGCTACTTATTAAAGTGAGCTTTGTAAGTGGAATAGTTTCACGTGGTATCTATAGCCCCTCTATTCATGTCACAATATTTGCGTTCTTCGGTAAAAAATAATAACTGGGTATTTTCACAAACCATTTTGAAGTGTGAATGTCGTTTGTTAAAATGTTGGAAACTGTTATCGATGAATAAATCTGCTTTGGAAATTAAATGCAAAGAAACATCTCTTTCTTAATTCGTGACTTCTATTCAGTCAACCCAAGTGCTATGCATGTTGATGTGACCCGTAATGACATCGTGTAAGTACCATGCATGTTGAAGTAACCAGAAATGGCAGCGTGTAAGTACCGTGCATGTTGAGTGAGTGAGTGAGTGAGTGAGTGAGTATATCAAAGTTTAACGGCACATCAACACCAAAAGGGTCATACAGTGCCAAAACAGGTGAGTCCACTTTATGATGATGATGATGATGATGATATAACAAACAGAGTCCACTAGAAAAAAATGTTATGGTCCTACAGTCTGAGAACTGTACTGTCTAAGAACTGCACTGTGTGAGAGCATTCGCTATCAGGCCAAGTCGTAACAAAATGTCCGACAAGACCTGACACCCAGGGTACGCCAAGGGGAGGCTGCCCTCATGCACCCCACCACACATGTCTATGTAACCAGTAATGAGATCGTGTAAGTACAATGGATGTTTATGTAACCCGTAATGACATGGTGTTTACTTTGTGTAAGCAATTGTACTTACCTAACGAACGTAATTTTATATTTGCTATTGCTACTGAGATGAAGGCAAAAAAGTTATAACAAGCCTATTCTGCATGTTGGACTTTGGGTCGAATGGGATAAGGCTAACTGTAAATTGAATCTCGCCAAGCACCCGAGTCTGTAAATGTCTCTGGTTTATAGTTCATACCGTGCCCTAGAGGCGAAAGGGCGAAGTCATAACGTTAAGGCACGAACAGAAACTCCGTGATCTTTCTCCTAACTTGCATGCCAATTGCTGATTTGCATGTTTGCAAATAAGGTGTCTCGGAGCTCACCATTCGCGTTTCGGAGAGATAGGGTGATGTGGCACAATCAGTCACTATGTATGCGAGTACCCTCTGAGCTTTCAAAGAATAAAGACTCCCGTTATTAAAACCCTAAAAATAAACGTCTCCTCAAAAGACTGACAGGGTAAACCGCTGTAAAGTTTGGTTAAAAATAAGCAAAATACATTTTCGTAAGATGACATATTAAATTCCATATTCAAGATAAGCTTGCTCTTGCTTTTTTTTTCTTAACATTCATAGCGCGATAATTAGGACACTTTATACAACAACCATTCTGGAAAGTTACAGAATAAATGTACCATGTAAGCCGAAAATTCATAATGTACTCAAAAATGCTGTGCGGCATTATTACTCTTTTCTATTTAACAGCCCCTTATATTAAGATCGTCTTGTTATAAGAAATCGTAGTTTGGTACCAAAAAGTGATTTTGTGTACCATTATAGAACCTTTATTTTCATCAGGCCCGCGATCATTGCAGCCTGGTACTTGGTGCGACATTAATCATCCCAAACTTATCCACCTTACACCGTTGCATGTATGTAAGCAGTTTTGGCAAATTACATAAATTATTAGGCTTACGCATTAGATTCGCTTGGGTATATTTACTAGAACGCGGTTAGGCGCATGACTTTACATCAAGAATCAACGTGGACACAGTCAAGCAGAGCTAAATCTATAGTAATATGCAATAAACATATCCTGTTAATACGTGCCCTAAAAGTGACATTTCCTAAGTGTAATTTATTGTCCTATGATATTCATGAATCTTCATAGTATGCGGGATCTTCCGGAACGGGGGAGATGGCTGTGTGCTGATTTCTGCCCGGACTGTCAAGGCCTTGTACTGGGCTGCTAAAACGAGGTTGGCCCGAGAACATGATTGGCCGAGTGTCAAGTAGTCCGTCCCTCTGTGAAATCTTCAAATGTGGCATGACTGACGAGCTTTTGTATCTGTTATTTTTATTTACTTATGATTCACCTGTACAGCTTACAAAGGAACGTGGTGACTGTGTTTACAATGATGCAGATGACAATACGGTGTCCGCGTGTGATAAAACACCGGGCAGTTTACGAGCTAAGCTCTCAGAACTACCGGGGAGACCTATACAGTGGTTTAGGGGCAATTATATGCAGGCAAACCCGTCCAAGTTTCAGTACACATTATTCAGTGAGGGTGGAAAGGAACACGAAAGTAATTTGCTACCTGTAGGATCAGTCTTAAGGCGGGAATCTGTGTTAGATTTCTCGGGGCCGATGTCGACCAGCCATTGTCATTCAAGAGGCATATTTCAAAAGGTTGTAATAAAGCCGGTAGGCAGTTAAATGTACTCTCTAGGCTGACACACATTTTATCATCAGAGGCAACACTCACACTAGTTCGGAGCTTTATAGTATCAAACTTTATTTTTTGCCCTACTGTATGCCATTATTGCAGCGTTAGCGGTACGAAGAAGATGGAAAGGATTCTAGAATAAGGTTTGTTTACTGTGATTTTCAGTCATATAATGAGTTAAAGGAAGAGCTGGTGTACCGACTTTGTATGTAGATCACTTGGGGACCTCCATGTGTGAAGTGTATAAGATAATGATCATAATGAAGTGTGTAAGATAATGATCCTACAGAAATGTACACAAAATATGAATCTAGAGCAGCAGCGCCAGTAGCTGTGCCCAAACTTAGAACTATTATATTTGGGAAGAGAAACTTGAGGTATCAGGGTGCTTGTTTGTGGAATTGTCTCGACAATAGGGCAACAGTGAGTACCATATTGAAGGAATTTACAAGACATTTTATTATGGGAAGGACAAGCGTGCACCTGTAACGCGTGTCTTTTATGTCA
>JAAUYG010228488.1_pt1 | contig 12668 bp, 5 predicted proteins | sample 7278091 | NCBI WGS metagenome assembly JAAUYG01 (sample SAMN14350201, study PRJNA611818) | marine sediment metagenome | isolation source: surface marine sediment (0.6m) | place: French Polynesia: Moorea | collected 2018-08
CCTCACAAAGGGAAAGTTCGCCCCTCTAACACCCCGATTCACCCAAACAAACAGCCACATGAGTAACTGTGAGAAAATGAACCTCGGGAGATCGGAAGAGCGTCGTGTAGGTCCCCCCCAGGCCCAGTAGAAACCGTCCGCTGCACAGACGTTACTACCTGGGAGGGACCAACAGTGAAAACATGATGCAGACACAGTCGGGGATACAGTGCGGCTGCAGGGGCCGGAGGCAACCAAGAAATATATTTTTGGGTTGGCTAAAAATGCAAGGTGCAACCTACAGGGTGCAGTGCCTCACAAAGGGAAAGTTCGCCCCTCTAACACCCCGATTCACCCAAACAAACAGCCACATGAGTAACTGTGAGAAAATGAACCTCGGGTCAAAGACTAATGGCAAAAAAAAAAGAAAGAAAGGGACGTGGGAGAAAAGTGGTGTTTCAGTGTTGGCTTTGTCCCGGTCGTCCTCTCGCAACCACGTCAAAAACGTGAGAGCTGAAAGGCTTCTTGACAAGGTCTAAATGATACTGTTTGGCAAACATACACGAGGATGACCAGGTAGCCTCACGTCAGATTTCTGAAGCCGACACTTTGTCAAATTCGGCCAAGTAAGCTAGGGGTATAGATGGGTCTATAAAATATGGCCCGATTCGAGTTTTATTTTTTAACAGAGAACTACGAATCGCAAATTCTTATTATTTAAGGCCCCTACCTGAATCGTATATTAATATTTAACAGCCATGGTGACACTCTTTAACAAAAATGGTCTTGACACAGATCACTCTTTAAAAGCCATCGTCTAGCTGCAGATCATTTAACAGCCATGGATCCACAGATCGGAATGTAACAGCAACTGCAAGCCGTGGATCGTTACTTTAGCGAGAGACAGGCTCATCAGATTATAGTTTTATAGGTGTGTTGCCTCACGAATCGACAGTTAACAAGGGCACCAAATCGCTAATCGCTCTTTAGTAAGGAGTGCAGATCGTGACTCGCAAGATAAGAATTTGGTCGGTTTGCTGTGTCATTTTGCCAAAACGTCTGGTTCACGCGATTCAGTCGATTCGATTTTAACCCATATATACCCCTTAATTTCCCACGCCCTTAATAGAATGAGGAATGGCACGAACAACGTTGTTTGGTTGACATGCCAAAGAATAGGAGTGATGGATCGCCTCACTCAAAGCAGCAAAAATCCACTGCTTAGAAACAGGGTAGTTAGCCTCATCCTACTGGACTGTCAGAGACATGTTTGCACCCCGAGAACGTGCAGTAGGACGAAGATAAATCCGCAACGCATGGACTGAACACATAAGGTGGAACTGTCACTCCAGAGGGCTAGCAGGCTCTGGATGAAAAGCTGACAGTTCAATGTCTGAGGTAAGTACAACCTCCGTGTCAGACTCAGTCTGTGGCCAGAACACTGAACTCAGTGCCAGGATAAAAGACAAAGGGTTCAGGCCCAGTAGCAACCGTCCGCCGCACAGACGTTACTTGGGAGGAGGGACCAACAGTAAAAATATGATGCAGATGCACTTTGTCTGCAGGGGCCGGGGCCAACCCAGAAATATATTTTTGGTGGTTTATGTTGGCTCAAAATGCAAGGTGCAACCTACAGGATGCAGTGCATCACAAGGGAAAAGTCCGCGCCTCTAACACCCCGATTCACCCAAACAAACAGCTACAGGGGTAGCCATGAGAAAACGAACCTCAGGTCAAAGACTAATGGCAAAAAAAAAAAAAACAGAAAGAAAGGGACGTACAGGGAGGAAAATGGTGTTTCAGTGTTAACTTTGTCCCGGTCGTCCTTGCGCAACCACGTCAAAAACGTGGGAGCTGAAAGGCTTCTTGACAAGGTCTAAATGATACTGTTTGGCAAACATACACGAGGACGACCAGGTAGCCTCACGTCAGATTTCCGAAGCCGACACTTTGCCATTTTCGGCCCAGTAAGCTCCCACGCCATAAATAGACTGAGGAATGGCACGAACAACGTTGTGTGGTCGACATACCAAAGAATAGGAGTGATGGATTGTCTCACTCAAAGTAGCAAAAACCCACCACTTTAGAAACAGGGTAATGCACTTTAGCCTCGTCCTACTGCACCCCAGGAACGTGCAGTACGACGAAGATAAATCCGCAATGCATGGACTGGACACATAAGGTGGAACCGTCACTCCAGAGGGCTAGTAGTCTCTGGGTGAAAAGCTGACAGTTCAATGTCCGAGGTAAGCACAACCTCCGTGTCAGCCTTTGACCAGAACGCTGTATTCAGGGCCAGGATAAAAGACAAAGGGTTCTCTAAAAGAAAAGGAGGATCAATGCATAATGCATGAAGCTCAGATACCCGACGGGCGGAGGTAGCGGCAATAAGAAAACCTTCAATGTCAGCAGTCTGGGTGGAGGTGGAGCCAAACGCAAATGTTCATATGGCTTTTCAGTGAGAGCCGCCAGAACCATCTACAGATCTCAAGGAAGAACCAAGGAATGCTGTGGAGGATTGAGCAATCTGTCTCCAAGGATCCACTGAGCTACCAAAGGATGTTTTCCAATGGGAACACCATCCACCTTGTCCATACACGAACGGTGGGGCAGAAACATGCGTGAGGATAGTCGAATGTTTAAGACCCTCTTGCCCCAGGTGCTGTAGTAGGACAAAACTGTCCTAATAGATGAATGAAGGGGGATCCTTGCCCCTTCCAGCACACCAGCAAGAAAAGGACCGCCACTTGGCATGGTACAGATTGCACGTCGATGGTCTATGAGCTGCACATATAGTTGCTCAAAATGCCTCACTTAAAGAGAGATCTTCCGAGTGCCTCCAGGTGGCTAGGCAGAGTTTGTGGAGGTTGGGGTAAGACATCCCATCTGTACCTACGACAAGACCATCAACAGGTCAACAAGGAGCTGCAGAACCAGGGGAAACCACCCTTTTTTAGGCCACCATGGAATGATGGCTATTATCGGAGCCTTCTCCCGAATCACCTTGTGAAGAGCAAGGGATAGGAGGGGCGGTGGGCGGTACATGTACAGCAGACCCTGAGACCAATCCACCTGCAAGGGGTTGCCCTGCAAGGCAAGAGGGTCTGAGAGGCGAGAGTAAAGGGCTTCGACCTTATTATTCAGCATTGTGGTGAACAGGTCGACTATATGTATTGGATTAAAGGTATTCAATATAGGTATTCCCCATAAGTCTAAGAGGAGAGTGCTATCCCCTGGTTCAGAGAACATTCTGTGGACTGCTGCAGGCAGTGAGTAATCTCCATTGTGATGAGAGAAATGATCTGCCTCAACATTGTCACAGCCCAAAATATGGACTGCCGTCAGTGTAATGCTCAAGGTCTGACACTGCAGAATGATCTCCCAGACCAAACCACCACCAACCCATCCTGTTCAGATAGTGCATCATCGTAGTGCTGTCCATGTGAACTAGGACATGTGTTCCACACAGCTACATAAGGAATCTCTTCAAGGCGATGAAAACAGTCCCCAGCTCAAGATAGTTGACATGGAGACCAACATGATCTCTCAACCAGACGCCCCTTGCCGACAAGGAACTGCATACCACCCCCCATCCACAATTGGACGCGGTCATGGTTAGGGCGTTGGTGGGAGTTTAGTAAAGACCCAGGGGGCAGGGGCTAAGCCAATGGGGGGGGGGACCTTCCATTGGTAAACAATGAAATCCCCTCTGCATTCCTGAGGGTGAACTAAACAAACCGCCAAAAGGGTGGAAGAAGCAGTGCATGCAGGTAGGCATCCTTGAGATCCAACAAGGCAATAGAGGTTCATCATATGGAACTTCGAAACACAGAGGTAAGTGTTGAGTCCACGATGGTTGAGGAAGGGGTGGAACTCCGCAGTGTGCACTGTGTATGGTAGCCAGGAAGTAATGGGAATAAATTCCCCCCTGGTCCTGCGGCAACTGGACAGTCTCCACACAGCTCCATTGGTAAGGAGGGATGCAATTTCTTCACACAGTGCCTCTCTCTTCAATCGCAGACATGGCAACGGCGTCTCGACAGGTACCTTTGACAGAGGAGAAAGACTCATGAAAGGAAATGAGTAGCCCTGTTGGACCTGTTTGTCCTGGAGGTCCAACAGGTTATCCGCTGCCGGATAACCTGTTGGACCTCACAAATCCAACCAACACTGGAGAAGAGACACGAGCTGCCGATGCCTGGTGACGCATGCTTGGCAAAGAGAAGACCAGGAAGTGACCCGGCAGTCACCCATGGGTATGCACCCCCCAACCCATACAACGCCTGAGGCAAAACAACCCAAGGTTTTGAAAAAGTAGGGGGGGGGGCACAACCCAGCTAGGCCCCACTGAGAGCAGTGGAGGCCTAAAACTCGCCTGCGAATAAGCAGGCAAGATGAGTTGGAGTGACATTTGAGAACACCGGTGTATATATAGTAAGAGGCACCAAGAGAAGAAAATGTACTCACAGACCCTATCTGACCTGGAATGACCCGATAGCTAACAGCATCAACAGTCCTGGTCACTGCAGAAGTGTGAGGGGCCGAGAGACTGAAGCTACATTCTGAGACATTTCTGCTAAAGACTCCTCCTGCTGAGTCAGGACTTTGAAAAAGACCATACTCAGCAGGGAGGAGGGGTCCAACTGAAGGGTCTGGTGATCAAGGGTCGACAAGTCAGAGGGCAGGTTCCAGTGCCACCCCACCTCCTTCCAGAGACATAGATCGTCACCTAGGTGGAAGACGATTCAAAACAGTAAGAACACTAATAACCGAAATGGCCAGAGTGTCATACGGTAGAAGATTCAGGGATGGAGGCTTTGCAATCCAAATAGGTGATATTCTGATCAGCAAGCCATTGTTGTGCCCTGCTAAGTGAGCCTAAGCTGAGCGACAGCTTAGTTGTCCCTGAATCTGGGCTGGCTACCGGCTGGAGTAGGGACTGGGGTTGGAGTTTCCTGAGAAAAATCACTGATGGCATAAACCATTGTGGATAATGGGATGGTCACCACACAGGACAGGTATTCCTGTCATGACAGGTATAAGACACTGGAAATACTGGGCATTGGGATCAATATTGGTGACAGCACAGCTATGCCCTGTGTAAGTACAGAGGTGGGAGGTCAGCAGTACTGACAAAAAAATGCTGAAATTCATAATTAAAATCGCTCTCAAACACAAGGAAAGGAGGGAGGGTATACTTCCCAACTAAAAATCCATGCAGGCCAAGGAAAGGGCAAAGAAAATTTGCGTGAGTAAGAAATAATATCCATCACAGGAAAAATTGCAGTAAAGGCTGTATTAGCTGTCAGATTGTAGGAACACATCCATTCAGGTTGAAAGCAAAGCAAGAACTGAGATTGTAAGGGTGATGACGATGATATCAAAGTTTAACGGCACATCAACGGTGGTGCTGGGCTACAGCTTATTGTATTAAGCTGGATGCATTGTCATGCTAAGCCGGCTGTCAGTGGTGCCTATGGAGGTGCCTTAGGGCTAAAAGTTTTTAGTCTTTGTCCCTCCTTCATGCCTTCACTGGAGGCCGTTTTAGGGAGGTACCTGTTTGAATGGGGGTAGTCATAACGCTCTCCTGTGGGTGCTAGCTCGTGGGTTAGCAGAGCTAACTGGCCGCATTGTGGTTTGAAACTGAATTAGGTAATGAATATGATATGACACATGACACAATTTGGGCAGAGGGGGGCAGCAGAGGGCACATGTGATGAAAGAAGGGGGTTAACCTTAGGGCATGTGCCCCTATTGAACACTGATGGGAAGTCCTATATGGGGGGGGGGGGGGGAAGTCTAGCAGCACCTGCCCATCACATTTTAACTTGAGTGACCTTGAAAAGTCAATTTCAAGGTCACTCATATTTCATATCTTCGTATGTCCGAAAGCGAAAGGGGCAGATTAATGTTGTATAACACTGTTGTAATATAGGGTCTACTTTTCATGCAATAATGTCTGTCAGTTAAGGTCATTCAGTAGATTTTGAAGGCACATTTTTCACAATGCTGTTTTACTTGTAGTTTTCATTTGATTTTATTCAAACTTTATGGGGACATTGGTACCAATGGTGGTGTACCTATTTAACTACTTTTCTACATGACTTGCAAGCAGACAGGGAACACATCTATACATAGATCACCTATTGTAGATCTGGTCATTTAGCCAAGGTCATTTTAGCTAATTTAAGATGCCACCTCAGCTACATGTATTAGTATAGTGCCATTCCAACTCGGTCTTATCTGACAAGTGGTCAAGCAGAACGGAAGACCCCTGAGCTTCTGGTTCATAAAGACCAACTAGGCAACATAGGCCAGTGCAATCAGGGTACAAATGACAGACGATACTTGTTCAAATAGATTGAATTTAAACAGAGACCTACTATATGAATGTCGTAGCTTTGCTCGAATGGTTATGTTTTACTCAACATTCATGTGATTCTCACTTGCTTAAAGAATGTTTATTTTTTACAAATTTCAGAAAAAAATTCGCAAATTATGGTGCATCGCATATTTTCAATTAAAAAACAATATCACTTTTTTGTATTATATTCTTTATTCCATCCAAAATATGCAATTTTCAATTCATTTTCATCTGTACAGATGATACTCGGGTACGCATAATATAGTAAATGCAAATACTTCTGCAGGTTTGACATTAATGACAAGTATAGTTGATCAACAAGATCAGTTGACGGACTGATTAACAACTGGTTCAGCACCGTCCAACAAATTACATTATTAAAGGGCCATTAGCCAGAAAACAGACCGCATAAGCAATTTTAACACCTTCTGAATGCACAAGCCATGGGAAGTCAGGTGTGAAAACTGCTATCGGAGACAGATTTATTAATAGCGACACTGTTATTAATAGATTCTATTAATAGCGACACTGAATTCAAACCACAGGTATGATTAAATTATGCACAAAATGAAACAACAGAATATTTATAAACAAAACATTCCAACAACACCTCAACAAGCATAAATTAAAGTTTTAAACCTTTGAACAGCTGATATAAAAAGTAAAATTTTGCTAATTTTATTGCTAAATGTTCTTTGCATCAAAACCGTTTCCTCTTGGAGGCCGGCAGCTTTAACTGGTAGAGGTCTGGGACCAGCAACCTCAGTGTAAGGTGTAGTATGATGGCAGTCAGGCCCCATATCCTGTGAGCAGCCCCTGTGTACACTGGCAGTGAATAGCCATTTTCAAATGTGGTGTAGCCATACTTGGAAGGGTCACACAGAGTCTCGATGGATGCAAAGAACACCTCGGCCACCTAAGAAGTATAGACAGGAAGATCTTGAATATTTTCACACACATGTATACATGTATATAGATCATAAGATGTACCACAACAGACAGAGGAACCACAAATTAAGACCACCCATGGCTAACGCCAAGGTGGTCCTAATTCGGAAACACTATAGCATGAGTAGCTTTCAATCATCAAATAGGTGGTCTTAATTCTGGAGTGGTCTTAAGCATGTTAAGTCTGGAATAGTCTTGATTCTGGAGTAGTCTTTAATTCTATTGTGATCTTAGTGCTGGTACTGCTGGGTGTTCTTAATACTGGGGTGGTCTTAATTCTGGAGTGGTCTTAATTCTGGGATGGTCTTAATTCTGGGATGGTCTTAATTCTGGGATGGTCCAAAATCTTAATTCTGGAGTGGTCTAATTTGTGGGATGGTCTTATATATGCAGGGAGATCCTAATTAAGATTTACACTGTACTTTGAAGCAGCATCTTAACAAACTTTAACACAGGACGCCAGCTGTTTAGCAACATCAGCAATACACCAAATTAAAACCACAGCTGGAAATTAAAACTGCCATCAAATCATTCTATATCTGGAAAAGTTAAATATAGAAAACATATACGTTACTGGAAACACTACCCGTGCACCACATTACCATCCTGTAACCATGGTAACACTGTGGAGAAATTCTCACCTCTTTCGGATTGGGCGATAATGAATTGATGTCCAACTCCCCACAGTAGGCCAGAACTGGGGTGACTGCTATCTTAAAATCCTGAAATGATGAATCTTCCGTATAGGCAAAAATAGTTGAAAAAAAAAAAACTGACAATATAATAGTCATACAGTTTCAGCTAGCTCAGATATGCCCATACTGCATCAAACTGAGTGCTGAGGGACCACTGATTCAGGATTTACGACCACCAGCCATGCTATAGTTGAGCTAAAATTGTTCTTACTCTAAAAGTGGTCTTAATTTTGAAAATTATTACTAGTATAGAATTATTTTTTCCAGCCTTCACCATGTTATCTGGTCCTAATTCAGACACCGTCTTCTATGTACAGTGGTCCTAAGGTGGAGCTTCACTGTACTGCTGTATTATACAGTGGTACCTGCCTTTTAAGAGCACCTGTTTAGCCAGAAGATATGGTTTTAAATTGAAGAAGGTGGTCTTAAAATGGAGGGATATTTATGCCATGTACATGTCAGCTGGTATTACCAGTATACTGAAAATACAATGAGGTGTCACCAGGGCTGGGGTCAATTCCAATTTTTGAATTCCAATTTCAATTCAAAGTCCAGTCCCCATTAAAAAGTTCAATTCCAATTTCAACCATTTTGATTCAATTCCAATTCCGAATTGAATTGACCCCAGCCCTGAGTGTCACTGATGGCTGGTCTTAAAAAGAGGGATGTCTTAAAATCAAGGAGTCTTAAATTGCAGGGACTACTGCAGCTATATGTTCTTTTCTTATTCATGACACCGTAGCTAGCTAAAATGGGCCAAGCATTGTGTCAGTAATGAAGTGAAGGTTAAAATCTGGTTAAACAGACTCAACAGAAACAGAGGGCCATCAGTAACAATGTTTGAATCATATCTATATATAACTTTAAAATAGATTATTAATACATGAAACAAAGCTGTTTTAACCAGGTAACATCATGAACATGTTATGAATATTCAAAAACAATTACTGGATGCGATCAATTCTCTCTCTTCCAGTCACCCTGTGGTGAGCTGGTCCCATGTCTCATTGGTAAGTTTCAGATTGCCCCCTCTATAACTTCGCTTGCAGTAACCATCTCTCACTGCAATATAGTTGGTTAAGAGTTTTGCCTTACTACATGTACTACATGTATACTAAGCCCTGTAATCATGGGCACCAGTGAAAGCAGAGTATCGACTGCCAACAGTCCCCTGCGAAGGCATGATAACCTATAACCTGTCAGAGAGATTGAGTAGCAATACTAACCCTGCCAGGTACCGGCGACATGGCTCCCCACAGCTCAAGTCCATCTCCCTTCAGTCCGGTCTCCTCCTCCGCCTCCCTCACTGCCGTGTGTATCCTGTCAGTGTCACCGTGGTCCACCCTCCCTCCTGGAAAACTGTCACAGCATGCACAGATTACAGTGTACTGTACCACTGTATACTCCAGCTTGTGTAGTACAGATGAAGATACAGTGTACGTTACAGACAGGCTACAGTGTACAATACTCTGGTGCCACATTGCCGTTCCTTTAAAAACAAAGTCCACCTCAAAACTAAGGACATTTATTGGATGAAAAAATGTTGCAGACCAGTGCTTACTGGTTCAGAATTAAGAGCACACCAAAACTGAAACTATATCAGCTGTTTGTGGTCTTTATTTCCAAGGTTCCATTGCACTTCTTGTCGCTCACTACACACTGCATAGCATACATCATGTACATAGTGGGAATTAAATTGCCCATTAGCTACTAGACACAATTTCTCCACAACCCCTCATACACGGTGTAACTAGAATCTCTTAGACACTCAACTGATGGCATCACATACTGTACACAAGAAATGTCCAAGATCCCAGACGTACCGGTATCGGCATAGGACTACACGTACTCACCTCACTTGACCTCTGTGGCTGTTGAGCGTAGTTGTTCGGAGTGTAAACATGAGAGAAGCCTCCCCATTGACGGTACACAATGGCACCAATATGGCTGCCTGATCAACCTCGCCCTTTGCCCATGGGATGGATCGCCCTGGCTTCTTAGACCTTAGGTCCATCTTACACCTGAAAATAGTCATTGAACTACTAGTAATAATTGTGATATGGCAACATTATGACTTTGGTGATGGTTACAAAAATATACAGTAGAATCTGTCTTGAAAACCACCCCATTGGCCACAAAAATGTGGTCTGTCAAGACAGGTGGTCTCTGGTGACAGGTTCAGATATATTGAAATTTAGGTCCTTCTGCCAAAAATGTGTGGTCTGTCAAGACAGGTGGTCTCTCATGGCAGTGGCCTCTCAAGACAGGTCTCACTGTATCATAAATGTATTGTACATATACATGATATAAGTTTTGATGACATAGCATGCATAGTAAGCAAAAGAAAATGCCAAGGTTGAGGACCTTTCCTCAGGTTCCTTCAACAACTGATGGTCGTAAACTGGGCAAAGTAGCAGCACACACGAAATGAGGTGAAAGCTGTTCCAGACTGAAGTCGAACCCACGACCCATTGATCCAATACCAAATATCTTATCACAACATGTGCCACTTGACCTAAAACCTATAAAATGTTTCTGACACAGACATCACATGTATTTTCACAAAACAGCCCCCACATTATTTCTGCAACATTCTACTCCCGCCTTTCACTCACAGTACAGTGGTCGCTCTATTTTAAGACCACCCATGGGACCAAGAAAATGTGGTCTTATATTGCAGGTGGTCTTAAAATAAAGGTCATTTAGCACAGAAGATTACCTTTTGGGGCCAAATCAAGCGGTTTTATAATCAAGGGTGGTCTTAAAATAGAGGGTTGTAAAATAGAGGGACTACTGTATTCAGAATATTACTTACATTCCGTCATTGTTTAGAATCTTTATACTTGTAGAGAAAAGCTTAACACACAGCATGTCACTGGATGCACTGCCACCTGCCTACAACATGTACAAAGTGCTGAATAAATTTACAGGGAGTTTATCATGTTTATAATCATTGTTTATTTGATAATGTAATTTTAAGAGTTTTCACAATACATGTAGCAATTATTTGCTGTACCTATTTGCCAGATCTTGTTCCAATAACAAAATCATCACTCCCACTACTGCTTTGTAATATTTCTAACACTAATTTCAGCCCATGCTGTAGTACAAACGAGAGACAAGTTGTGCATATACCTCTGGCGGTTGGCCTCAGATAAGACCGACTTCCAGGTGACGTCCTGAGAGTAGCTTCGGCAGAGGGGACGGATGCCCAGAATTCTAAGATGGCTACAGCTAGCCATTGTCACTGAAAGAAAACAAAAGTAGAACAGGGTTACCATGGCTACTACTACAGCAAATAGAAATTCTCAAGGGATGGGAAGGAAGGTATGAACAGCGCAGAAAACTGTCCTAAAGAATCTTCAGGGAAGAGTCAGGAAGAAGACCACTAGGGCAGCCGTTGTTTCTGTTTTTTTCAGCTGTTTGTTTTTCCAAATTTATTTCCTCCCAACCACAATTTTTGGGGGGTATTCAGTCTCGTTTTATTGTATGTCCCATTAAACATGTTAAAGTGATTCTTTTGTGACCCTCCCTGGATAAAAAGAAAAAAGAAAGACTGCTGGGACAGCGGACAACCCTGCCAACAAACAACAAATAATGGAGTAAACATGGTAAAAGCTAGCATAGAGCATAATAAAGACATGTAAGGGAGCAAAATTCAAAACACTTAAGGGAGCAAAGCTAGCATAGTTTGTCAAATCAGTGGCAATACCAGGTTTGTGAGGACATTGGAGACAAAAATTCAGATGTTTGAGAAAATTCAGGGGCGTTTTGTGGGAAGAGGAGTGTTTTGCAAGTTTGGCTCCCATAGGGTCCCATGTCCCAAACGGGGGGACTGTTAGCCAAGTGGTTAAGGCACTGGACTCTCAGCCACGAGATCGTGGGTACGAGTCCTGCCATACACTTAGTCTTCGGTACCCTGAGCAAGATTTGTACCCAAAATGTCCTCCAGTTCACTCAACCATAAAATGAGAACCTGGCAATACACAGAGAAAGCTATTGTACATTAATCACCCGTGGCTCCTTGTAGCATGTATCCGGGTTGTATGCTCCGTTGAGGAGTTGAGAAGGTGTTGGTGTGTACAGGTGTGCCGGGGGTAATAAAATGTAAACCGGTCTGAGCTCGTTCGAGGATAAGTGGAGGGTCATGGGATGTGGGGATTGAGGGGAACATATACATACATGTATATCCATTTCAATATGCCTTGGGTGCAATAGCCATGACACGACCCTTTATTGTGTTATCCCCCCCCCTCCCCCGGGGTGCTAGTACACCAGTAAACACGAGTTTGGGGCTATGGGTGCAATAGCTGCTAAAGACTATTTGTTTGAGCGGTCCTACTAAATACTGCGCGTGACCATGCGTTGCCGAGCATTATCGCACGTAAATGCCCGTTACCGCATGTAACAGCTGAGAATTACCGAGTGTGAGTGCAAAGCATAGTACAATTGTCGTGGGAGTTTATAAAAAAAAGTGGGCAACTAGATACATTTAGTTTTGCCCAATGGACTAATCTTGTTTAAAATCTTTCAAATAATAAATAGATTAAAACTTGCGGCAGATTACATGTACCCAGATAGCACAACGCTGGTGGGCCGACGTTGGGCCGCCGACTGTGCCTTCGGCGGCCCACCGGCGATAGTAGCCGTCGGGCCAACGTCATTTTGTCCGGCGGGCCTAC
>JAAUYG010092543.1_pt1 | contig 12666 bp, 7 predicted proteins | sample 7278091 | NCBI WGS metagenome assembly JAAUYG01 (sample SAMN14350201, study PRJNA611818) | marine sediment metagenome | isolation source: surface marine sediment (0.6m) | place: French Polynesia: Moorea | collected 2018-08
ACTACTACTACTACTACTACTACTACTACTACTACTACTACTACTACTAGAAGACCGCTGCATACACCGCCAAATCCAACTTGCAGTCGGTGATATGACCATGAGTGGTTGAAAGCCGACTATAAGCCTGATTCACCCATCCACTACTACTAGAAGTGAATTAAACTGCAGATGAAACACACGTGAAACGCTTAACGTGAATCGCTAATAATGAGCTTAAAAAGATGCTGTTCACAGTTATATTACACTTAGCATAGGAACACTTAGCATAAGAGACCAGGGATGTTGTTGCCGTCATTATCGTCAATCCATCAATTCACTGTAAATGTCGTTTACTTCTACATTATAGTTATCCCCCTTTGCCCACGCTCCAGCAGAACTCACTGTACAGTGACCGGGTCCAGATTCTGTGGGGTCCAGGTGAACACGCGTGTGTCATTGTTAAAGCTAGCTCCTGGAATATTAGCGTCCAACCATACAGTGACTGTGTCGTTATCAGGATCGTGCACCTGGAGAGTGTACGAAAGCTGACTGCCCAGGGAGACGTCCACTACGTCATTTCCGGTTATCATGGGGCGACCGTTCTCTGGTTAAGGGAAGACGTAGACCTGTGAATTATGGACTACCTACCATGCTACCTGAGGCACAATCTAACCTGTCACCGCTATGCATCTATAATACTAGTACGGGCTGTGCATAGAAGAGAATGTGGTTATGACGGTGAACGAGGAACTGCGAGAATAGTTCTAGAATTAAAACCACTTGGCCACGTCCGTGGGAAGTTTTAATTCTAGGGTTCCACTGTAGTGCTAAAGACGGTTCCTGTTGTATTTAACTAGAGGCCGCCCCATACCACCACAGTGAATAGAAACAAATTTGGTAGGCCCCCAAATCTCCCTTTTGTGCTTCCCACTCCCAGTGTCTTAACGTACGTCCATGCTTATAGGCTCTGTGCAGAGCTAACATTTGTTTGCATCAGAAACACGTCAAGAAAAATTCATTTTTCACATTAAATTCCAAATTGCATGCAGTGTAACAGTTGGTAATAAAGAGGCATCCGATATTTTATTTATTCTGGCTTACGTTTCATTCTGGCTTACCGTTGGCTTCCTTGTTTTCAGTGTTATCCCTGTTAACGATCAACGTATTCTGGCCAACCTCTTCGTCCCCTTGTGCCGAGAAAAAAGGTAATGCGGTAAACAACTCCAGTGCATATCTGGCCATCTGGACCAAAAATGGCTATCACAACAATGCGATTTGCTTTTCTAGTCAAAGATCTTGTTTTTAAACGAAAAATTAGATGACGGAAAGCGACTAACTTTTCGAGTGTTATCCAGAGTGGAAAGGTGCATGCAGTATAAATACAATTGGCATATATACATGTAATTGAAAATACTCCATATACTTTACCATTTGAACCATCTCTATATAAATCTCTGCATTTGAACGATGACTTTTCGTTTACAGCAAACCAAAGACGATACATGGAGCAAGCTAACCCCGACGCAGCTTTAAAGCCAACACTAGTAGCAAAGGCGCGCGTGCTCTATGTTTACATCATTCAATGGTTTGTTTTGGCTGCGTTACCACGGTCCATTCCGTTGTTATATGCCCTAAAGGCATGGAAAGGAAAACATTGGAAGCAATGCCGTGTCGAAAGCGTTTTCTTGTAAAACATCACTTAAATGAAAGTTAAATCGCAAGTTCGTCGGAATGAATGCAGCTGTGGGTCCATACAAAACTAAATCGTCGAACTCGTGCGATAACCCTTACAAACGGATCGGGCTATAGGACACTCACGAAACATTAAATGAGACTGAAGCTGCCCCACTCTGGACACAACAAATTCCAAATATAATCCATGAGACTAGTATCTTTGAGGGTATGATTGACAATCATACTACTAGTCCCATGGATTATACTGGAGGTCGGAGGAAAGCTCACCACGACACACGTAGCTGCTTATATATAAGACTGTATGTAGTTTTCTCAAATGTAGTTTTAAATGGTTTTTAAAGACTGAGTGAACACTCATACAATTGTTGCTGGTCAACAAAGTCTTTTATCATTGTTTATCTAGTCACTGGGCGCCAGGGCGGAATACTATTGTGTAACTGGCCTAACCAGTATAAACATATTGAAATAGACTGTAGCCATGGCCCCAACGACGTCGTATGTCAAGTAAATATGTCTAGAACTGCAACTGTCGATAGCAATGATGTGACGTAATATAACCGTCTTACCTGTAACAATGATGCCATACCTGTCACAATGACATCATACATGCACTTCGTGTCTCCCCCACAGAGATCCCTCGTTTCCTGGGAGACATTTAGATCAGACAGGAAGGTCGGAGTAAACGAGAGATCTCGGTAAGTGTAAAAGGTTTCCCCGTCTACGTAATAAAACAGAGATTCCTCGGCCCTCTGTACCTTCCCTGCAACGCATGATGACATGCTGCTTGTGGGACTTGCCGACATACAATAAACATGAATACAGTTTAGAGAGTAACAGCATAAATATTTTATAGAGAGACGGCAACTTTAATATATGATAGAGAATTATTGTATATATATTGTATGCTCTAACCCAGTTTCATCAATGAGAGAACGTATATATGGTGGAATATTTACTCCAAGGTCAAAACACAACCATTTGCGGAAAACGTGGCTTGTTTGACAGATACATGTGCGATACATTGGCAAGGCTGTTGGACTGTTGCTATAACTAAACGCGTGTTTACGTAAACAAGCCGCAATATTTTGACGGACATAAGCGGGTAAAGGGGCTTTCACAATTTGCCCCCCGGCCACTTTAAATCACTTTGCGATGTCGTTTATCAAGTTCGTATGAGCTTTCACTTATGTTGCACGCTGTTTGGCATTCATTGTATGTGATTTTGGGGGCCACATTGGGTCACGTCTAAATTTTGATCATGTTTCATATTAAGACTGGGCGTGGTCTTACAACACTCGCTATTATTTTTGCAACTCAAACATGCAAACGCAAGACACATCGCAAAATCCTAGGGGCATTGTAACAGTTACTAGGGTCGCTTTGCGCACTATACACCGTGCATACATCATACGTGCACTTTTGCATATGCGACAATTTCCGCGAAATCTGCAATGCTAGATAAATTTTACCGTCGTACGAACATTTGGACGCTTCCGATAGCGCGCTAATTGTGTAAGTCCCTTAAAGCGGGCTCTTCTTGGTGCTTTATGGGTATTTCATAAGGTTCAGAACTACAGAATAGGTATCTAAAATGTATTAGTAGGTACATAACAATATAGATCTATCGAACCAGTTTATTAATTAATTGTTGAGTGGCCATCATCACTGGCACCAAAGGACTCGCAAGTTCGTCCCTAATTTGTCAGTGGTTCGTACAACAATTTAACTAATTAACTAGTAAAGTTGCGATAGCTCGATGATGATGATGATGATGATGATGATGATGATGATGATGATGATGATGATGATGATGATGACGAGACGACGACGACGACGACGACTGAAATGGTGCTGATGGCAGCGAAGAATGAGACGGTGACAGACGTACAGAGTTGTCCAAACTGGTGAAATATTTCCTCCTCAGACGAGTCCCAGGGAATAATGTCCCCGCTGGGTGTAGTGAGATCGTCAGTTTTGTTGCTGTTGACCACCCCGAGGAGTCCCCTAGTCTGGTCGTGGACGGCTAGTGGGACAGACACTAGGATGTCCAGTATCCCAGCACGCACGCTCACCACCACGGCAAACCCTAGAGATGGAGGGCAGCAATAGAAGGTATTAAAGACTTCTCAGTCCACTCAGCTTTGTTTTGATATTGTTTTGATTGTTTCATACTTTTGTTTTATGCATATAAGTTATAAAGAGTGATCGTTAAGCTTTCGTGGTGCATGAGAGCAGCCTCCCCGTGGCGCACCCTGGGTATCAGGTCTTGTCGGACATTTTGTTCAGACTTGGCCTGACAGCAAATGCTCTCACACAGTGCAGTTCTTAGACTGTAGAGACTTGAATTGACGTTGCAATCATTATCACTTGTTTTGGCACGGTATGACCCTTTTTGGTGTTGATGTGCCGTTAAACTGTGATATCACTCACACTCGTTAAGCTTTCTAAAATTTCACACCTGTGACTGTTTTTTGTTGTTACACGACTGACTGACTTTCATTAAACCACTAGGCCCGGGTTTCAAAATATTCATAAAATAATGTCTGGTTTTCTGAATTGTGAAAATCCTAACAACAACGTTACAGTTTTTTCTTAAAAGTAGAACAGTGCACTATTTTTGTTGTCTTTCAGCGGCACAATAGTATTAACGTCGCATGCTATCTGACTTGAAAGCCACAATTAATGAGTGTAATAATGATAATAGATCCACGGTAAATTGGGTGGTAAGGGGTCACGGTTTGTCAGTGTTACCGGAATCGAAGGCCCCGACTACTGTTCTGTTCCCTTGTTTGACCAGGGTCAGACCGCTGTGCGTCTGGGTGCCGTTTATTTCTGCTGTCTGGAACCACTCGCTGTGGTATTCACCATTCACACTGACTGCCAGATCTGGGGATAACGGAGGGTTAAATATGTCAGATCGCCAGTTAAAGAATGACAAATTGCTATATAGCATCACAGACGAAAGCAGAGGTACACTAAATATAAATATTTCAAATTGTGCCCAGTCTAATAATCTGGTGGTAGTAGTAGTAGTAGTAGTAGTAGTAGTAGTAGTAGTAGTAGTAGTAGTAGTAGTGGTAGTAGTGGAAGTAGTAGTAGTAGTTTCTGTAGTAGTAGTAGTAGTAGTAGTAGTAGTAGTAGTAGTAGTAGTAGTAGTAGTAGTATATCGTTTATAAATATCACTTTGGCTGACTGAAGATTCTGCTGGGTATTCTTTTCGTGCAGATCATGAAGTTCCAGCACACAGCCCTACCTGTTATACAGAAGTATGTCCGGACGCCAGATTTTCTTAGCAGCAACGTGGAATTCTGTCACTCCATTATAGTCGTCGGGATTCCACGTCAGAAACTCGTCCTTCCACCGCTGACAGGAACACAAACACCACATCAGAAAGCGAGCAGGCCCCGGATACAGAAAATTTTAACTAGCAACCTCCCACAATGCTTTAACCTTTGAATGCAATTTCATGCCTTGAATATATAAAGAAACGGCCACGCGAGCCTGCAGTTTTAAACACTGTCAGTATTTTTGATTTGTCAATTAACCAGAAATAATCCTTAATATGACCACATGTCTTAAGTTATTTCACACTAATAACGTTCAACGTTACTGACAATCATTACCCTGTTTTTCCATAACAAAAATCTCAAGTGCAGATCTTAAGCTGGGAAAGGACAGCGGCTACAGAGTTGAAGGTGACTAGTGAACTTTAAGTTAATTTCTAGACTAAAGATGTTAACTTTCTGGAAACCGTTCCCATGTTTGTGTATATCCCTTTTCTCCCTCGCTTAATATACTTGATAGCGTAATCTCACTCACAAAGGTCAGCCAGGCTAACGTAACCAGAACCTGCTCTTTTTCCAGCTGAAAAAAAACAACAGATCAACTTTGAATTTGCGCCTTTCAACTGTTTATTTATATATTTGTTTTATTTATTTAATATTTATTTATTTATTTATTTATTCATGAACATATTTATATTTCATTACCCCTGGCACACCTGCACACACCAACACCTCAACTCCTCAATGGAGCATACAACCCGAATACACGCTGCAAGGCGCCACGGCTGATCAATGTACAATTATAGCTTTCTATGGGCTCTCATTTTACGGCTGAGTGAACCGGAGCACATATCAGGTACTGGACTCCAGTTACTGAAGACTAAGTGTATGGCCGGACTCAAACCCACGATGTCGTGGTTGAGAGTCCAGTGCCTTAACCACTCGGTCAATGGTCATCCCTATTACAACAGTTACAATAAATATTCTCCCCAGCATCCAGTTAATAAGAGTCAAACCAGGAAATGTGTACGTAAATAAAAAACGTTTCACATATGTAAAATGGTCATTTGCTATTATAAAAGTCATATTATATCTCTCTTAAGACACGGTAAATCTGGAGATCCTTTAGCAAAAAAGTGGATAACATGTGGGCTAATACACCAAATATCCCTGTGACAGGAAACGCATTTCACATCTTTAAGAACGTATTGCACCACTAATATATAGTCTCTATTAACCTGAGACCTGTTGACAAAGTAGAAGGAACAGAACCAAACAAAAATAATCCAGCTCCAACCATCAAATGTTGCGGTTTTCAACCCTCGCAACCATACATGTACCTACCATATCCCGTATCTGATGTAGGGCCATCCTCAGGTGAACCTCGGTAGGTGTTCTTGTGTCTTTGACCGGTCTCACCGTGGTTTCATAGCCAGACTCTGTCACTAATCTCTTGGTCAAATTATAGTGGTCATACGTGCCTGCTGTCAAACCTATCCCTGTAATAAAGGTTTACCTTGATATGATATGCATAGAGAAATAAGGAAATTAAATAAAAATTGCTGGCATCGTCCATTGATTTACACACACATTGCTGCGTACATTAAACAAATCATTCAATCTGTTAAAAAGCAATATGGACAGTTCATTTTAAACTCAAACATTTCAGCTGCTTAGCCATTTATGTTAGAAAATTGACATTGAACAGTATGGGCGGACATTAAAATGGACCTTTTCTGGACCTGGTTGGACCACTCTTAACTCTCATATGTATCCATATGTGTCACACGTTAGTAGTGCAGATCACTGTTTATTGCTAAAAATCAAGCTGACGTAAAACATACTTTCATCTTGGTACACCATTGAGGTAGGGTTGGTATTCCTCGTTTCTATAGCATCCGCCCGGTGCAGGTATCACAACATCAGCAAGATTATTAGCACCCTAACATGCAGGTGAGCTTTTGGGGCGGGGAGAGGGGGCTGGGGCTCTGGTGATATCCTCTTCCATCCTCCCCCTCGTCCTTCGACAGGGATTTTAGGCGTCGGTCAACAACTCAAGGTCATGTAAACAGCAGTGGATGTTTTCCACGAAACGGTATATCTGTTTGGCTAGTATACACCTGCTTTGTTTGAACTACTTAGTTATCAATTCAGCTACGCCAAAAAAAAAAAAAAAAATGCGATGCGATGGCCGACGAAGGTGAGCACACAGATGTAAGTTTGCTTTGGTATAACATCCGTTACTTCAAAGAATCGCCCGTGTTTTATTCGCCGTAGGACCACCATAAAAACATTCGAGGTCTTTGTACTTCTCTAAAATTAAGAAGGATCTTTTGAACCGGTGTTTATATTAGCCACAAACTTAACGCTATCCGGATATTCAATTCCTTTTACTGTGCCTCCTCAAACTTCAAAGCATCAAAATCCTTGGAAAATGGCCTGCAAGTTTGTTATATATTAGGACTACAGGGCCTCCGTAGAAATTCTAACTTTAAATCTATATTAAAACCACATTCCTAATTGTAGACGTTTTTAGCTATACCGATTTTCAGTTTGGCAGTATAATTTTGACTTTTTAGTACGGTGCGTGTAAGGTTATGCACGGAGGAGCCTGAGCGGTTAGAGTTATGGTTCATCACCAGCGACGGAGGTCACAGACAAGTGCATTATCTGACATACCCCGCGTTTCTGACAAGCATTGCTTTAATGTACACGTACGCGTTTGTGGGAAGATAGCACTGCATGCTAGTAACAGGTATGGGTTCACCAAGAATGCATCATATTTTTAAATCTATTGGTCAAATCTTAGGAATGACGAAAAGTAAAATATCACCCGAAATATAAAACCGGAATGACTATATCACAGCTGGGGCAGTTACTATTAGTAATTTTATTCATATAGAGACAATGTATAAAAATTTGGGTCTCACATATTTGTCAGAAGACATCCGTTACATCAGTGATTATTTCTGTACCAAGTAATTCAATATGTGTAAACATGACAGGAAATGTATATACGCTGTATGTAGCATAATTTGAGTTTTCTTTTCTGTTGCTATGTGTACTATGAATACGAAATAAATATGTCTCTTTTATTTATTTCTAGGCATGGACCGCTGACAAGACCGAGAAACAGTCGAGAGCCACAAGACTGTTTCAAGGTGTTCTTACAAGGGATGCTACTCAGTCCTTTTACAAGTGATGCTACTCAGAAATGTCCAGCTAAGTGGGACATTTCTGCGTAGTAGCCCAAGTCATTCCTCGGAACGGTTTTTGCTAAGGTGTGGCCACTGATGCATGCCCAATAAGAGCATGCATCGGTGGTCACATATAACCCACGGGCATATAACCTTCCATGGGGTGTATCCTTAAGTATTGATGTGCTGTTAAAGATTGATTCTCTCTCTCTCTCTCTCTCTCTCTCTCTCTCTCTCTCTCTCTCTCTCTCTCTCTCTCTCTCTCGCCTTTTTCCTTTCCCCTTCTCCATCTCTGTCTACTCTTTCTCTCCCTCTCTCTACTATTATCTCTCCGCAGCTCTCAATGGCTGTCCCTTTCTGCCTCTCCCTCTCCGTGCTCTCGCTCTCTTTCTCTCTCCCTCTCTCTAGACTCTCTTTCTCTCTCTCCTCTCTACTCTCTCTTTCTGATTTGTTTAACACAGCACTGGTAGGTGTACTTGGAATGCAGGGGCATACTAGGAACGTATTCATATTTTTACACTTTTAGGGATTCGTCTGTTGCACGAACCCCTTAATTACAACCTGTCGCAACTTTTATTACATGTACATGTATATGCATGACCACATCTTCATGTGCATATACACGGATATGCCACTGGGTCAAGCGTACAAGCTAAGTTATAAAGCTTTAACGCGCAATGTACTTTGTTCTTCATTCCACCCACTGCGGGAAACATTTATAAACATTTTAAAAATACACCCAATATCTTGTTACAAAATAAGCCGAATAAGCAGTTCAGTTTCCCTGCTGTACACGTACTCTGTGGTATCTTGTTGCGTCCATATGTAGACATGATACATGTACATGCTATTGCAGGGATACATGTTTGCTGCATGTGACATCGTGTGGCGCTTACAACTGCTTAGGGATTAAATTTTCCTTTGATTTCTTAGATTCAAGTCAACGTCTTCACAGAAGAAGCAGAAAAGAATTGTATTTGCTGTGAATTATCTTTTGAACTTAATTAAAGAGAAGTAGTTGACATGTGCAGAGAATGACCGACATGTCGTCGGTCAATAGTGTTTTACACTAATGTTGCTGTTGAATTGTTTTACCGAAGTTAAATAAAATTTTATTCTATTCTATTCTAGAAAGGCCCCAATCAAACTATGTATAACGTTACTGGCTTTACTATGGCTTTATATGTATGAAAGGTTTGACCAAACAATGACCGTATACTATTTGTTACAATAGGCCAAAATGATTAAACGCCTGTTGACGCTACCCTTCGCAGTGTGCACAAGCCACATGCACATGCGCTGCGTGGATATCATAATTGCCTTTAATAATGTCTACAGTACTATATTTAAACACACGCCACTGTGTCAGATGGCATGCATAGCACACAGTCAGATGCAAGAAATACATATCATACAATTGTATTAGCGGATACGGCATATGCTGTCCCTATTATGTCATCTGTATACATCCCTCACCTCGCAATCAAAATCACCACGCATACACCTGCATACACCACCGAATGCAACATGCAGTCGGTGATATGACCATGAGAGGTTGAAAGCCGACTATAAGCCTGATTCAACCCCGCCACCCACCTCGCAATCATTGTCTGTGAATAGCACGCAGTTCTAATGTTAATTGCTACTCACACCGACCAACGTTAAAGCTTATGTTATTTTTTGTCTCATTTCCAGATATACTTTGGTGCGGTATGCTAATAAAACATAATTACTTATTTGCTCGCTTATTGCAGGCAATTTGTGTTTATCCTACGCAAACGCGAACTTACCATAGAAGCAGAACAGCAAAACTTTGTAATCCATGGCAGGGGGTGAATCGTGAATTATCGCTCAAACTACGCTCCCTCCAGTTATATGAATTTGTGTGTATTTATATATATACACACTTGCCTAATTTCCGATGCATCCCATGTGATAAAACATCGAATGTTTTTCAATGGCGTTTATCTCCGACAGGAGGTCGATCGTATCCATCGGAGTTTCCCCTCGTGTGAGGCTTTGCTGAGTATCGTGCGATGCAAGACAAGATAGCAGTCAGCTTTGATATGGATCATCGTGATATGGGACAGACTTCCAGCTCCGAGCTTAGGTTCTCCTAATTTGCTAGATGAAGGGGCCTAGGCTCGCCTGGAGATCCCGGTCCGGCCAAGCCCGGGAACCATCCCCGGGGCCCTGGCAGAATGGCTACATGCACGGGCACCAAGGCCAGGCTACCCACTACGGAGTTTATATCGATCAAAAGTGAAGCTGGTGGGTGGATACGCAAGGAATTGCGGGAGCGTCAGAAGAAACGCACACAGAATCGCGCACGGATATCCGCACGATGTTTCTGAAGTGTTTACCAAGCATATCGTTTCCCGGGTGTATCAATATTGATATACGGGCCAATAGGTTTGATAAATGAGTATAAATTGTCATCGGTTCTTTCATTTTCTAGTTTTCTGTACATTTTGCTGGGTGTTATTTTCAGCTTTCTTGTTGAAGTTGAGCCTAATCTCCAACATGTACGCTGTATACACATATCATTTATTTTTTTATTCAAAAAATATTTTCGCACATTCCGATCCGTATTTGCACATTCTTGGGCAACAAAGTGGTGAATATTCGTTTCTTCGTTTCTGTACATATCACCCTGATCCCCCTCGCTATTTTCCCTTCCTGGGATCTTTTTGTCTTTTGAGACTTTTGTATGGGGTGTGTGGGAAAATATATGTCAATAAAAGATAAAAGGAAGATAAAAGACTTCTCCACGCAGATATTCTCCACGATTACACAAGAATTTTTTTAGACACCATACCCCAAAAAGTAAATGTATTTTGTGTTTGATTTGCTCCTCAGGACGTTGGTTTTCTCATGTTTGATTTGTGATATCTTCACACGTCTATCACTATCACGTGATCTGGGAGAACTTCTCCATTGCACTCGTCAGTGGCATAGCCGATTTCTCTTTTGACGAACGAGATAACCAAATAACTGGCGCCTTTACTATCCTTCCTTAATGGGAAGGGGGGTTAAAAATGACTTGTACTGCTGTGCTGTGTTTCCCTGGTGTCTGTGTTATTCTGGAATAACTTATTTATACAGGCATCACCACGGGGACCTCTGGTCGCCTGGTAACGTCCCTTTAGTCCCCGGGCAGGCCCAAACACAGATGGCTCGTCGGCTGCACTAGAAAAGTACCAAGTGTGATTGCCGGCAATTGGATTCCGGCGAAAAGGAGCCACTTATTATATGTGTCTGTCACTGATAGCCGGCCACAGCAAATACATTTAGCACTTTAATGGTTCTCACCAAAAGTAGAGAGCCGCCGGGTGTCCTATGGGATATTGCCTTGCATGGTGTCTGGGATCAAACATTATCTGGCATATCCGTCGGAAGCAGAGTGGTACTAGATTTAGTGGAGAGGAAGTAAGCTAATTTACCCTGCCATTTCAAACAGAGATCTCTCTTGTGAAATCAAATAAACCCATGATTCACAGCGCTATTCAAACAGTTGATTAGAAACTGAAATAACGTTCCGGACATTTATTGAGCCTGCTAGCCACCAATGTAGGCCTGTGCGGTGTTAAATTAACACGCGGGAAGCTCTAAGCCTTTAACATTTTAAACATCGGTATTGTGTGCACTGGTTGTCCAGCCACATAGGAATATTAACTTTCGTTTCTATAATTCTGTATGCATTGTCTTCAAATAAATAAAACAGCAATCTTCGCAAAACAAAACTCAATACATGTATTCTGTTCGGCTAGATAATTTATTCGGCGCATGAAAAGTAGCAGGGCGGGGATTCTTCGTGGTTTCCTGCCAGGCAATCCCTGAGAGAGATAAAATGGGACGGAGTTAGCAAAATATTTAATAATTTCACTAAGTTAAATTCAAACACGGCTACAGTACGAAGACAGTCAACAGAAGCGAAAAAATAAAGGAATAAAATTATAAATGTCAATTAACTCAAAAACAACAGGAATTGATTTGTGAAATAAATATGCTGAAATTATGGAATCCGCGCTAGATAAAGTATTCAGAATTTTAAGTTTGCCGTTTCTACTATTAAAGACAGGGAGACCTGGTATTTTTTACCCAAGGACTCAAAACTGAATATTGCGTTTTCACTCCTAGGGTTTTCATTAACATATTGTCTGATTCCACTGTTGTGCCTACTTTGTATATTGAACGATGAAACGCGTTAATTTATTATATTATGCTGCATATTGGTGTGGCACATATATAATTATACAGTGACGCATATATGAACATGTTGCTTCTTCCGTTGCTCTGTGGAGAACATACCCAACATGTATGCTGCGAACGTAACTAATTATTTATTGAGTTATCACAAACGACTGTTTGGGCAAAAAAAAATCTTTCGGCTCGTCCTCTGTAAAAGCGGCCACAGACTTTAACAATATTCCCCAGCCTTTACTGGAGAAATCTTAATAGCCCTTGATGATACAAGTTCGTAATTCATTTTAAAATATGCAAGTACT
>JAAUYG010258624.1_pt1 | contig 12666 bp, 7 predicted proteins | sample 7278091 | NCBI WGS metagenome assembly JAAUYG01 (sample SAMN14350201, study PRJNA611818) | marine sediment metagenome | isolation source: surface marine sediment (0.6m) | place: French Polynesia: Moorea | collected 2018-08
ATAACAAGGCGTGAATGGTGTTCAGACGTTTGGTCTTCCGATCTAGCTGACCAACCCAGGTAATATTTTTGGCCTTGCTATTTCCCCAGCTCCCCCCCCCCCCCCCTTACAACTAGGCCAGCCTAAGTGGACAAAGGAAGCCAGCATGAAATGCTCCTGGCTCAAACTACTATATGAGTACATGTCAAGCCCTTGTAGGCATCCCCAGTGTATGCTATATAGCATATAGGTGACATATAGATCATTTGAGGTCAGCAGTATCATAGCTATCGGAGACTGCTGGAGACATACACTGGAGACACATAGATACACATACATGTATACGGCACTGAGGTTGGAGCACGAAAGTAAAAACTCCAATAGGTCAGTCGGTATGATGACCACTCCCACTGCCCCGGCACAGATCTCCTTTGCTAAATCAATAAAATTTGAAAACTACCATTTTAATTCCTAACTTTCAAAATTTTCGTTGTTCAATATATTATTACTGGTAACTAAGTTATTACCTATAGTTGTATTTTGCCTAAGTATTACAGTATTAACTATATACTTTATTGGTCGACAACATGAGAAACATGTGTATGTCAAGGAGTACAAAAAAACAGTTGATAGAACAGTTTACAAAGCACACTTACAAAATACCTATTTATCTAAGTAAAGGTAGAATTTGCATCTATTAATCAGACAGCTAGATGTATTAAATGTTATCAGCATTTGTTCTGCAGCAATAATGGGCAACATGATTATCATTGATTGTATTCATTCCAGACATAAACCGATAGAGCCTTGAACCAATTTAGTTCAATCTTAAATTTGCCCCAGTAATACATTAAACACAATTACTAGTATGCCATAAATAATATGTATCCCACTCTTCTGAACTATTACACAGCTTAGCTTTTAAAGACAATACGGGGTATATGTATTTGAAATGCCTTTGTCAGGAAAACTTTCCAGAAAAATACCCAAAAGAAGAGAAAAGGCACGTAAATGGCACCATCTGAGACCTCATGATGCTTCATGACATATGGCACAATGTCACCAGGTCATTGGCTAAAGAACACAACGTGGCCAGGGATAGTTTAAAATCTGAACAGACTATTCAAGTACTCATGTAAATGTAGTGATTTTGTGGCATGACACTGAAATCCTCCCTATTGCCTTAATCACTGATAACTACAAATTAACATGGTTAATAGATACAAATCACTTGCAAACTATATACATGTTGGCACTGTCGACTATCTGGCTGGAAAGATGTGTTGTATCCAAAGTGAAACCTTGACCTATTAATCTTAATAATTCAAGTTTCTTTTTGCCATTCTTGTTACAAGTATGAAAAGTGGATATGTACATACAACATAAGCATGTTGCACTTTTCATTCTTTATACAGATGTCATATACATGCCTATTCTGACATTTGAATTTGTTTTCCTATATCTTGGCAGAAGTAGCTGGTAATAGTATTTAATATACCGGTAACTGTATTTAATACAGTTACCGGTATATTAAATATGAAAGTACTATTTATATAGCAACCTGGTACACTGATACATGTGATGTCACCATGGGACGTCACATCTGTCGTAGTGTCAAATCCAGAAAACTGCTAGGTCTAGTTAGGCAGTTCACAGGTTTCAACAGTTAGTCTACCAATATTGGTTATGCAGAAAATTTAGATACCCAACTAGATCTACAATAGACTACATACACAACAATCGTTATCTTATCACAAACTGATAACATGTGAACCCTGGCCTTGTCCCTTACCATCCCTTGCTTGAATAAAAAGGGGCAGTAGTCCATTTCCACCATTTTGCTTTCTCCAGCCTCTCCAGTTGTTGCAGAGACTCTCTGGCTCGCTTATCCAGGAACATAACGAATCTTCTTCAAAACGATCACTATCATCGAAAGAAAGCCTATCTTCGCCACCCTCCCAGTCAAACATAAAGTCCATTGTACGCAGTCGACTGCCACACGTACACTGACAGATTCTCCACTGCTACTGAACTGCCAGACTCTGGATCCAAAAACGGCTTAAGATTCGGAGCAATTAAGTGCCCTTTGTTCTCAGCCTTCAAGTTCAGCGTAATGCTGAAACTTTTGTCTTCCTTCTTATCGGACCATTTTCGCAGAAAGTTGGGTGCAATCGGTGCAGTTTGGTAAAAATTCCAACTCATCTCCTCACAGGCTGTGCCCCCACAACAATAACAAATCTGATCAGAAATGCTCGGCCCCGGTCGGAATCTCGCCCACACGAACGAGACCTCGTCCTCTTCCGGTTGTCATACATAAGCAAAGGTATACTTCTTTTGGGTCTGAGGGAAAAATCTTAATTCATCGGTGTTTATGCTCTGTATTAATAAAAGTTAATGATATATTTTCAACACGATTGCGTGTCTTTTTGTTTTTGTGCGGCAATTTCTAAAGGAGTTAATGCAGAACGCTTGAAATATGGGTTTCATTCTCGGTTGCTTAAAACAAGTGTGGGCGAAAATAGGTAGATATGGCATTTCCAACATCATTTAGTGGCCAGAAACATGGTTGTTTGTGTTTAACAGGTCAGTGAAGATAAGGGTATCTGGGGTAGCAAAGACACCAGAGTAAAAACTTAAGTGATTGAAAGTTTAATGTGACAAATACATGTACACAACAAGTGGAATTTACACGTATATCGCGTATGTTCATAATCATAGTGTATACCAGTATACAGTAGACCGTATCCGTTTCTATAGAATATAGCCCACTGGCTGGGGCTTACTACGTAGACTATGTATACATGTATAGTAAATCCCAAGTATCCGTCGCTATAGAACATAGCCCACTGGCTGGGGCTTACTACGTAGGGCCTCGCACTGACGCAGCCTCAAATCCCCCTGCTGGACCCAACTATGCTCTGAATATTTTTTTCTAACAAAAGGTCGTACACGGCTTGGTCGTAAGTAGTACTAGTAGGTGTAGCAGAATAGATTTATTTGGGTCTGGCGGGAGGAGTTGAAGCTGTCATCGTGAGAATTTCCTGTTGTGTCCTATAATTAATCAGATAAACGCTTGACAATATTTTTAACAAGGCAACATTGGCATTGTTTGTTGACAATCATTTGCAGATGGCTCCAAGAAAAGGCAAGGTGCAGAAGGAGGAACAGGTTTCCCTGGGTCCACAGGTGGTGGAAGGTGAAAACGTCTTTGGTGTGGCCCACATCTTTGCAAGCTTCAATGACACATTTGTGCATGTAACTGATCTTTCTGGCAAGTAAGTCATGTACATATACTAGATTTATGCATTAAGCAAGGCCTAAATAGCTAGCGCTAGCTTAATTTGTATACATGCAGAACAAAAGATGCCCCCCCGCATCTAGTTGGAAAAAAATATTGGTATCAGATCCTCAAAATCTTTATGGAAAAAAAATACCTGTTACTGGTTGACAGTGGCTGCTAATTGCATAATGGAAAATATGCATTAAGGGAAGGTTTATTTCAGGGTTGGGTCAAAACTATTATTTGTGGTGCTGTGGCCTTGGAGCCCAAATGCCCAGACCCTTGTGGGCCTTGCAGTCCATGGTTTGTAAGCTGCACTAAATAGTCAATGCCACATGCTCCACAGAGATGGCTCCGGCAGTTCGTGTAGTAGGTCAAAAGTCAAACAGTCACGCTGTGTTCAGAGCCGTCACTGTGGGGGATTGCTTTTAGAATAAAAACATTTGTATTTAGAATGTATTACAATTTGCAGTAGTATTAAAAATTCAAATACCTTTTCAAATACTTTGTAGTGTTAAATATTTTTGCAATGATCTCATGCATAAACACAAGGGAGAGACTACATTTAATCCTGTAGGCTGTAGTCCATACAGTCACGGCTGACACTTCTGCCCATCAAAAAGGCAATTTGTATTTGAAATTCTGATATTGCAAAATATTTAGATGTGTATATATTTAAATATTTTGGTGAAAGTAGTGGCGTTTTGTAGTCATTGTATTCAAACCTTTGTCAAACTATGCATGATGCGCATCACTTCTGGTTTTATGCTGTACTATTCAATAAGCTTCCAGTAAGTTTTGTCAGTAATATTACTTATTGTGACACTTTATTTCCATTTGATCTTGCTGAAAAGCTGTTTTTACAGAATGAATGATAACAAAAAGCACATGATACATCTTTTATATAGAACTTTTGGGCGACTCCTCAACATGGATTTAAATTGTCACAGTTCCTACACATTTCTAATTTTGGGATACATTTAGACAGTTTAACCGATTCCAGGGAAACCATTGTGCGAGTGACAGGGGGCATGAAGGTGAAGGCAGATCGTGATGAGGCGTCTCCGTACGCGGCTATGTTGGCTGCTCAGGACGTGTCTGAAAGATGCAAGCAGCTTGGCATCACGGCTCTGCACATCAAGCTGAGAGCCACAGGGGGGAACAGGTTCGTATAACAAGTGTCGGGAGTCTGCAGTGTCGTGAACGTGAATATTACTGCACCTTTTACCGTATCCAGTGTACGAGGTTTACTTTTTCATGGCACTGTTCTAGGAAGCTAAAGAAATTTATCAGAAGTATATACTTTTGATTTTGCCAAAAAGAATTGAAATGTGTGTACCCGTAGATAGATCATACTTTTCATTCCTACTGGCATGTGAAGGCTGTAAATGGTACTACAGTGGTAAAATTGTAACATCCATTATCACTAGATTCACTACTTGATCGGTTACAGGGTTGCATTTACCATGGTGCAGAAGGCAAGATTGCATTTATCATGGTCCAAAAAAAAACAAAGTTTCATGCTTTTCATACAAACTCACAATGCCTATGTATGCTATGCCCAGTGGTAAACCAAACTATGGTAGTGCACCTTGTTACTTTCCAAGCATATCTGGTCACTATTTGAAAATTTGTGCGATCGCTCACTCTCAGGCACATATTTACTGTTCACATCAGTGTGATCTGTACTGTCTGGCTTTGTAATCAAAAAATATTCACAAGGTTGTGTCTGTAAAGAACATAGTGATCATAAATTTAATTGTCAGCCAGCAAGAAACATCTTTGTCTGTGTTAAGGAACAGGTTGGACATTTTTTACCTGAAACTGGCTGCAGGGGCCTGTACTATGTTGTCCCTTTTGATTTCTGATATGGAAAAAAAAAACCAATGTATTTAATTCATATCTGCTTTCTCCTGAATATGTCTTTTTATTACCCCTTCTAGGACAAAGACTCCTGGCCCTGGTGCTCAGTCAGCCCTGAGAGCTCTCGCTCGATCTGGGATGAAAATTGGACGTATAGGTAAGTACCAATGATATATACAAAAAGTCCTTAAATAATTACAAATACAGCAAGCCTTATGTTATTAAAAAGTTTAATATTATATGTGGGAACTGCTAAATACAAAGTTGGGCAGGTTCTTGGCAGCAGCAAAAATTGTGTTGCAGTGTTGCCTTCTATAGTTGGATATAAGTAACATTATAGTCCAGCCTCATTATACCGTGAATTTTATTAGGGTGCAGACTTGCAGTTACAATCACACCAGATACAGTCACATCTTGCATCCACCATTTCCAAGCCAATTGATTATTACAGAAAATTTGTTCATTGGGTCTAGGGTCCCCCCTAGATGGGGAACGCATGTCTTATGCTCAATTTAGGGCTGGGTTCCGGTTCCAAATATTAATCTTCATTATTGACTGTCACAATGTCTCCCTAGGACTTCGGCAGGTATCCTTTGACTCCTAAGAAACTGTGTGGTTGGCTGGACTGTACTTGTGCATAGAACCCAAGCTGCAATATTTAGACCTTTCGGAGATAAAAAAATACTGGTACTAGAAACCGTGCACAGTAAATTCATCCTGTAGTAAATTATGTGTGGCAAAGTATTGGATAAATAAAAGGCTGTGTCATGCGAGTAACCTTTGAGTAGAAAATGAAAATTCAACCATTTATGGTTTGTTTTCTTGCAGAGGATGTTACTCCCATCCCGTCAGATAGCACTAGGAGAAAGGGCGGACGTCGTGGTCGCCGTCTGTAACCACATACTGCAGAAAGGACAGTTTATACTGCATTACGTTGGAGCTCGTGTCATTCGATTCAATAAAGAAGCCAAGATGCACCACGTAAAAAAGGGCTTTGTGTTTTGGATTATTGTGCCTTGTGCAGTGTCCGTGGATTAATGGTATTGGTGTGGAGCCATAATCTCCGACATCAGATTCCTGAAGACTGGCAACACTAGGTCCTGATACTATATGTCAGTTGATGGGGTTAGTCTTTAGTTACTGAACCATTGCTGGTCAAATTATTAGGTCACCTGCTCTTTACATAAGATAACCGTTCTTTGACACCCAGATTTCTGCCTGCGAGCAACGCTTTAGGATCTCAAAGCTCACAAATTACATATGGATGCGTTTGAGTACATTTCTTCAAATTGCCCTGATAGTCCGAAACCAAGGAACAAAACTAACAAGTGATCCAGTGGCCTTGAATATTCAGTGCCTGATAAATCAGTATCCAAAACTTATTCACACTGGCAACAATGCTTACTTCCCTGCAGATAACTGAAATTTGCATTGTAAGATAAAGTAATACTTCAGTAATTGCAAAGGGAATGGCCTATGACCTGCACTAACTTCCAATACTTAGAAATAGTAGTAGCGCAATCTTATCTTATTAATGTGCTAAAGAACATGAAGTGAAAAAGGAAATCGAAATGACCAAAGGAGATTGTTTTCTGTACTCGCATCACTCCCAGGTCACATTTTATATGCGGATTTCACTCAAACCATACATGGGTGCTTCATGACATGGCCAATGCGACTGTCAAGATATCCCGAGCCACAGCATATGGGGGAAAATAACGTCAGGTCACATTCACTTAATCATACAAGATTAATTACAGATTAAAGATTTAATTATAATCTAATTAAAAGATTTAATTATAAGCCAATCCTAAAATGTTCTATCTGTACTACTTAACCTAATCCAAAGTGATATAGAACACATTTGAATTCTACTAAATGTACCTAGGTGAGAGGTGATCTTCACAGGTGTTAATGACTCACTCCACCCAGATTCACATTGTAATAACAGCATGACTGCATTACAGCAGGTTTTCATGTGTATCAGTGGAATAAAAAAAAGCCTTTTTCTTACAAAACTTTAATTGTGGCAATATATGTGCATGTATAAAACTATTACAATAGCTCCATATTTAAGTAAAGACCTAATTGTATACGGTGTGATGAACAGTTTAGATTGTGATTAGACAAACGATAATTTGCCCTTTGCATATCGACTATCTAAGGTTTTCCGACCTGAGAATGTCTTTGACAAACAAGTGAAGAAGGTTTTGAAGTAGCACATTTATTGGCTCGGCTTCACACAACCTGAACAGTGCCATATAGCTTTGAGAATACGTTTACAGTGTACACAAGTATATACATGCATATTGCATAACCTTTAATAGATACTAGTAGTGGACCTATAAATTACAATGTGGTAGTAGGTGGTACTACGCAACTTCTCTTGATAGTCATAGGCATGTTACTCATCGTCCATCTCCAGAATCATGACTTCTCTACTAATTCAAACGAGAACCGAGTTCATAACAGCTGAACAGAAATGAGTTTGATTTTCACAAATAATGGCATAAACGCATATCTATCTAACAGATATATGATAGCATTTTCACTTCAAAACAACGGCCATTAAAAGAACCAATACCATTGGGACTGTTCACACATTTACGGCATTTTTATGTTCAAATTTTTTTTTTTACATTTTTGTACCAATACAAACTGACATTGAGAATAAGTACAGTATATTACTGGGATCTCCTCAGGCGTGCTATATACCTGTAGTATCACAAAAACATAGCTGTATTTGATGGAACTTTTCATACAGAGAAAAAAAATATTTCTCTAGGTATAGGTCTCAAAACATACTTGGCTTCCATGACCACACAAAGAAGGGTATACATTACATATAAGTACAGCTGACCATACCGTAACATGCAATATACAGAAATGCAATTTGCAGACCCAGATAATACAGTAAAACAAATTTCATTGCTACACCAGCTTGCAGCGAACTTCTGAAGCGCCCTTGGAGAAACTGAAACACATCCAGTACATACAGATCTGTGTCTCTTGTACCTTACAAGTACACTATTTGTTCAACGGTAGTACTAGTCTGTATAAATAAGTTGACAAATATCCTTACCGGTATATATATCCATCCACCTCTCCATATGACAAAACAAACAAATCCTTTAACTGGCTCAGACTGCGACTCCCCTGTAAAAGTATTCATGTCAAAACGGTGTTCTATGGTTCATGATTGCATGTATAGTAAACACTTCAAAGATAGGCTTTACACGACCCTTGGAAGACTGTCACTGAATCTACAAAATTCTTGCAAACGAGAACAGCTTGACCACTTAAAGGAGTTGCATACCTTGTAAAAGTGCTCTTCACAAGCTAATTTGCATATCAACCATTCACAGTGACCAACCAAGACAAAGAATTAAACAAAACAGCAATCTACACAAGAAGCTTTTTTTTTCTGAACATACCGGTGTATGTACTTGCATCTAATACTTCTGCATACAAGACTTGGGGTCTATGGGCATTCACCATCAAAATCAAACACTCCCTGTATCAGTAATACAAGAACAACATTCAAATGGAAGACTATTGAAAGTATTTTGATCTGCTGAACATAATCTTAAAAACCTTTAGAGATTTTGGCTTCTTGGAATCCTTTTAAGTTTTTGCACACCACCCAGCGATGTGTTATAAATCCTATTGAGCCATTCTTTAAATGTTTACATGCTAATTTGAAATACATGTATACTTAGAAAACTGCCCAGTATCACTCAAAGGTTAATATTAGGCATCTCATTTTCTAGATATGAACTTAATATATTACACATTGCTAGAGTACTCCCTTGAATTTTTGTACACCGTGGGAGTTTTTGTAAAGCTCAAAACCAACTATATTTATACGACCATTCAGCATAACTGTCATGAAACTGGAAAACTGGCCATGCAAAGTATTTTTCAGCAGACCCCTGACTAGTTTCGGCACTCTTCCCCATCACAATAATCAGCTGCATGCCTTTATTTTATTGTTTCGATGAAAGCATATACAAAATGTACCATGCATCTTCTCACTACTGGCTCCCAATACACGTACATGTAGTTGGCTGATTTTTGTATGCATGGGCAAGATTTCATAATTATTTTTGAGAAGCGATACAGAAAAACCTGTCTTAAGAGACCACTGCCATGAAAGACCACCTGTCTTGAAGGACCACTAGATTTTGGCAGAAGGTCCTAGATTTCAATGTAAATAAACCTGTCACCAAACCTACCAAAGATCACCTGCCTTGAGAGACCACATTTTTGTGGCCAATGAGGCTTTCAGACGTCTCATTACGCAGAGATATAACAACCTGCCGTTACATTACATGATTATTAATCTTCAATTGATTCAGGCAGACCTGAAAACGTAACGACCAATACTAGTGGCTATGTAGGTACATTTTAAATCTGGCATAAGATGGACTGCCTCAAGTAAATTTTAGTATACATACCTCTGAATTTTAGGTTCTAATGCACTAACATATTTGTGCATGACATTTATAATGGTTTTTCAAGCCACCAGCCATGGATTCAATCAAAGTACACATGACACCTCTCAATGAGACTTGGGGAGTATGACTGTTTGTATACATTGCATCTACTGTTGCCACTTCAATATCAGGGCTGTGTTCAGTACCAGAACGCTCTCGCAAAACAGTTTTCCAAAAGCGTTTTTCCGTACTGAAAGATTTTGCGTTTGCCGCACAACGGAAATGACATTTCGTCACTGACGTCATTAATAATTTTACTGCATTTACAGTTCATACATAACAACTTGTGATTTCTCTTGTTTTCGATCACATTTCTAAGTGCAAGTCAAATTTGAGTACCCAAAAAGTTATCCGCAAAAATATTTTCAATGGTTGACATCATCCACCATCTTTGTCAAGCCGAGTCTCATATCCAAACACTGTTTGCCTCCTTCTGCAAAAAAAACACCCTCGGAAAACACGTCGCTCAGTGGGTAAACGCACCGCAACATTTGCAAATGATACGCTACTGAACGCAGCCCTGAGCAAAGCATAAGCAATGTAATCCAGGCAAATTGAGCAATCCTGTAAAAAATCCCATTCAAATTACAGTTGAGCCACAATTTGCCCCCCCCCCCCCCCCTCAGAATAAACACCACTTCCGAGCAATACCAACACTGCATTTTTAATGTTAATGGGTCTCACAAATAAGACTACCTCACTATTCACTGCTATTAAGACCAGTTTTGAGCAGTCCCAATAAGTGGTATTATGGTCTTAATTTAAAGGTTCCACTATATAACATTACAGTCAAACATAAAGACCACTTGTATATAATGACAACCTGCCTATAAAGACCACATATTACAGGTCCCAAGGGGACCCTTTCCATGTTACTGAACCTGCATATAAAAACCACCTGTGTATAAGGACCACATTTTGTTGGTCACTAGTGTGGTATTTATATACAAGTTTCACTGTATTATATTGTTGTAGCATTTTATAAATTATCCTCCTATCACCTACCCCGCAATATAATGACCTTACATGTCACTAAACATTCTTTTTTGACTTTCGTTTACAGTTTATCCTTTAAGATTTAGTTTGTGGTAGGCTTACTTTGGAACATTGACAATGATTAAGACACCACAGTACCTTAGCACAATACACAGACCTAGGTTTACTCATTCAGGGAACAGACAAAATCCCAACTAAAAGAAATTTAATTTTCAATCTTTTTTTCTATCATATTTTAAGTGTGTGCAGCTATGCAAATTGTATACAACAAGCAAACTACCAACATAAGATTATTTTGTCTATAATGGTACATGAAAAGCTTTTTTCCCTAGTACTGATCTAGTAGTTATAGGTTCAGCTCCAGACTCCATATATATAGGGGTAATAATCGACAAGTCCTGTTGTTTTAAGCTGGTATATGCTGTGCCTATGGTACATTTGCTTATAACTTGTGTTTAGTGATATAAATGCTTTCTATTAATAAGGTATTATATTTACTACGTATGAACATATTTCAGGTCGAATGTACGTCTTTTCCCTTAGCGTTTACCAGCTGTGGGATATTAACACATACAGTCACTCATACCATTACCATTCTCTCCACAAAACTAAAATGCTCACATCTTTTACAATAAAAGTAACATACCGGTAATTATTGCACTTAAAAAAGTCAACCTTCAAAACTAAACTAAAAATACAATCAAAGTTTCTGTACAAGTCGTGACTATCTACATCCTAAAAAGGCAGTACAAAAAGGCTGTGGACTATAAATAGTTATAACAAAAATAGAGCGGATGTTTACAAAAACAAAAAGATCCAAGTTTGCATGGAACTTAAAAGTGAACAATCACCCTGCCATTAAAATGTAGGTATACATACGGAAAGCGTAACTACAATGTACCTAACAGCACTAACAGCTTGTGGTCTGCATTTATTACTGGCTTGTTTTCCCTATTATATTGGTACAAAAATATCTCTGAGAAGTGTAAATTGGTCTAACATGTAAATGACGTGTTCCCCAAAAAGGTAGATGTGTGTATAGTTAACTCTGGTTCTAAAAAAAACACACACACCTAATATTCACTTGGCATTATCTATAACCAAGTAAGAATAATCATCAATAACTATGGTTTGGTTAATTGGAGTTATTTTTGCTGTAATAATGAATAAGTTATTATAAGTGGCAAGTTATATCTTGTCTAAATCATACAGGAATGGTTGGACTTCTCACCAGCCCATTTTGGTCTACTTTTCTTATCTTGCGTAACACAAGCAAGCAGGTGCGACGTAACTTCGTCTTTGCACACATTCTAAACTGGGCATCTAGATATGAAACTCGATCCGTTATCCAGCAGACATGTATGGAATGAAACCCACAACAAACATATATACTGATAAAATTCAATGTACTGGGTATTCTGAATCCGAAATCTATCCAGCCGGTATTTTTTATTTCTGATACACTATCAGTCTTTAATTCATGAAATCCACTTCTCGAGAATGCTACCAAAGAGATGTAATGATTAATCAATGCATCGGCAGATCATCAATATAAGAATATTTTTTACAGCACCGATGTCCCGCGGGGGAGGCACTGCTATGTAAAACTGGTAGGGGTGTGCCACGGACACCCGGCACGGCATAGGCATCGGGAGAGAAAAATCCAAGTTCTGGGGGGCATTTTGAAAGTAACTTTGGGGTATTTTCTGAACTGTAATTTGTTCTGTAGCTATTGATATATGCATACAATGCTTTTCCAAGGTCTAAACGTTATGGGAGGGTCAGTCTTTGGCATTACTTTGCAGAAAATTTTAGAACTATTGTCATGAAACGTCATCGCCAAAACGCAAGGGATAAATCTGTAGGCATTATTAAAGTAATACTGGCTTTTTGCACGGGCAAATTCAGAGTAAAATGGCTCAAAACAGGGGCATTTCCACGGCACATACCTGTACTCCTTACGATAGGCAGGGCGGGGGGGGGGGGGGGGGGCGGCGGGGGCGGGCGGCGGGGGGCCGGGGGGGTGGGGGGGGGTGGGGGAGGGGGGGGGAG
>JAAUYG010045986.1_pt1 | contig 12665 bp, 13 predicted proteins | sample 7278091 | NCBI WGS metagenome assembly JAAUYG01 (sample SAMN14350201, study PRJNA611818) | marine sediment metagenome | isolation source: surface marine sediment (0.6m) | place: French Polynesia: Moorea | collected 2018-08
CCTCCAACACGTGTTTTGCTTTGACTTTGTATTGAACATACAATATTTAACCAACTTCCTTAATGCCTATGTCTTCCTAAAATGTCCCCCCCCCCCCCCCCCAAAAAAAAAAAAAAAAAAATGCTTAAATTTCGGGAAATTTCGTGTAGACAAATATCGATATATGTTGATCTGTTGCACTAAACTTTGCTTGTTCGATACAACTGGCACCGCATAGATCTTACGGTAATTTAAAGAGTAATATCTTGCACACTCACCGGAAGTGACATCACGTACCAGAGGCTTACATATTAAAAGAAACCAAAATATGACGTTAAAAAGGCAGATTAGCACTCAGGCAATGTGCTTTATAAGGATTAAGCACAACAGACATGATTGTTTCGTATTTATATTCCACGTAGTGGGTATTAAACCTTTCTTCTTTCTGTTTTACTCACTATTGCCTTTGATACGGCGGGAGTGCCTAGTGGCTGCACTGTAGTCACCGTAATATACATGTAATGTATATGTGAGTTCAGCCAGTGGGTGGATATAGCTCTTACCAAGCACACAATTGTCCAGAATAGTCGGAAGGCAGGTTGCTGGAACAAAGAATTACTCGAACCTGTACGTGCAGATAACTTGTAATGTGCACTGGACGGTGGCCGCTGCCAAGCCCTACGGCCAGACCTTAATGGCACCTACACGGGACACGCGTGTTTCTTTTGGTTATATGCTCATTAATTCGACAAAGGGGAACATAAATAAAGCTTACACATTGGCAGACGAACAACGCATCGTAAAGGGCTCTTTCTATCGGCGGTCCGGGGATATCTACTCCTTTTCGCCTGAAGGCATTTACGTAATCACTCGCATATTTCTCTGTCGATTTTTTGCCTTAATCGTAATTAAAGTTGCACTTAGTCCAAGTTAAGCATAGGACTGTACATACAGCATATGACACAAAAAATTGAATTGTTAAAGCACTGTTTAGCCTAAATGTTAGTACTTAACTGGTCGCACACCATGCGCTTCGAACACGAACTCTTGCACAGCCACAAAAAATCATATCATTTATCGCATAAAGCCAGGCTTGTTTCTTTCCAAAATAACAAGTAATGCTACATTTCGTGGTAACGTGGTGTATTTCGGGGACCATTGGCTCGCGCGATCTGAAAATGCGCGCTTTAGGGCGTTCTGGGTGAGAGACTGGCCCATGACGGGACATTAGCTGCCTGGAATTGATAATGAGACTACTTATCTATGCCAGACGCTGCCGTAGGGCATTGGCCAAAAAACAATGACAAGCATGACCGCCTCCGAAAATGCACATTGGCCGCCTCTGGATATTCGGCTAAGATATCTCCATATCGAGCCTAAGAGGCACACACGCGCATCCAGCCGTCGGGGCAAAAACAGAAAGTCCACTCTTTGGATGCTGTCAGATCTAGCAACTGCCGAGTGTCGTAAAGCACAGCAAGTTAAAGGGGACAGAGTTTAGCGTCAAGACACGAATGACACAGTCTTATTTGAGGCAGAGAAAAACAAAGACGTCCGGTTACCATGGCTGATCTCGGGCGGAGATTTATCGTGATTTTGATAGTGTTTGGATTGGCGGAGGGAAGACAATACAGCGGTAAGCTTACCCAGATAACTGGGACAACAATTTATATAATACACTTGTAAATGATTGATAGGAAAATGGGCAGAAAATAATTAGCTTCCTTATTATGTTAACATGCATGTAAGTCCAAGAAAGCTGCTTTTTTTTCTTAAAAAAGCGTCCTTTTTGTGACTAGTTATTCATGATATAACTGTATACAAATACAATTTTATTTTTTCTAACCTTCTTCTATATAACCGGGCTCTTCGCCCGTAAATAGATCTATAGTTACATGCAATGTACAATGTAGGACCTACATATACAATGTAGGTAGAAAGATTCAAATTCCAGATGGTATATCCTCTGCCAAGGGCTAAAACAGAATAGTTTTCTTTGTACATAAGAAAGATGTATTTCCGCCTTCCTGTTTGCTACAACTATTAATAAAGTGTTCTTTATGTGCATATAAAACGAACATATATACTACCTTAATGAGCAGGATATGCTACTGGAACCCGGAATGTGCTAATGACCGCCACGCGCCAGCAGCAAAGTAGTTATTGAAATCACATTTTTCGTCTATATACTACTCGGCACTTTCATATATATCACCAGCAAAGTAGTTCACCTCCGGTCATCAACGACACGAGCTAATGGAATATAAATGCAGATCGGCGTCGCCTAAACCTTTGAAGTTATAATTTAAGATGTATTTCAAACCAATTACTTCAGTTCAATGTCGCGATCTTGCTTGTATAGAATACTGTCTAGTAATATATCACCCATTCTCCCTAACCGTTCCAACGTTGAATGCACTGAAACGATTCGCAGCTGGGCTAGTGAAGATGATATACATGTACTAGTAACTGCGCTGAATCCATTGATTTACATTTTGTAAGCACATAGCAACCAGATAGAATGGCGACTAACCGCACTGGCTTACGAAGTAAAGCTGCATTTGTAACTAGCGTATTGTATGTAGTAATAAATAGCGTAGAAGAGACGTTACTCGCGTACATGTACATGTACATATGGGGCGGGGTTGTAGGCCTACATGTATACTGCAAGAAACAGCAACATGCTGGCACCGCAACAAACTAATACGGACAGGTTTATCTGCATTCGTTCAAATAGCTGAAGGTAAAACATTAACAGTAATGTATGCACAACCTATATTAATTACCGATTTACTTGTCTGATAATGTACAAAGCAATAAACCATACCAGCACCGTACATCCATATCCATAGCATACCGATCTTTTTCATTTCGTACGAACAGCCTCCGCTTGGTAGATTCTTACAACAATTCTATAAACTTTCAAATGGAATAGACAGATGGAATAAACATACATGTATGCATGATATTGGTACATTGCTTTGGAACACCAAATAAGGCCTCTTTGTCTGCATGCTTAACAGATTAGCATGTGTTACGGGGAGTTCGTCTTCGAGCTGTGGTTGGCTAACCAAATGACGACTAACATTGGTGGCGGTGGTACATGTAAGAGTAAAAGCCTGTGAAGTTCTGGTCCTACAATTTGTTACCCTCTAATGGCGACAAATTCTCAGCTAAATAGTTATGTCCACATTAGAGAGGTATCCTTTAAGAGAGGCAACAATATATATGTACACGGTATATCTATGCATTATTTTCCTGGTGAATTGAGGCGCCATTGTGCACGCACCGCTTTCAGAAACCTTCAATACAATTTGCTTTGTAGCAAACATAGTATGCATGATGGCAGCCTTAATAGATATCCTACTGGTGTGGTGCTTACGATCTTCTGAACCATCTGCAGGAGTGTTTATAACTTAAGTACCATTAGTACATGTGTACCAGAAACTAATAGCGCCTATAATTTTATTGCTGCTACTCTTAATTTAACTACATGCAGTTTATACACTTTCCACCTTTAACAGCTATACGTCCAAATACAAATTGTCTTGCAAATAAGTGTCAAGCATGGGAGGCGAGTTACAATTACTAATGCCAATGGCAGAGTTGCATTATACGCAACATCATGCGCAGTAAGAGAGTCACCATTGAAAATAAATTTTTGACTAATTTTGTGATAATTACACATGCCCCCAGAATATTAGTTGCACTCTATTCGTTGTGAGTTGCTAGACCTATATGTTGATTCTACACTGCTTGCGGCCCTTACCTATATGCTGCATGGTGTCTGAAGCTTGCAGGCAATCCAGTAAGCGGGCTCTCGGTCTTTCAGGCTGTCCGGACTCCAAGAACAGCTTCTTTATGGCGGACGATACCGACCCGTGTGTGTATTACTGGTGTCTGAATGGGGAGGTTTTGGCCGGACCCCTAGACTGTCCGGATGGCACGGGGGTAGAGCCGGGGTACAGGGGGGAGGCCACCCCTTGCCAGCTCCATTTGGCGGGGTGCAAGGCGTCCGACTCCTCGGGCTGTAAGTGGGAGCATGTATCACATACCTACACGGTTGTACAGTTCATGCAGTAGGTGGCTGTAGGATAAGGTGCTAGGTTTGGCAGTGGGCAGAAAGTTCAGTGGCAGTGGGTAAATGTTTTGCTATTGTCCGGTGCATGCTGTGAGATGGGAAATTGCGGTTCTATTTCTTGCATTTATAGCGGGCCACCTGGATTTTACGCGTGTTGTTGGTGGAATTGGATTGGTAGTGATCTGAATGTGAAGTTGTTATGTCCATTAACTGCGTGCATACATTACGTCTAGGCACATAAAAATGTGGCCTACGTATATATAAAAACATACTTATATCTTTAACTAAGCCATCGGATAGCTAAGCCGGTAATTGAAAGTTTATAAGACAAACACTATTATTATTTGGTATTTATTATTACATAGCTGGCAGCTGGCACAGGAGACCCTGGAGTAGTGGTTCCAGTAGCCAGGGTGGTAGTAACCAGGGTGCCCCATGGTCCCCCAGCAACAGCGGGAGTAACATCTGGAGCGTTCAGAACCAGAACCAAGGAGGAGCACCCTGGAGTAACCAGAACCAGGGGCAGTCCCAGGGTTCGTCCTACTCCCATCAAGGCCAGCAGCCCGCTGGGGTGGGATCGCTGCCGTCTATCTTCAGACCAATACACGTCGTGCCCGTTCTGCACCCGTCCCATTACCATGTTCCTGCGCCTGCACCGGTCCCTGCACCTGCGCCAGTGCCTGCCCCTGTGCCTGCACCTGCGCCAGGACCAGCAATCGGTCCGGCCTTCCCTCACCCCGCGCGGGGTTACTATGCAGGTACTGGCTGTTTAACTTTGAGGTTGTCACTTTGAAGGCAACAATAATGTATAAGTCGCTTTAAGCATGCGTGTGCAGATACAAGGTCCCATATATAATTGTAAGACAAAATCGACTCTGCTTTAATTGGCTTTGACTGGTGATTAACTGACAGTAATGAGTTTAAATTATATGGAGATATACAGCAATTTATCAAAAATTGGTAACGCACGTCCGTGGGTATGTATGTAGGGTATAAGGGTAATATTAAATTGGTTCTGAAGAAGTGTTTAATGGCACAGGATACATGTTGCTATTGAGATATTTTCAAGCTTGCTGGTTATATGTATATTTTATTTTTCACCAAAGCCACAGCCTATTTAACACAGAACGCTAACATCCCGGGTGGGGACCTGCAGAGCCACATCTCGACCCTGAAGCACTGTTGGAAGGCCTGCGCTTACAGTCGCGAGTGTAAAGGCTTCGACTTTAACACTCACCACGGCACCTGCTGGCTGCACGACGAGGACACGATCTGTAACCCGCTGATGCCCATGGCGTATGTCAACAACTACAGAATCGTACACTGTCGTAAGTCCCGTTTCCCACATCCATAAAACTGGCCTTTGTTTCGATCCCAGAATAAAAAGGAAGATAAAAACTGAAAATACAGCAAAGTTGTGTCTCAGAATACAGACGTGAGCTGTCTAGCTGAATCATAAAACACAGTGGAGCCTCAGTTTACGACCACCTTAGAATTAAGACCACATCTGTACTAGAAACCACTTTAGGATAGCCCCTCGTGTTATGTTAATTCAGAGGATCTAGCTAGCGTACCTGAAAGTATTTCCATAGCTAGACATGTATGCCCTATTCGTGTATTTCTCGTATGATCCATGGCCAAACCCAAGCACGTAAACTATACATGTACAAATGTCCATATGCACGTACTCGACCATATAATAGCGAAAGCGGAAGGAGTATTTCGAGTTAATTGGGTCTTTTTACACGCTTGCAATGTGAACAGAATTAGCCTGCAAATATATAGGCTGCAAATATATATTTTTTTACTTTATTTTCTATGCATGCACTCACTTTGCACCCATCCCACTCAAACACCCCTCAGCCTCCACGACGACGACCAACATGACCACAGTGACCGAGGCGACCACGATGAGTAGCACTGACGTCACAACCGTCACTCCTCCAGTCAAAGCACCATGTGAGTACTCGTATTTATATGTGTACAAAGTTAGAATTCCGGGTACAATGTAGTGTGATATACTACCATTATAACTACATGTTAACTGCGTAGTTTCTTGGTCCGTTTTACAGCACATTTACCTGAAGAATACATACATGTGCCTCTTTCGTGAAGATAAATCTTCACAATGATGTCGAAGGGCCTGTTTCGGTATTGTCGCATTTGCAAACATTATGTACAAGTATTTTGAACGTGCAGTAAATTAGAAACAGAAATGCTGCCAGTATAAAGCTTATTGTCCGTTATTTTCCAATGCTACGGCCTGCGATCAATTCAGCATCATAGTTTAATGCCTACACTTTTAAATAAGTCTTATTTCACAACCACAAGGTACTGTAGTATATTGATACTGTAGCTATTGTTAGAATTATAAAATATTAGTTAGTAATTTATATCCTTGTGCATCCCTCTTCCAGTGGAGACTCTGGCCGGTATGCACCTGGATGGCGGGACTCTACAGGCGGGTATTAGTGACGTCACGGCGTGCCTGGCCGGCTGCCTAGCAGACATTACATGCCAGGGAGTCGACTTCGACACTGGCAGCAACACGTGCTGGTTCCACACCATAGGGACCGAGTGTGGGACTCTCATTGCCAAAGCTACCTGTACACACTACCGCTGTATCAACTGTGCTGGTAATTCAGACTTCTGTCTACCTACACCCTTCTTTTCCTTTTTCTTCTTTTACTTTTCGTCTCCATTCACATCATGGCATGTGTACATGTATGTAAGTCCTTGCCTTTCCAAACATCTATTTCTTTTTACTACTTATAATCTTCCCTTCTCCTTTATCTTGTCTTCTTCTTCTTCTTCTTCACTATCACCATCACCACCACCTTCTTCTTCTTCTTCTTCTTCTTCTTCTTCTTCTTCTTCTTCTTCTTCTTCTTCTTCTTCTTCTTCTTCTTCTTCTTCACAGTTCTTCGATGCTCTATATTATGTTGTTCACATGGAGATGCACATGTTTGCCTGCGGCTGGCGAGGAAAAATTAATTCTAAGTTGTCCATGACTGAAACTAATCGATCTGAAATCACCAGAATTGACCCAGAAGACAGTCTAGCACTATGCATGAATCTTCCTGGTCACACCTAGCCTGCCATATCCCGATGTTTCAGATCCTGTCGTTTTCCCGAACACACACGCTTTAGGAGGATCTCTCATTGCCGGGGTCAGTGACCCCCAGATGTGTTTTGCCCAGTGCACCGGTACCTGCGTGGCTATCGACTTCGACAGCACGAGCATGACGTGTTGGCACCACACCGCAGTCACCTGTAACAGCATCGAGATCAAGCCAGCCTGTGTCCACCTCCAGCGAGCTGGCCTGTGTCCTTGATAAGGCCGGCGATATCAGAACGCTTTCACTTCAATTGTTTGGAGTTGTATATCTTGATATTTGGTGGGCGATGGAATAGATGTGGACGTTTAACCGGCGCTGGTTATAATTGTCACACAAGACACGGGTGTCTTAAATGGCTTTCGTATAATATACACAAATTAATGAGCTTGGTGATATTTTAGGTGTGAATAATTTTTTATGGGTTTGCTTTGAAGTAAATAGATTTACTCTAAAGGCCGTCGTGTACTGGCCTGGGATGAACCACTACGAACGGTATACATAGACATATACATACATGTGTACATGCAACTATTTCTTACTTCCCATAACAGACATTTGGGATACTGCGGTATGCACAAGTGTACGTATTGTCACGTAACCTATTCCTCAAAGAATAACATCTGAGCCTTTTTAAAACTGTGGGTGAATTTTAACATCGCGCTTTTTCTATTTTAGTTCTGACAAGTACTCCACTGGGGGACCTGATTAAATCAAGTTCATGTAAGCCGATCACGAAAACTTTTTTTGTTTTCGTCGAAGGAGGCTCACGTGCGATTCGAACCAGGACCTTTTCTGTTAAAGAATAAAATTCCAATACCCTACAGCACCCAAAGCCAGCGCCTCTACTGCTTTCGCCACCGAGGCTGCTGGAATTGCCTGCAATTTGGTCCATATTTCAGCTCTCTGCTCGCTGTCCTTCAATTCAATAAAAAGCAAGGCTCGTGCCTCTTACTGACAAGAAATATTCATACACCATATTGTGGCAAGTTCTATGGTCATGTCTTACATGAAGGAATTACCAAATTTACATGAAGGAATTACCAAATTTTCCGTCATCTTTCGTCCTTCGCACACACTTTCCCCAAATCTTTATATACACAGATTCATTCAGACTTAGTTGCTAGCTGCCTGGCCAACACGCCCTACTTGACTGTGTCAGCAGAGCAGAGCTACTGTCGTGGCGCGGGCGTCCTTCGTCTGTCCGTCCGTCGTCCGTTAACTCTGGTTTCTCGGAAACCGTTTAATATGGGAAGCTATTTGTTCACCATATCTCCAGATCATTTTTCTCCCCTTTCAAAATTTTCAATTTTTTTTTTCGTTTTCGTTAACACGGGACCCCATAGGAGCACTTTGTTTTTCAAAATGCTACTCCAGTTTTAACCCGATCTGAGCCAAACGTTATGATAAATAAGGCAGTCATGAGGGAATACAAAGTTATCGAATTTTGGTGATCTGCCAAAAATTAAAAAATTTATGGCACTTTGAAATTTTTGTTAAGAGAAGACCGATCAGAGCCAAACTTTATGATAAATAAGACAGTCATTAGGGAATATAAACTTACAATTTTTTGGCGATCTGCCAAAAATTAAAAATTTTATGGCAGTTCGAAATACTTAACGCAGGACCATATGGGACGGAAATTTCGAAACACTACCCTTCCTATCGTTTTCATCCGATCTCAGCCAAACTTTATGAGGATATTGGCTACCATGGTGGAATGCATTGTGTTAGTTTTCTTGATAATTGGCCATGTTTTAAATATTTTGTGACAGTTTGAAATTTTAACTTGCGAATGTGCAATATCTTGAAAACGGCTGGTCGTAGACCGAAACTAATGACAATTTGGGACTCGTGGGTCCTAGGGAGTGCATATGTAGGGTACGTTTCATGTCTGATTTTGAGCTCTGTTTGGGGTCATTCGGTGCACTTTGCAAAATTTCTTATGTTAAGATTTTCAAAGGGCAACTACTGGAGTTGGAAATTTTAAAATGCTACTCCTACAGTTTTCATCTGATCTCAACCAATCGTTATGAGGACATTGGCTATCATCGTGAATACAGGCTATTACTTTTCTTGGCGATTGGCCAAGTTTTAAAAATTTTATGGTACTTTGAAAGTTTAAAATGGGAGACAATGGAAAAATCTTCAACGTACAATATCTTGAAAAGAGCTGATCAAAGCGTGAAACAGATGAACATTTGGGACTCGCACTCTTATGTACTGCACACGTAAGCTATAGTACTTTCATGCCTGATTCTTTGAGTGCAGTTTGGGCTCATTCAGTGTAATTTGCAAAATTTTGGATGTTAAGATTTTTCAAAAGGCTACTGTCCCCGGTTTTCATCCAATCTCAGAACCAAACTTTATAGAAAGTATGGTAAATCAGGTTGTGACACCGGCTATTACTTTTTGTGGCGATCTGCCAAATTTCAAACATGTACATGTATAGCACTTTGACGATAAGTAACCTCATAAATACATTTCCATTAGCCATAAAGCTATGTTGGTTTCATGTAGCAAAGGGTCAAACAGAGTGCAAAGGCCCCTGGGCCTCTTGTTAAACCGTTTTATAAATATTTTTCACGAACATTTGATCTTTTCGCTAAACATTGGACCCTTGGGGGGATTTCCAAATACTACTTCTATTACACTTTTTTTCAAAGCTACCCTGAATTATTATCTCAGTGGTCTTCCCAAAAATGTTGTTTTTGATATTTAAACAAGAGGTCAGTCTACCTTGACATTCTGCTTGACACGAGATGTTCCACCACGTTATTTTTTTTAAATGGTGCATTGAATGATACCAAAATGACCTTGAACGCTACAGGATCAATGGTTTTACACCTATGCTCCTGATGACCCGAATGACATCAGAATGACCTTGAACGTACGAGATTAGAAGTTCCTCATGCATTTCTCTCAGTTACCCCCCCCCCCCCAACACACACACACACACACACACACACACGGAGTGCCCCCGACCAGGAGCATTCGAGAAACAGTCATTTTGAGACAGTGTACCAAAAGGACACAAAAGTGAATTTGAACACTACGAGGTCAACTGTAACCTATATATGTTCAACCATTAGCCGCTGAGTACCAAACTTCAGTCCGTTTTCAAAAATCCCCAACCATGTGTATGAGACACCACCAGGAACTCGAACAAATGTTAAAATTGAAAAATCCAAACTTTTTGAAAAAAAAGCATGGTCTGGAAATATGGTGGATAGCTACCTTTCCCTCAAATGTCAAATGTCGTGTTAATTTGCTTGGTGGATTCAGACAGACAACGGACGCACGCGCTACGACATTAGCTCTACTGACACAGTAAAGGGCACTGAATGATATATATGTCCCTGTTCAGCGGCCGAAAGGCTAGAGCGCCGGATGGAGTGACTGTCCCCGTCGTATCAATTCGAAACGCTTTATCACAGGTTAATCAACTTAATGCCGATAAAATGCCCTAGGCTATGCCTTATGGAAAGCATCTGATGTGATGTGGTGTGACATGAGTTCTCATTGTACTTCGAGTACTAATAAAGATATATTATGTAGAAGAGGCAAAACATCACAAATTAAATTTTATCGATATTTTTGCTTCCTTCCTTGTCTCACAAGTGGCCCAAAAATGGCTGATCGTAGAGCGAAAGAGTGACTCGGAGATAATGGTAAAACATGTATGTGCTGTCAGACGTGTCCAATGTCTCGCAAAAACAGCTGACTTTTAAGTTAGAGTGAAACACACTGATTCTGGATTAATGGACAGTGGTATGACATGCATAGGGCACTGTAGACCTTACTATATTTGTACGTCTGGTGTCGACGTCACTTTGGAGTTACCAGTTCTCTTTCTCTCAAGAGTGGCACATATCTCAAAAATAATTGATGACAGGTTAAAGAGGACTAAAATTTGGGGCTCGGGCCACTAGTTCAAAATGTATGGCGTACCTCCTTAATTCGACCTTGTAGGTCATTTGAGGTCATTCAGTGGACGTGTCTGAAAATTCGACGATGAATCGCAAACAACTTGAGCTGCTAATGAGTAAACGATTTGAGTGGGGCTTTAGCTGTTTCAATTTGCCAGCAGAGCTTTTGTACCACGGCTGCCTATCCTTTCGTAAAAGGCTCTTTCTCAGAAAAGATCAAGTGAATTAAGAACAAATTTTGTGGAAAGGTAGATATCCACCATATCTCCAGACCATCTTTTGCTTGTGTGTGTTTGGGAGTGGTCACCGGTGGGGTTTAAATTTTCAACTTTCAAATTTTAAGGATTTTTTTCTTCGGTTTCGTGAGAACAAAACTTTCAAAATGCTGTCCCAATCTCAGTTCTTAAGCTAGCGCAATGAAACTTTTGCCAATCAGTACCATCAACACGTTACTTAGTAGTTATTTATTAGATTTTATAAAAAGATCAAATTTCTTAACGTAGGACCAAAACAAAAACTTCTATGACTCTTTCAAGCAAAGATTTTTTTTCTAAATGTTCCCGGCTTGGCACTCTTCACAAATTTTACTTCCTGGAATTTGAAATTTTGAATTAATTTCAAAAACAATCAAATTTAACATTGGGGCAAATGAAAAAATCGTAAATACATTGAAAAGGGCTATAACGGTAGATAGAACTACTAACTTCTTTAATTTATTTATAAACCAGGCAGTGTATATCCTTAGCCATAACCGATTCTGTGATAATTAATCTTCGTGTGAAAACACTATATGCACCCTAATTTAGTTTGGAAACTGGCTAATTATGCACAGTACTTGAAGTAGCTACAAATTGACTGCAATTTGAAACTGGTATATTGATTAAATTTACCTGGAGTCATTCGATGTACTTGAAATTTTTTTACAAAATGTCGTTTTCAAAATGCTACTCTTTCTACACTTATGATTACTTATCAGGAAAACGGTTTACAGATATTGGCTGTGGCAGACCACGCAAAAGTTACTTTAGGAATTTGGAAATTTAATATTAGGAAAAAGACTTGAATTAACGTTTTTGGCCAGCGGGCATAGTGAAACATTGCAAATATTACGTTTTCAGAAATGACTAATCATAGAGCGGAGTGGACTGAACTCTGGGACTTGACCGGCAGTAGTAGCACATGTATGGGGTACCTACGACTCGGTAGTGTTTAACCAGTTTTAACGTAATTTTAGTTCTGTTTTTGTGTTACTGCACCAGTTACTGTCTTCGCGGGGGCGTTCGTGTCGTTCGCGTCTGTCCGTCAAACCCATTTTCTCAGAAACCGTCAAAATAACGCCAAATGTGGGGGAGTACGTGGCACCTATCCACCATATCTCCAGGCCATTTTTAGCTTGTTTTTTTTTTCAAATTTTATTATATGTATAAAAAAAATTTCAACTTTTTACGTTTTTTTTTTTTTTTTTTTTTTGTTTTTGGTTAAAATGGAAGTGGGGGAAAATTTTAAAAAGATAAAAACGATGCAATTAAAAAACCAATTAAATAAAAAAAATTTATAAAA
>JAAUYG010276890.1_pt1 | contig 12665 bp, 9 predicted proteins | sample 7278091 | NCBI WGS metagenome assembly JAAUYG01 (sample SAMN14350201, study PRJNA611818) | marine sediment metagenome | isolation source: surface marine sediment (0.6m) | place: French Polynesia: Moorea | collected 2018-08
GGTATTCTCTGGAGATCTGTACTGGTCTTCCGGGAGCTACGGAAACAGCCGGAAATGGTTACAATCGGCTTCCTAACCTTCCTACTACCTGCTACACAGGGGAAACACCTCCCCTGGTCCATATTACAGGGTACCGTTGCTCCGGGCCAAGCCTTTACGGGAGCGGGAGTCTAAACCGGGAATTCGCTATATCCACTCTCCGGAACCACTTTACCGGCGCCGGGTGTCCCCGGGAAAGCTTCCTAAGATGTTCTAGCTTACAGATAACACCCCACAGTGGCTGTGACACTACAATATAACCGAAGAGTGCCAAAATAGATTTTATCCAGGTATTCAAAATTCTGTTTTGATGCAGTGTTTCGTACAGATTGGCAGCGAGCTACTACTGTTAGCAAGCCGGTGAAATAAGCAGACGCACTCGTCAGGGCGGTCTCTCATCTTCCCTTTCACAACATATTTTATAAAAGATGTGGTCGATATAGTATCTGATATGTCTTATGGCATTAACCTAGGCAGCCAGGCCTACAATGTATTTAGAATAGAATAAACGTTTATTTAAAGTCGGTAAAATAATCCAACAGAGAATATTAGCGTACAGGACACTATTGGCCTACAACGAAAAGATGGGGAGATTGGATATGAAATGACGATGCAGAAAGATAGAATGAAGATGTACGTATGCGATGGCATTATTATAATCATAAAATCCATACGGGCATTAAAATATGTTATCTATTGTTACTATCTCAGACTGAAATATCACATTTGCATTAAAACACGAAAACACGCAACTGGAGCTTGTACGTGGTGCACCAGTCCATGACTGAATACATTCTGTAAAATCTTCGAGTGAGGATAAAACTTTAAACCTAGTGTCCAGCTCTTTCCATAATTTGGCACCTTGGCATTTAGAGGAATTTAAAAAAATATTTAGATGTTTTATAAAGAGGCTGCACAACTGTTTCTTTGTTCCTTCTATCTGGGATACAATTCGTTTTTTTTTTGTTGTTGTTGTTGTTTGGAGCAAACAATGTAAATAGTTTTGGCCCAATGTTGTATAGATCCTGTAGGTCTTGATTAAAACAACTTTTTGACGTACGTACAGTAGTTTGCACCCTTTCTCTTAGTTCACCATATAGAGTATTAAAAATTACTATATACATACTGCAGCGCACAACATTGGACCTTTTCCATTTTCTTTTGTGTCTTCCATGCCGCAAAAATGCCATACAATAGGGCTCCGGCGAATTGCCGCAAAAGTTATACAAAATGTAGTAGCAAAATATCAAAGATTTCATTAAGCACAGCTTACTTTTTATATTCAAAGATGTCGATCGCGACAAACGTGCCAATGCACTCAAACTTCTACCTGCCTTGTTACAGATATAAGAAATAAAGTAACGAAATTATTGGTCTATAATTATAACACCCTAGAATTTACGCATGGCTGCACGTATAGGGTAATGATATTTGGGATCGAAATCGAGCGTACGTCTAGATTGTTACTCCTTGTAAACATTATATATTTAAAATTCTTGGGGTTTGCTTGCTTTATTATTATATCATACCATGACAACATCACATCAGTAGCTTCCTTTAGCTTTTCTTGTACAGATTCAGTCGTCTCTCCCGAAGCTCCAACTGTGTTGTCGTCAGCGTAGTTGTAAATGTCACAAAGACTTGCATGTAGGTCATTCTGAAATATCCCAAATAAAAATGGGCCAACAATTGACCCCTGTCGGGCACCGTTGCGTACGGATAACCAATTACTTGTATTTTCCATTGATTTTGTTTATCCTGACGATATTAATTACTAAGTGTCACTACAAAAAGTCTACAGAAACTGATACATACACCAAACTATTTTATCACTGTTCATTGATCGAGCTTCAAACCAATACTTAGCTCACCTGTGTAGTATTTGTGAAAAAAAATAAGCTAAGTTCTTTGCGGTGGTACTTGAAAGGCTCCATATTACCAATATGTGGCAATGTGAAATATCTTGGTATTGTGCTTTCTAATAGAACTGATGGGCACTTAAGTGCCGTCTTCGAGTTACAGACCATTTCGAGACAAGTGCACAGAGTGACCACAAAAATAACCTTGAACACTAGAGAGTCATAGGTACCTCATAGAAGCCCTACCATTACCCCCGAGTTAAAAATTTCAATCCGTTTTGCTCTATGCCCAGATTTTAAAGTTAGTTACAATTGTAGACAACTGCTCCGAATGACTCTCCCAAATGACCAAGAACACTACGTATGATCAAAGGTACTACCCCCATATATGTTCTACTACTAACATGTCCCAAGTTCCAAATTTCACCCCGTTTCACCCTACGGATGGCCATTCCCAAGATACTTGCAATCTTTCATTTTCCCATTGGCCACAATGTTAAATTTCAATCTGAAATTTTAAAATTCCAAGAAGTAACTCTGGTGAGGACAGTCACAGGGAACATGCAGAACACATTTGGTTGAAAAAGAGTCAAAACTGTAGGACGAGTAGGCCCCCTAGAGTTTTCTTGATAAGGAAAATTCAATCTTTATTTCTTTTAAATATAAATAAATAAATTGAAATTAATTTCAATATAATTTCTAATTTAAATGTTTGTGAGGACTGTAACAGGGAACATGTAGAGAAAAAGTTTGGTCAAATAAAATGAATGAAAACTGTACGAGTAGCGTTTTGAAATTTTCACTCCAATAGGCGTTCATTTTAACGGAAATGGCGGATATGGCGGATAACCTCTCCCCAAAATTCATTATTTCTGGCAATAAACTGCTAGACGGTTTCAGAGAAACCAGATTTTACGGACGGGCGGACGGACGACGACAACTACCACCACGACGGCGATGGACAACAGATGCCCACATCACAACACTGACTGTGTCAGCAAGAGCTAACAAGAGGCCCAGGGACCTTGGCATTCTACTTGACCTTTCGCCAGATCAAACCAGTATAGCTTTATGGATATTGGCAATGTAACTGAAGTAACGTATCGTCAAAGTGCCATATACTTTTAAAGATCATAGCAGATATCCATAAAAAGGAATAGCCTGTATTCCCCCTTGATTACCATACTTTCCATAAATGTTGGTTGAAATTGGATGAAAACTGGGGCAGCAGGAGCCTTTTGAAAATCTTATCATCAGAAATTTTACAAAGTGCACCGAATGACTCCAAACTGAACTCCTGACCCCGAAAGTACCCTACATATGAAGTTTCCAGGACCGCGAGTCCCACATTATCGTCCGTTTCGCTCTACGGCCAGCCGTTTTCAAGATATTGCACAATGCAGATATTATGATTTTCCATTGACTCCCATGTTAAAATTTCAAAGTGCAACAAAATGTTCAAAAACTTGGCCAATTGCCAAGAAAAGTAATAGTCTGTATTCTCCCATGATAGCCATGTCCTCGTGAAGTTTGATTGACATTGGATGAAAACTGTAGGAGGAGTAGCGTTTTGAAATCTCCAACCCTATATGGTCCTGTGTTCACAAAAATTTCAGTGCCATAATAGTGCCATATATTTTTTTAATATTTGTCAGATCGCCAAAACATTTATAGCTTTTTATTCCTTTTTATTGTAAATATTTTGGAAATGACTAATCATATTGATAGCGACAGGGAGTGAAAGTTTGGGACTCAGAGGTACAAGTAGAACATATGGATTACTTTTGAGGTTGCAGCGTTTTCGGAAAATACAATTTTCAAAATGTTTGTTCTTTTCAGTCAAACTTTTAATACTAGTAGTTGTTCCCCTGCGACCGTCCACACAAAAGTTACTTCTTGGAATATTGAATTTTAATTTTAAAAATGTAGAAATATAACATTGTGGCAAAGGGGAAAATGAAAAAGGCAGATAATCTTGGAAATGGCTGTTCGCAAAGCAAACAGGGTGAACTTTGGGACTTACGATGTCTGTGGTACTAACGCAATCTATATGGGGTATTTTTCACCTCATGATTTTTGGGTCGTTTAGCGCAATTGGCATTTTTTTTCGAAAATATGATTTTCACCATGCTGCTTCCTCTACACTTATGATTTTTTCAACCAAACGTTTATAACAAATCTCTGTGACAGTCCAAAAGTGAGTTCTTGGAATTTTTAAATTTAAAATTAAAAAAAAATGAAAAAAGATTGAAATTTAACATTGTGGTTAATGAGGAGATAGGAAATTGTAGATATCTTGGAAAAGGCTAATGGCAGAGCAAAACGGTGTTGAATTGGGACTTGGGAGTTGTAGTACAACATATTTGAGGTACGTTTGGCCTGATAGTGTTCAAGGTCATTTTGAGGCATTTGGTGCACTTGTTTCAAGATGGTCAACTCAAAGCGGCTGGCTGTAGAGTGAAACAAATTGAAGTTTGGAACTTGGAAGATACTTGTAGTACATATATGGTGTAGCTTTGACCTTGTAGTTTTCGATGTCATTTTTGAGTCATTCAGTGCAATTGTCTCAAACTTGATATCAAGTAACATCCTTACATAATTTACAAGTGTATTCTTACTGCTGTTGTTAAGCAGAGCACCAATGGCCGTGAGGCTCTTGTCGAATAACGCTCTGGTTATTAGCCCGTCTAAAGCAACTTGAAATTTTTATTACAACGAGCTCGGAACCTTATGCATATGGTTAAGTTAGTCTGAACGAATTTTAAGTTCCCAAGGCCAATAAGTGCACTATAAGAATTTGCAAATTCTGCGAGTCAAGTGTGCGATGTGAATTTAGGATCTTTCTAACATGGTTAATGGTGCACGTGTGGTTACATGACTTAAGTCTTGCATATATCGTAAGAGCCCAACCACGACTAAATAAATTGGTTATAATGGCAGCTTTGCAGGAAAGAACGTATTGGTGCTAATCCCCACCCCGGCTGACAAGGGACATCCATCGTTTAGCCTTCAATACCTAGGATGTGTAATGCTCTGCCCAATGATGGAAAGAGTATCACCTGCACAGATGTATTTTAAAAAATAATTAACATTGCTTGTTACTTTAATATCCAGATTATTGGTAAGTAATACCACTTGAAATGTAAAGCACCATTGAATACGACTGGTGTAAAAATTGCACCACATCAAACGTACATTTTCACATATTTACTGTCTGCTATGGACCTTAGATAACTACGGAACACCAATTGGCGATGCATGTTAATTATAGAATGGAATGTGACATGATAGGTCAAATTGGTAACTTAAAAGTACTATTAAATCTTCTGAGTTATCTGAAAAACGGGCAATGGTGGAATATTATTTTACTATGTCCATGCTAGCATTAGATTGCACCTAGGTGGAAGCAAGATCGAAGTATATCTCTCATGATTATCTGAGTGCTTATATCATGAGAAGTGCCGGAATAGATTACAATTCAACACTAATAGAAATCTCTAGGCAGGGTTGGTTTAAACATAATATCTTACCGAGGTTTTCAAGCATCAAAAAATATTAAGATGGTTGCCCCATAACTGCCAGGGATATGTCGATTTGAATTTGGATGGTATAGAAATGCCAAATTCAAATTGCTCGTATTTCAAATTATCAATTTTCAGAAAGGAACTTATTATTATATCCTATTGGAAATTTATCGGAAATTGAATGTGAAGAGTCCCAACTGCAGTGTAACATGTGACCTTGTTAGAAAGAAGTTTTTCTGTTTAGCTAAGAAATCATCGGGAAGCTACATTCCAAGACAACGCAACTATCCACGTCAACATTTCATTTATTGTCGTTTCAAAAACTGTCGAATATATGCCTGCAATTTTTTAAAAATACAACAGATATTTCCTGATTACTGCATTGTACTTTCAGGTGGTGTTACATTACGGGACGGGAAAGAAGCAGCAAGAAATATACATACCAGACACTCACAACGACGGTTACAATGGCAACTTCTTACCAATTAAGAGGCATTTATTTTGCAGCTTGAAGCTTTGATGTGGACTGCGTGCACGCTGTTATATCCTTCATGTAAGATTTCGCTAAACCTCCACTCCTAAACTTGTCCACAGTTGAGGTTAATAGGTAACACCCCTAACCAGTCCACAGTTGACTTTGACAAGTACGGCCCCGTCATACGTTGACAAATGTATGTCTCCCCCGCCATCCTGTTAACAGGCAACGTTGACATGCTCCCCAAACTGGCTGGTCAACCTGTTAACCCGGGCCTGTCAATGGTTAATGTAGACAGGAATGACTGCCTAACATGTCGATGGCTGACGTTAACAAGTATGGCCTTCCAACTTTTTAACCGTTTCAACCGCCCAACTTATCAACCGTTGATACTGACAAGTATGTCAAGACTTTCGAAGACCTACGGAAACAGTTACTTCCTCGAAACCCAGAAACCCGATTGTCCGATAGAAACATTCTTGTATTTTGGATGAATAATTACTGGAGAAAGATCGCGCAGTTTATTTCAAACGCTTGGGTAATTCGAGTCGTAGACAGATGCTATACAAATAGAAAGTCATTATACATTTACTTTGAGTCTCGGTAACAATACCCGTGCCAACTTGACTGTGCTTTAATGCAGTGAATGCACCTTGTTCTCTGTAATTTGTTTATTTATTGTATATTATGTTTTGAGTCACTTATAAGCCCAGTTGGGCTGGGTACTCTGTATTATTAATACGGAATGTAACACTGCTTGTAAGATAGCACTGCTGACTATAATAAATAAAATTCATTCATCCATTCATTCAGTATGGCTGCCAGCCTTCAATGCTAACGCAAACAAGTATGGCTACCTAATATGTCAACGGATGACATTGACAAGCATAGCCGCCCAGTCTGTCAACTGTTGATGTTGACAAGTATGACTGCACAACCTGTCAACGGTTGACGTCAGCGTCAACCGCGGGCAGCTTGCGTGCTATGCTTGTCATCGTCAACTGTTGATAGGTTTGGAAGGAATACTTGTCAACGTCAAGCGTTAACAGGTTAGTAGGCTATACTTGTCACCGTCAACCATGGACAGGTTGGAAAGCCCTCCCTAGATGCCCAAGCCAACCGTTGGCGGATTTGGGCTTATTATATTTCAACGTCAAGATGTTGACAGTCTAGAATCTCATGCCTTCCCACGTCAACCTTGCACAGGTTAAGGTAGGTTAGGAGGTCATGCTTGTCAACGTCACCCGTTGACGGGTTAGGACGCCTCACTGCCAATGTCAACCGTGGACAGGTCGTGGAAGGTGTCAACTGTTGACTGTCAACGTTGACTGTTAACCTGTCAACTGTTGACAGGTTAGAATGCTTACAGGTCCACATCAATCCTTGATTGATGGGCTAGGACTTCAGTTGCTGTCTGTTTCACATGTGAAACATTCGTGAAGCAGCCCGTCTCTCCCTTGAACAGCCTGTGCCATATTATACACAGGTAAAGGAGGCCACATTTCATAAACTCTTGTACCAAGGAATAACCATGCGCAATGTCCGGGAAAGCGTTCAAGGCAAAGCAGCTCCCTGTAACACTGCATTTTCTATCGCTTGCAAATGTGAAAACCTGTACATGTTATTGAGCATATTTGTCCATTATTTTCACCCTTAGCCTAGGGTACGACAAAATGTAACTTTATGACGAAATGCATTGAACGTCTAGATATCAACATACGCACTCAATTTTAAGAAAGTCCTTCCAGCAGCCAAGAATGCGAGAGACGCGCTCACGGAAATCGTACCACACGATGATATAGATGCATGTCTTCAAGGCCAGGATCAGGTTTTTCAGAGTGGAGGTAATGGCTAGCGCCAGGATTCGCTTTGCGGCGAGAGACACGTCCGTGTCCATATCGCTGTCGCTTTGTTTGCGGAATACGAACTCAAAGACGTTGTTTCCAGTTTGTGGAAGAGTGAGGCAAAGATGAGCAGCCCCCACCACGAGTATAGCCCTTCCGTAGTTCTCGACGTAGCCAAGGTTGATGGGTACACGGGTGGTGGTACTCACGCTCGAGGTCTTTGTTCGCTTCACCTTGGCAACGCCTCGGTAGACTAAACAACAGAACGTGATTAGATCGGGCAGCGCGTCTCGAATGACGATGTCTGTAATTGGCCAAATGACTTCACGGAAGTATTCGCTGAAGTTGCTGCCCTGAGGGGCAAAGTCGCAAACGAGCTTTGAACTGCGTGCGTACGGCGATGACAGATGGAACGTCCAGAAGAAATGGATGTTGAGAAAGACAATGAAAAGAGTCATGAGCAATATGCCATGCTTGGTCCTCTCCGCTTGCTGGGGGAAAGTCAGTCTCCGAGAGTTTCGGTGAGCGACGATATAGTCGAGTTGCGCCACTGCTAGCATCCAGCTTCCCAGATGGCTGCAGACGCTGAACAGGAAGGAGTACACTTGGCAGGAGACGTCGGATTGGTTCTTGATCTTGCTGTGGATGTCCAAACCCAAACATTGTTGGGCCCAGTCGTTCCCAGCTTGATGACACAGTCGCAGAAGATCGGACAGTGCAAGGATGAGAAGATAGAAGCAGCACGGTAAGACCTGGCTACCGAGTCGGCCCAGCACCACGATGGCGACCAAGTTCCCCAGCCAGCCCAACACCAGGATAATGGGAGAAAAATACAGAGCTAATGAATCTGCGATGCCTAACTCTGGGTACTGGCTGTAGTTAGCACCCCCGTAATAGTCTGCATCATCTTGGTAGAAGCCTCCGTAGTAGTCGTAACTGTAGTAGTCATCGTAGTCGCCCACACCCACTTCCGTGCTTGGTTCAGATGTCGTGGCCGCCATTCTGCTGTTAGTAGTGCCTACCACATATGGCGTTAGAAGGTAGGTGAACTTGAGCTTGGTAACTTCGCATTGCAAAATCAGGAGCTGAAATGCATAAAGAGCAAAACATGTTAAGAATCACTGGTGGGAAGTGGGTATATAGAAGAAAATATTCCGAGTCTGTTAACGCCTTTGCTGGGGCTCGCTTTTGCCTTTCCAATCTCGGTACGATGAGATGGTACTCGAGGGAAGCATTAGGTATTTATGGTATTCATGGACGATTTTGATATCGTATATGCAACAATATGTCTACATCAGCTCTTGGGTAATGCTATATTCACATCAGTACATAAGGCAAGAATTCTTGCACGCTGTGGTGTATATTTTGTGGCGTAGATACGTATACGATAAGGACGTGTGGTGGGTTGTAGCACGGGACAGGGATTGTCTGAAAAAATCCTTTATCCGATAAAAATGCAGATTTATTTTTACATGAATAAGTAAAAAAATAACGAATAAGCAAACGTAAAAACATGACACCAATAGAATGCATTTTCAGAGTCACTACTTGCCAATTATTTTACCCCCCCCCCCCCAATAACAATCACTATTCTAAAGAACAAAACAACTAAAAAACATACACAAAAACGAGAATGCCCTTAAGTTGGTTGCAGCCTTCTAAAGAAAGAATATTGCATAAAAAGATCAATTTCATTCACTTTACGACCAACAATCATTATTATGTTGAATTACGGCAGTGTGGACTTTTCACAGCATTCAAATGAATGCATGCAGGTATCATCGGTTAGTACACGCCACCACTAGCTTTGAACACCAATTTTAGACTGTAACACCGTTATTACTATGATTACTAAATTTACCGAACGTGCGTAACCCATTGCAAGTTTAAGCTTTCTTATGTTGTCAAAACTCTGGTCGTTAGGTGGAACACTTATGGGGGTGATTTATACTAGTTGTCGTACTTGAATTTGTTATTTATACATGTTAGAAAACGCAAGGTGGTCAGTTTTTTCTGTTTTAAAAGCCCCACAAAACCTCACCCCACGCGCTCACACCTCATTATGTGTGTGTGTGTGTGTGGGGGGGGGGGGGGGGTTAAAATGCCAAATGCCGTTTTCCAACTGTCTGCACGTATGGATGCTGCTGCAGTATATACTGTAGTACCTCGATGGGACGTCTTTTTAAAAGCTGCTTCAAACTACACCCTTTGCGTGTAGCGATTTGCAAAATTTATTCATAGAACCGCACCTGCGCAAACCTCAGGGGTACATCAAGGCGGCTTAACATGCATACTAACGGACACAGGTGATATGGTACGGAGACCGTCTACCTTACAGGTCGCGACCTGTCAACAGACATGAACGCTAGTGTCCATATGGTCTACTCGGCTCATTTACAAGATATAACGCCTCGAAATCTGAATGCGCTTAACATATACCGTTCAAGGTCATTCAAGATCAGATGTGCCTGCGCGATTGGACTCCCCATATATACGGTTTCCTATTACACCTTAACTGTAATATATGGCTTAAATCGCCTCCTTGATATGCATATTTTATTGGGATATAATATATAATTAAGGCTTTGAATTCACAGTGACCTTGACTTTGGCGTTTCAAGGTCACTCAAGGTCAAATGTATAATATATAATTCAAAGAGTTTAACCACATGTTTGTTTCATATAAAATCGTTTTATGTCATCCGACTGCTGAAATGACACTTCTACTGCCTCAATTCCAGCCACGAAATGCATGAAATGGGAAGTGCGACCTTTTCCCAGGCTTTGTCGATCCGTCGTCGCGGCAGTAAATGCCCGCATATATTTTATTTAAACTCTTTCAGCGGAAAGTGGTCAGCGTTGGGCTAATCAGTAGTGGAAGGATAACAGGGTTCGTTTTGCCCACACTCTGACATGCGACTGCCAAGACTTTTGACGGATTTGCATTTTAATGGTGCAAAGATGTGATCGAGGTCCCGATAATTATGTATCACTTTACGGTGCCTCATTCCATCCCATGCCATCACAGTCTATTCGATGTCTGATTCGGCGAGTAAGAGGAGGAGTTGGGGGAGACCGCTGATGAGAAATACAATGATATGTAGGAATCCAATAGCCTCTGTTACTTATAATTGATGTTCGTTAAGAGAAAGGACCACAGATAGCGTAGGTGGCTTGACTGTGACATTTCCCAAACAGTGCTTCTTTAACAAAACCATGCATGTTGTGTAGCCTATTGTCATCCAGGTAGGTTCAGAGTAAGCGGAAACGTTTTTTTCCTCTTCTGTTCTTTCTTTGTTGCGCCTTTCTCTCAACTTCTTTTCTTACTGTTGGTCTCATCCTTTTCGTCCTTCGTCTTCATGTTTCGCATCGATTTTGGATTATTCTTCCTGTCTTTTTCCTCTTCTGCTTCATCTTTATATTCCGCATCCTTATGAATTATATAAGAATATTTGACATTCATTTCAATGAATCTAAATCATGTTACCATTTTCGTATTCTGCAACTTCACATATTTACCCGGTATTATCAACTGCAGGTATGGTAGACAGCACATAATTATGACCAATCATAATGAAATGGCAACACAACCACGGTGTAGCTGTTGGTGTAAATGTTATAGACAAAGGGGCCCAACACTGATCCCTGCCGCATATCCTTAGTCGTGATCAGTCACTCCGAGCCGTACAAATTTTAATACCGTGGTATTTTCTATAACCTTATAAGGTCACTCACAAGCATGTTTCTTTCTAAAGCAATGTACAGTTCTGTGTTCGAAAATATCATGGTATTTGAATGCACCATGTTATAAAATATTTGATACGCATTGCAAAACAATTACAGGTCTGTAATTTTCCTTTAGCACTCAAATTAGCAGCATGCCGAGTTTCGATGAATTAAGCGGGGCTAATATCCACTTTCTTCGGACAATCAGGACACATATACATGTATTCTTGTTGAAGAGCTGCTGTATTGGATAATGTATTTTAGAGACCGTATCATAACCTGATTTATTTTTCTTAAGCCCCTTATTATGGTGTTTCATATCCGCCAACGAATACTGTACATAAGAGTCTGACACGCCAATAATTTCTGCTGGCGTAACTACCGTAAGTTAACGTTAATAAGTATAAATATTTGGTGTACTTACCTTACATATACGCCTTATATAGACACATACCTTTACACTGCCTACACCTAATTCCATTGTACCTGTGAGTACGGAGTTTTATTTGGGGACATAACTAATTTTTCGGAAATACTTTTCCGCGCTCACAGTAATCTTTGTTTAATAAACTACATGCATATCTAAAAAATAAAAATAAACATAAAAATATGTCAACTGGAGCTATGTGTGATTGACGGACAATGTCATTTCTGGTATTTTGTCGTGAATTGGATCGGATTCCCCTATGGTCACTGTAGGAGGTTATCAATATCAAAACCACTGAGATATTACCTGGCCATGTGTAAAACTGATCAAACAGATGTCCCGCACCAAGTTAACGCAGCACTTCTGTGAGTCAGGAGAAAGAAAATTTAATGTTTGCGGTTCATCCCAAATGTTTGATTTATATCGAGCGACGTTCCAACAATTTAAATTACCCAATTAACGGGTGCCCCCAAACCTGCTAATATTAGGCTACTGTTAATTAGACAACAACAGAATTGGAGCTACCCAACGGCTCCCCAAACATGCGGATATTAATTTGAAAACAGCAGAATTTGATTATAAGAGCCGAGGTTTTATATTTGAAACGATATAGTACGATATGCATGCATTTATATCGTAAGCTTGGGAAGGACGGTTTTTGTACGTATGTGCGTGTGTGCGGGGGGGGGGGGGGGGGGGCTTGCATTTCAAATGGTGTAACGGCCCCACACCGGCCCCGGCAGAAAAAGTACGTGAACACAAAAAAAACAA
>JAAUYG010064819.1_pt1 | contig 12663 bp, 8 predicted proteins | sample 7278091 | NCBI WGS metagenome assembly JAAUYG01 (sample SAMN14350201, study PRJNA611818) | marine sediment metagenome | isolation source: surface marine sediment (0.6m) | place: French Polynesia: Moorea | collected 2018-08
ACATCCAGCTAACAATCCAGCATTTTCCAGCCAAGACCAGTGTTTATGTATTAACCTTACAAGCTGTGTACTACAATACTCATGAACAGAAATAAACATACACACATTAAAAGAAGCAAGAGAAGAGCTCACTGGTGTAATACAATATAGCTATCAGGAATGCATATATACATGTGCAGTGTGTATGATCTCATCACTATTGGGCACATTAACCAAACTTCAAATTTTCAAACTTAAATCCTACTTGCTGCACTTGCCTGGCAGGCTGCAACTTACTTCCAGTGGAACCGGCAGATCTGAGAGATTTCTCTGGCTGGCGTCCGAGCGGGCAGACTCTATCTCACTGGGGGGACTGGTGTAAGATTCCGCGCCATCACTGAGGCGACGTTTAATCTGGACCTCCTCCCCGGGCAAGCCTTGAAGCAAAGACACAATTACGTCAGGAAAACGCCTTAGAATACAGTGAAATGTGGTCCTTATACACATGTGAGCTTTATATGCAGGTTCAATAGCATGGAAAGTATACACATGGGGACCTGTAAAAGTGGTCTTTACAAGCAGGTGGTCTTTATATACAGGTGGTGTTTAGAGGAGGTTCGACTGTAATAGATAATAGTTGAAGATATATTTATTCAGTGGTTCCAAAATAGTTTGTGCCAATTAAACTAATAATAAATTGCACGTATCATATGATGTACGTGTCAACGATATCGGCCGAAAACTTATTCACCAAGACTCTGGGGGGAAAATTTCAGGATGGCAGATGACTCTGTCACATGACTACCTACTTTTCTCGGCACTCAGTGTACCAGAAAGCCTGGAGTTGGTACGACTGTTTTTCAGTGCAGGTGACTGTCTCTGACTTCCATGACTGCTGGGGGGTTTCTTGCCAGAGCGAGACGAACCTTTGGATGAGTGAGAAGCGGAGGAGGCCACTGACCGCCCAGACATTGGAGGACTCTCCACACCTAAAGGGAAAGATTAAATATGACACCATTGAAAACAATACATGTATTAACCTAATCTATGTAACAACCAGCCAGCCACTCTATATTTACTTCTATGAATGGATTCCATCTATATGAAACAATCTCACTACAAAATGCAGGAAGGTATCTTGTTTATAACAACAATACATTTTACATAGCATTATACAGTGCTTTAAAATTCTTACTCTATGGAGGCTACCCTATCAAATCTGGACAAAATTCTTTGCTCCTACTGCTATGCATGCATTTAGTTATCCCCTCTTGCTAAACCTCCATGCATGTATGGCCACAAATTATTGGCAAATAGCCCATCCTTATTAGAGAGGGACAACTGTAACAATATGTTTTATTCAAAAAACATTATAAGAATAGCTGTAAGAATGCTTAGGCAGCTACAATAACTAGGAAAGCACGAGCAACTAACATCTGCAACATTAAAGCTATACCAGGGGCATAACTGGATTATTTTAAATGGTTAAAGCACAGAGCCCTTTTGAGAGGGCTATGGCGGTGCTCCAATGGTTGTTTTGAGAAATTTTGGAGCATAATGGTATATGCACAGTGCTTATGTTATGTACAAATAAACAGTTGTGCCACAGGCTACACTTAATTCATTACCAACCTTGCGATGTAGCAGGAAGTGGAGTAGGTGTTTTTGGTGCCTCCAGTTCATCATTAGGGTGAGGCTCCCTCAGCCCATGGAACGGTCCCAGCTCAAAGCACTCATTTAGTAGATCTGAATTTACCTCTCGGCTGAGGCTCATGAACCCTACAGCTGTGCCTTCCACCTAGAAACAACACTGGTCATAATGCGGTCATGGCGTACAGCTGTCAGGTAACCATAACTCATTAATGCCAAGTGCCAAGCTGAGAAGCGCAAAGCTCCCAGTTTTTACGTCTTTGGTGTGACTCGGGTGGGGATCAAACCCCGGCCTCCCGCACCCCAAGCGGATGCTCTAACCACTATGCTATGCAGGGGTGGTCCCATAATAAGTAGAAGCAGTATTAGCAGTATTACATACAGTACCTTTCCGAGTCTTGAGCAAGAAAGACCACTGGGAGAGCAGAAGATCCCGCCTGCCCACAAATTCTCTTATGTCACATCCAGATCAATATACTACCAGTTATGTACAGATTTTCTACAACTCAACATGTAAGTGACCTTGACTTTGACCTTTCAAGGTCATTGAAGGTCAAATGTAATGGTGCCATTGGACTCCCAATACATGACTTCCTGTTATTGTTTAAATAGTAACATAAGGCTTAAATTTGCTCTTTTATCAGATATAAGACCTCAAAATCTATCTGAGTGACCTTGATTTTGACCTTTGAAGGTCACTCAAGGTCAAATATCATCGTGTAGTTGGACTCCCCACACATGATTTTCTATTAGCGCCTCCGAAAATTCAGAGATCGTGCTTTTGCAAATGCGCCCCTCCCCCTCCCCCCAACTCTGGAACTGCCTGCCTACACTTGTGCGCCAAGCAGTTGATATTAAAACTTTCAGAAGACTACTTAAAACCCATCTCTTCAATGTTTGACTTTTGTGTAGCACCTTTGAATCCCCAGAAATAAATGGTGCGCATATAAATGCTAAATAATAATAATTATCGTTTGACTTGAACTGTACATAGTGGCCTAACTTGGCTCCTGTGTGAGGTATAAGACTTTGAAATCTGAGTGATCATGACATGACCTGGGCAAAGCTGGGGCGGGGTCTATTACTGTGAATGTCGAAATAATATACAGCACCCTGGAAAACCTGCAACTAAAACATACTCTCCACTTATGTATTAAGGTTAAGTTATTACAGAAGAGAATATTGATACAACATACTAAAAGGTGTCATGACAGTTTTTGATCACTACACCCTGTATGCTTCCATTAGCAAAGTCCACACCTCAGCCACAATGCATTTCATGTTCTCATCCTGGGACTCGATCAGCTCAGCCAGAAAGTAATCCCCGTATGTCATCTTCAGCATGTCGCTCTGACGGTTGAAGATAGGAACAAGGTCGTCGTGATCCTCTACCCTATGGTATTAGCATTTAGGAAAAGAAAAGAATGCTTATGAATCATTATACGGCATGAGTGTTTTCGATCTACTGTAGCTGTGACTCGAAGGCTACAGAGAACAGAATACATGAATAAAACAATTCCTTTGGCTTAAGATAGCCGATGAACCAAAGCCACAGAATGCTAAGTGTTTTCAGTTTCAAAGAAAAGTTCATTATTATAATGCAATAAAAACTTGTAGTCAGGTGTTTGTATTAACAGGTTATGGGTCACAGGAATCACTTTAACAGTCTTATTGCCTGTGACATCACATTGTTTACCTTGCAGGTCGTATATGCAGTACAGGAACGTGCTCATGTCGGTAACAGCAGAAGAGCACTGGCCCACCACCACCCTTGCTGGAACTACGATTCAGCTGGTGGAATATTTCCGCCATGGCAGAGTCTGCAAGTCAGACAGACTGGATGCTAAGATACGAAGCTGAAAAGCTGTGAGTACATGTACTTATACTATAGGGCTACACCTTCCTCAAAATTCACGACTGGTGACAGAATTTCAATTTAGTCTTTGAGACATCAGGGCATGTAGAGATGGAATCCGGGCAGCTTCACACCACCATGTACCTTTCTTTGCCAGAATAGGGACTTTTTGGTGCCCCAAATTCGCAACATGACCTTCCTCAAAATTCACCACTGGTGACAGAATTTCAATTTAGTCTTTGAGATACCAGGCAGGGCATGTAGAGATGGAATCCGGGCAGCTTAACCCCATGTTGTACCTTTCTTTGCCAGAATAGGGACTTTTTGGTGCCCCAAATTCGCAACATGAATATTCAGTTTCACTTAGAAGCCAAACTGATTCTCATCTCTGATATAAAGCTTCAAACAATTACATGGCATCACAGTTGTTGTGCCTTTTCGCTTCTTCCCAGTATCTTAGGAACATTTTCCCGCCAAGGGATTTAAAATATTCCATATTCCATTTCCATTAACGTACATGTTCCAGTCTATTATTTGAGTCAATCAAATTAATTAATACTTCAAAATTAAAATAGCGTTAATTTAACCTTCAGTAACCTAATTTTAGTCATAGGTTTCATGATCATAATCTGGCAAAACTCTGACCTGGGTACACTCCCGCAGGTACCACCAGAAAGCAGTAGTGGATATCTGGCACCGCGTTAAACAGTGTGCGGATGATCTCTTGGGCACAGCCATGCGAGTACTCTTCCTTGGCCACAAAATAATGCAGAAAGAGAGAGTTGAGGGCTGTGCAGTTGTCACAGTCATAGTTCTGGGTGAGCCAGGTTTCCCAGTTGGCTGAGTCGATGGAAGTCAGGTTGGGGTAATCCAAGAATGCGGCATGGCCCAGAACTTCATCTTTATCATTGCTGAGTGTCACTGCAAGCACTGCCTTCTCTCTGAGAAGTAAAAGGGTTACGAATGCAGGGTCACAACTATCGAGGTGTATAATGGTAAGTAAAAACGTTTAAAGTGACAAAAATCTGTAAAATACTTAAACATTTATATAGTGTAGTGAAGAAAATACGGTTTCTATGACAATCTGAACAGGGATAGCAGTATATGAACATCTATGCACCAAAGCTTTCATTCATACGCCATCATACTTACATTAGGTTGACAACGTTCACTCGGCCAAATAGCGCCTCTGTGGCAGGGGTGGCAAGCTTCGCAATATTTGGGGCATCCAGTGATTCTGTACGTCTTGCATTAATCACTTCAGAACCTCCTTCTGGGGAGGGGACTGAGGCCATTATAGAAACCCCTGCGAGGTACACTCCTTAAATAAAGCAGGAAAGCAGCAAAGATAATACAAACAACAACAGATGAAGGATGTCCGTATGCCATTCTTTAGCTCTGCTGACACAGTCAAGCCAAGCTAAAAATGAAAAGAGTCCTTTTTGAGAGTTAAAATACATTCTGCACAAGCTTTTAAAAAGTTGGGGGGAGGGGGTTAAGTACGAGCAAGACTTTGGTCTGGGTCACAGAACAATATAAACACAGCCTTGTGTCACAAATAAAATAGATTTACATGTATCTATTGAACATGCATTTTGTATAAAAAAAAACAAATATATTTTTAACCCTATAGTTGTGATAGCGATGCCACTTCACTGCTAGTTGCGACTATAGTCACCAGCACCATAGGCGCTGGAAATGTGGATAAATCTGGTCAAATAAATCGTCACTTAAGCGAGTTTGTTGTTTATCGCCACAGTGTATCCTATAAGAAAATGTATTTTTGATAGGATACAGTGGTGATAAACGACAAAATGGCTATAGTGATGAGCACGTCATGAGTGACAAGCAGCCCGGCAAACAGAGATCGTTTGGTGTTTAAATTCAAGTGAAACTGAGTTTGTTGTTTGTTTGGGAGCGAATTTTTTTGGACTCTGGAAACATAATTTCTGATGAAACGTTCTGCACACAGAGTCAAATTATGGTAGAAAGAGTGCCCGACTTTTCGGCAGAATCTCTCTGCCTTCGTCAGGCGATGCAACTAGTGGCCGTTGGTGTCACATAACCTTTCTGGATCATGTGACACCAGCTGGAGGATGACAGCTGGGATGTCCAGGCCGGTGTCCCTGTTCAGTCCAGGCCTCCCTTGGTGGATACTGATGGTCTTGATGCTCCTTCATCCCCCGACGAAGGCAGAGAGATTCTGTCGAACATTCTGGAACTTTTTCCACCATAATTTTGACTCTGTGCGCAGAAGGTGTCATAAGAAATTTTGTTTCCAGAGTCCAAAAACATTCACTCCCAAACTATTTTCTATATTATACGCCTGACAATAATGGGTCTACACGGGATAAATGAATATGGTCCACTGAAGTCTAGAAACGGATTCAAGTTCACTAATCACCTTGGTAACCATAGTCATAAGATCACCAGAGGACTTAAAATTTTTGAAAAACTGGTCCCTTCTCTCATATCTCACGCCATGTACAGACGTGGATTTATCCGGCATTTTCTTGGATGAGAGCTTAATATATTCTTACTTAAAGAATTCAGCGTCATATTTTATGAGACCACAATATACAGTAAGTGACCCTACGTCTCAGGTGACAGTGGGTTTCCAAATGATATTGTTATCTGCTTTGGCAGAAACAGATTTGTTTACGTGCTGAAAGTCTATATAGGATTTTCATCTTATGTAAAAACGGGTGTTTTGTAGCCGTCAAAAGTGGTAAACAAAACAGCAGCAACAATAGCATACATACAATATTACAAATACATACAAATTAACGACATGCAAAAATTAACGACAAAATCTTTACACTTCTTAAATCAGGTAACTGTATATTGTACCAAGTGTTAGGAGAAGTAGACATGAATGCTTCTAGAACGTGTTGGGTATAACGTGAGTGGAACATTTTACAGAAAATGCCGGGAACAGACTGTGAAACAAAGACAGTTACTTTGGTTCTAATCTGTAAATCGGAATGGAATCCAGTCAGGAATCAAGTGCCTAACACGTCTACATTCCTGGGCAGGGGAGTTCAGATACGAACAGCTTGAATACAGTCGTCATCAGGAAGACTGCGATAGCCCCCATGGAACCCCCCATGATCATGGCGAAGCCGCTCCACATGAGTCCCATAGATCCGGCTCCCTCCTCCACGATGTACGTGATGCACGTGCGGGCGTACGTCACACAGATCATGACGACGCAAAACGACAAAATCTGGAATGAGAGACACGGTGACCGTTGAGCATTCAGGTCAGCATTTTTTGATTTTTCGTTTTACGTCCCCCCCCCCGACCCTACAAAAATTGAGCCGACATAAAATTAAAATACCTATTATCTATTTTTTATTTCCGATGGGGAGGTTTATTTTTCCAAAATGTACGAAATGGCGAACTTTTTCTATAAAACATGTAAAAAATGGAAAATGTCAATTTTATTTTTAAATTTATTCCCTTCTTCTACATCCAGAATTTGTCAGAGGTTGTCGTAAAACTAAAAATGCTGGCCTTATCTGTGTGTGTTGTTAACGTGTGACTCAAAATTGCAGGTGCCAAGATGGAACTGGTTCTTTCTTAGAGGCATCGGGCTTAGTACACGCAGCAGTGATAAATACTAGCTCGTGAGTCTGTTAGATATGTACAATGTTACTGTTATGCTGTCACAACTATTCGCAACTTATAATCTCTCGTGACTGAGCAAAGCTTCGTCGATAGCATGTTTGCTGTACTGTTACATCTACATTTCTGCATAGCACTTGCTCGTTTGTTTCCCTTTGGGCAATTTTAGCGCAACTTATGTAGAATTTGTTGACTACATACGTGATACGTGACTCTGTACGGGGGACTTACCACAATGACTTCCCCTTCTATCGTCCCCTTTAGTGGAGGATAAGGACTCATGAACGCCAGATAAACCTGGTACGCCGACACCCCGGATCCCAGAACGAAGAGGATATTGAGCAACGTCTTGGAGCGGGTGGGCACGAACAAGGCAAAGAAGCTGGTGATAGGAGCCATGGTGAGCCCCAGTCGTAGGGACAGATTATAGGCTCGACTCCCATAGGGTAATGTAGAGAAGGGCTGAATGCCCGGAACCAGACCATACATGATAAGAACCCCGAGGAACACATAGATCTGGCAATACCAGAATTCCCATCTAGGCATTGGTTGTTTACCCGAATTCGTCGTTTCTTTCTCTGCTTCCTTTTGCTTCTCGTTGACTGTGAACTCTGTTAGCAGAGGCGAGTCTTTCTTGTCTTCTGGATTGGGGTCTTTCACTACATTGCCGTTGTCTACGAACGCCTCTTTCTCCTTGCTGTCAGCGTTGTCCTGTGTGTTGACGTGCTCCTTCTTGCAGTAGGGCAGAAAGTGGAGCAACGTGAACGCCAGAGCCGAGCAAAGCATGATCCCGAACATGAAGAGCAGGAACGCCTGAACTGAGAACCTGGGATCTGGATACACGGGGTAGATGAGAAAGCTTGTGTAGCTGAAGTTCCCGGTCTCGTTGTAGTTGATCTGAGTGACGTTCATACAGGTCGGATCCTCCCCAACTCCTTGCAACATACTGATCAGAGATGGTATAAGCTGACACATGCCCTCACCTATGAAGAAGGCCGTGATGTACTGCGGCTTGAAACGCGAGATATACGGTAGGAATATGACTACAGCCATACTGTCCACCAATGCCAGGGCTGCTGTCAGGGCTATCATAGCTATCCCGACCTCTCGACCTCCAATCACAGCAGTCCAGTCCCACATAAATGCCATCATGAACAGAAAAAGAGCTCCCAGCAGAGTGACGGCGTAGACGAAAGGCCACTCCTGGATCCGGTCCTTCATGAATTTCTTCAGGATCACATAGCCGAAGGTACCGAGATGGGCCACTTGGGATACAACCATGAGATAGGAAGGCAGCTCCCAGCCCTCTGGTAGTCGATTGACCAGCAGTGGTAGCTCCACCCACACAGCACTCAGGTCTATCCAGGACGCCAGGTTGAAGATGGCGATCAGGATATAAACAGGGATACAAATCTCCTTCAACCATTCCTTTGTACCAGCCATGGCTAATATATCCCGTAATAACCGAAGAAAATCAAAATTTTACTTTGTAGCTTGGTCTTATTTCACTTCTGGAACATCCGTTGAAAGAAAATCAACTTTTTTGACTTTTTAGTTGTGCCAGCTTATCCCGCGTCTCCGCAGGCGAATACTGCGGTAATACTGAATATAAAGTAGCTCCAGCGCAAATAGTGTGTAGTGGTGGTCCTTTTGACAGTGTCTGGCCAACGGGAACCCTAGCTGTACTTGCTTGGGTGCCTTGGTAAGCGATCTTCACGGTTGACCGTCCTTTGCGAGTGACACAGTTTTTGTACAGTTGACGTCAAGGCTTGGCTGTCCGTGGTACACTTCTGAACCAATGGAACTGTAAAGAATTTTTGTATAGTATTTTTCAAATGATAGAGATGACATTGAATCGAAAGCGATTCGTATTGTAATGAAACGTAAAATAACTAACGTCTGCATGTGACAGTCGCCGTAGAGGGGACTCGATCTGAGAAAGGCTTCTAGTATCTGTATATGTCACCAGAAATACCCTGTGTATATGCAGGGCAGCAAGTTATTTTGCTGCAATTGAACGACAGGATTGCTATAGGCCTCCATCCTCCCTGTTCCGGTGTCTGCAGTATAAATACATGTGTTTGCATTTCAGTTCACATTCACAGTGAGCAAACGTTTGACGTTTTTTTCCCTAAACAGTGGTGTGTTTTAGCTGCCTTTGCAGACTTCAAAAAAAAATGTTTGACTAGCATTTAGAAAAAAAAATGCTTGACTAGCATTTCCTGCTACCAGCATTTGATAATACATATAATACGTGTACGAACTGGACCGATTAACTTCCAATGGCAGCTTTTGCTTTTTAGTAGGGTCCAACTGCAATGAACTGGTGGGATGGGAGTCGGAGTAATGCACTGTAATGGTAGGGCAGATATAACTCTGCTTATCTGTGGACCATATTACTGTGAGTGGATACAACAAAATACTGAGCACTTAATGACATATTGACCTTCAACTCTGTCACAAACACCTTCACACACCGTCCACTGATATAATATCGTACCCATAGGTCGATCGCTGACACACTTCTGGAACCTGCTACGGCTACTTTAGTTCCAGTTGCTAATGGCTATAGCAATATAAGTTTATGAAGCTCCTAACTCTTATCTTTGTAATACAAACTCTCAGCCATGTCACAGGGCATGCCTTTATTTTGAATACGACATAGCGGTGCGGCAGGGTTTGCCTTTAGTTAGGGGACTATGCAGCCATACGACAGGTCTTGCCTACATTTTGGAGGCTACGCAGCCATATATGTACTATGTTACAGTTATGCCTTTATTCTCGCGAATATTCAGCCATATGACGAGTGGCGTAATGTACAAGTACATTATGTATGTGAAAAATGCCACTAATGCCTCGCAATAGCATCTGGGCAAATCTATTAAAGGGATGCGCCGGGACTTTGCTACAGTTCAAGACGTTTTCAAAGATGGATATGCATATATTTCTTTTACACATTAAAATGCCGATATAAATATAATCTATGCAGTAATTTAGTACATACATGTAGATGTGTACGTGTGACGGAGTATTAATCACACCGGTAACAATTTGTGAGCATTGTAACACTATATCATGGCAACCAGTGTTACAATAACAAGTTCCACAACGTATCGGGTATTGTGGCATGTGCTGTGACACCCAGTTTATGTACGTTTACAGAGCTATAAAGCCAGAAGGTAGGCCTTAGTGTCGAGCTTATTCACTAAAGGTTATCTCAAATCATATGCGCGACTGATAACGTTCATTGTTACCACTTATTTACAGTGTAATTTAAAATCCATTTTCCCAGTATGAAACTATTTTTGCGTGATATGGTAAGGTTAACGAAGAACAGGAGGGTGCTGCTGGTCCCAGGAAGTACTCTTTCACTGGGTTGTGAGGTCACCACTAGCTATGGGATCCGCTAGGCTGAGGCGGAGGTACGTCAGGAAATTGGTACGTTCACGGCACCGGTGCGTACACGGGTTGACAATAGCTTCTCTGCTAGCCTCCGCGGCCTTCCTGTCATACAGGATCTATGTGACGTCACAGAAGGTGCAAAGTGAAACTTCCTACACATCTGATGGCTTTGAAGAGGTGGCGAACTCAAAAACTCAAACAAAGGACAGTCGGACGAAACTCAACGTTCTCCTGTTATGGACAGACGATCTGAGAAGAGATTGCTCTCCTTGCGTGACGTCAGAGGAGGCGGAGACGTTATTGAACAAGCCGTACATACCAAATCTGGAGAGGCTAGCGTCCCGAAGCCTGGTGTTCACCAACGCGTACAACCAGTGCCCTCTCTGTAACCCTAGCCGTACGTCCGTTCTGACCGGCCGCCGACCGGACACTACACACGTCTATCACCTAGCCCTGCGTAATGTCTCCTTTATCACCATGCCAGAGTACTTCAAACTACAAGGGTATCACACCCTAGGGATGGGTAAGGTTACCCACGGGATTGACGACCCCAGGGCCTGGTCCGAGCCGAGTTACCTCTCTGATAATGGGAATCCATACCAGGAGTACTGGCTGAGGCGGATCAAGGCCGGCTGGCTCGCCGTGTCGGAGGAAGAACGTCAACTCCATCCACTTCCGGATGATCTCATCACAGACAGAGCTATCGAAAGGCTAAGGGACTTCGCCGGGAATAACACCGTTTCGCCGCCGTTCTTCATGGCCGTGGGACTTTACAAGCCTCATACTCCGGTGGTTTTCCCTTCCGGTTTCCTTCAGCATTACCCTCGGGACGCCATCCGCTACGTCAACTACAGCACGCGACATCTGCCGGATATTTCGCTCAACCTCAGGAACACGCTAGAGGCCCTTTCCGCCAAGTCAGTAAATGTATCGCAAAGGCTGATGGACGATCGTTCAAACGAGCATGAGCTGACCACCGAAAAATACCAGGCGTATTACAGCGCATTGAGTTATATGGATCACAACGTGGGCCGAATCTTGGACGAGTTGGATCGGCTACATCTGAGCGATAATACAGTAATCGTTTTTCTGACTGACCACGGGGTCAATCTCGGTGAACACGCCATATGGGGAAAGAACAACCTGTTTGACACCGACACCAGGTCCCCCATGATGTTATCTGTTCCTGGTCTCACAGACAGCGGGGTGACAACTGACAGTCTGGTGGAACTGGTGGATCTATTTCCGTCCGTGGTGGAGGCGGCTGGTCTCCCGTCGGTTCCACAATGCTCAGGATTTTCTGAAGATATCGACCTCTGCCATGAAGGGACGAGCGTCCTGCCATTGGTGCTCAGCCCAGCAGCGCAGTGGAAAATGGCAGCATTCTCCCAGGCCCAGAGACAAGGTGGCCGCACGATGGGGTACAGTATCCGCACCAGTAGGTTCCGGTATACAGAGTGGGTGGCGTTCGACGGCCGGCCTATCTGGTCACGAGTACTCGCCGCCGAGCTGTACGATTATCACGTAGACCCAGGGGAAAGGGAGAACCTTGCCGGTAACCACAGATACGGACCTGTGCGGCAGGATCTTAGACAGCGCATGCGCGCTGGTTGGAGGGAGGCACTTCCGGAACACCTCATGCTCTGACGTGGCTTCACCTGGGTCGTGTTTTTTTTTTTTTTTTTTGTTTTTGTTTTTGCATGAGGCAGAGAAAAATATATCCAATAAATTGTAAGTAAAGGAAGGATGGCATGTTTCTCTCAGTGACAACGAGTACAGCACACTGGGTCTGGTTGACATATGTAATACTGAACCTGTAATACTGAGTTTTAAATTATAATACGCATAAACAATTTGCATGAAAAATTAGAAATTTTAACATTTCCGTCCAGACGGTTATCTGAATTCCTTAATCATGTCATGAATTTTAAGTATCAGGTTATATACTTACCAATGCATCCAACTATGTTCGGGCTGTAATGTGTAACGACATAGCCTACATGTATGCATCGAGCATAATGCATGTATGCATCGAGCTGGAATTGTAAATTATTATGTTTGTGCTTTTCTTATTCTTTTTTTTTTTCATTTTTTTTTTTCCGGCCACCGGGCCGTAAACACGATATAGCAAGACAGGTTGTGGGGTGAGA
>JAAUYG010232035.1_pt1 | contig 12662 bp, 4 predicted proteins | sample 7278091 | NCBI WGS metagenome assembly JAAUYG01 (sample SAMN14350201, study PRJNA611818) | marine sediment metagenome | isolation source: surface marine sediment (0.6m) | place: French Polynesia: Moorea | collected 2018-08
TTTCTTATGCTTTGTCATTTTATTGCTATCTGACTGCAGACACAACATCTCGTGTAAATATCCTATGGTCACAATTTGTGGAAGTTTTCTAGCATGTGGAAGTGGGGGGTGTTCTACAATTAGGGCGTGCTCTACAAATAGGGACAATACGGTACATGTACTATTTTTCCTTAGTGAACCATATAAATTTTACTAAACCATGTAAACATGCTAAAGGTACCATGTGCTTCAAGGAATGAATTTGGATTATAATGTGCTTCAGACAAGTTGATCTGCTACAAAATTCTGTGCTTTTCTGTAGAGTTGCACCTAATATGGCTAAAATGTTACTGTTACCATGATTTTGCTTAATTTGACCTCTCACCAGAGGTCGCCTGTCAATAAATGGTCCCAAATTTCTTGTCAGATGGGGGCAGGTCAACTAGAAATTGATACTGGACTTGTAGTTTTAGCTGCATTTCCCACTGGTTCACTCCCTTGGTTATCTGAAAAATAGACATTATACTGTAGAAGTATCTGCATATATAGTAGCCATTTTTTGCATGGCGCTTTTCCAGCTTAGTTCCGTTATAATGTTATCATTGTTATAGGTTAACTTCCGCTTTGGGAAAGTACAGTTTTGGATCCAATGAATAATTAATTCACAGTGCTCTATATAAGATGTATGGTATGTATATATATATACTGGGGGAGCAGAGAAATCAAAGGCTGGGCTGCACGAAAATACTAAAGTCTCAACATGCCAGCCCAGAAAAACAGTCTCTTAATCCAGTTCAGCTACAATTTCTTGACATGAGAGGGCATAGACAAAGTAACTTTGGTGGTAAGTAAATAAATAGTAAATATATACAGTGTGAATGTCCTTATTAACAACATAGAAGAACGTGTTATGTCATATGTTGTATCTCTAAAGACATGTACCCGGTATACTTTATTGTATTCAAAAACAGGGACTGGTTAGTCTTTCTTGATATATTTACCCATCATCCCAATAGCTCAGATCTCTTCAGTTTTGAAAATCAGAAAAGGCTACTTTTTGACAAATTATTACTTGCACAGATGACAGAGAGAGAGAGCGAGAGAGAGAGAAGTGGAAGGAGATGTAGAGAAAGCTGTGGTTTCTGGTGTAAAGGCCATTCAGACTGATTTAGCTATAGTATCATGATATCATTCACTGTTAAGCTTATACAGCCAGACAGGTAAAATGGAATATTACGGCAGATTTATATCCGAAAATTTGACTTGTTTAACCTCAGAATCCTTTGTATGGCATAACACCAACATGGCCTGTTCCCAAGGGGCTCTTGAAGTCTCATATCAGAAGCCCCGTCCCTGACATTTCGCAAACCATCGCTATCAGAAAGAATGTCCCATATATACTTAGACAAATCCCTCACCGCGGCCCAACACTTTCCACCATTCATCACTGGCTTGAAATGGATAAGGGATTCCTTGGGCCTAGCCGCATATTGTAAACGCTACATATTTCACTCCGTTGCCCTACACCCGATGTTCTGTCCGGGTGGTATATATATCTGCCACCACAGGATTATCACTGACCCGAATGGACATTCCAGCTTATTTCCGTTTTGGAAAAAGCCAATGCCCTAAGTCCCTAAAGCTCATTTGTAGACTGCCAATCTAGCTTTTTTTTTTCTCCCGTTTCTGTGAAAGGAGTTGGGGCACTCAGAGACATGGCGTGGGTGGTGTTGGGATGGTCCCAGAATGCTGACAGGAACTGTATAACTGTAGTTCCTACAGTGACAGATCTGTAACTGTTGCAGTGTACAGTCGTCTCTCAATACACCTGGGTCTTGTGCTGTACAGTGAAACTCGGGAATGTTGTGGTCCAGACCAGGGTAGAATTAAGATTCCACTGTACATGTGATAAGGGTATGGTACTGCCAAAGAGTAGCCTAAATTTCCAGTAATTAATAATATTGAGATGAGTCTTAATTCTTAAAAGATGTGGGTATAATAATATTATAAAAATAATTATGCTCAAATGAGCTAAAAGCGCTTTAATTGTTACCTCATATACATGTAGACCTGCTGCATCCATTACCTACTCAACTCCCTGTGGATCATACAGCCAGATTATACTACGTGGGAATAAACATCAGGCAATAGCCATCTCTGTTGCATGGCTGTTGCATGGACACTCAGTTATGACTGAGTTACAGCCGGGATGCATTTTGAGTGCAAATCTTGTTCCAGAGCTTTATATATATATAGGTACCAAAATACTAACTATTTGGCAGCAATCGATCCCAGGTACTAGAGTCCTTTGCCCTTAACCACTCAGCAAACAGACTGGCAATGGCCCGTAACAGTGGTCTCCCTATATGTGTTGATGGAAATATCAAAATATCGGGAACTTTTTCCACCATTATTTGATTCTGTGTGTAGAATGTTTCGTCAGAAAAAATATCAGGTGTTATATCCTTTCAATACAGAAGCCATCATGTCCTGTGGTCCTGTGCCATTGAAAATTAAACTTTTTCCTTTCATGCTTTTGATATTGAATTTATGAACAACGTAACATATTATTTAATAAGTTTCATCAACATACATGTACATAAATTATGCAAAGTTGTATGAAATTCCACTGCCTTCAAGTTTGTTGCCCTAAGATTAATTTACAATGTACAGTGATCCCCTGCTAATAGGGACACCCTTTCTGCCTAACTATCCTGTCCTTATTAAAGAGGTGTGATTTGATGAGAGGGAGCATCACATGCATTCATAGTACTTGCTGCCAAGAATTTTTTGCCCTTTCTAGAGGAATGTCCTCTCAAAAGAGTGTCCTTTAACAGAGGGACCACTGTAAGTAGGTAATAACCATAATTTTAAAATGAGCAACACATCTTGGGAGAAGTTAGCAAGTATTCTGAAGCATTTTAAAAACATCAGAAACTATCAGTGTACCTATCTCATGTAGAATGCATCCAATTTTGTGAGTATAGACACTGGTATGTGTGCTGTTTTTCAGCGTGCCGGGAAAAATGCTCTCACCGGGAGTACGAATTCACACCATGTCTGGGCAGCCAGAACCGCCAGTGCAAAGGTAAGGCTCAACTCGGTAATACAACAATCCAAACCTTAAGAGCTTACACAATAGGATATACGGATGAAAACAGAATACTTTTAGGGAAATTTTTAGATGCCTTAAGGAAGAAAGGAAATGGCGCCACACCATACATAATGCATGTAGCATGTATCTTGTACAATGCTTTTATAGCTTTTTACAATACATTGAAAACATCCTTTCCATCACCTCGGACTACTAGTGCCAGATTATTCACTCAGGCTGTAAGAAATACCCAATAAGGGAGAAAGATTCGTATGGAGTTGGGCTGGGTTTTTTTTTAGATTAATTAACACTGTTACCCTAGCATTCCTAATGGCTGGGAGATTCCATGCAATTAGCAGACAATTTTTTTTTATTACGAATGATCCATCTGTTTAGTGCAAGCACCAGTGACACCACCTGGGGAACCAAATAATATCTCTAGAGTACAGAACTGTCACAGCCATGCTGGGAAGCCGAGTTTTTATGCACTGCAGCCGTCTTATGGAATATCAAATTTTGCTACGTAGTATACACTGTGGACTGCATTATTTAAGATCTCATGGGTGCTGTACGCATCTTATATATCGGTCGGTCCTCATTTCTAAAAATGGAATGTGTAGCAGAGGTGATTAATTTTCTGTTTGCAGAAGACTATTGCATTGCCACAATTAGCTGTTTTTTACCACATGGATGGCATCCAGTGGGACATTACCAGATGTAAAGATAAAAAGTAGAAACCCAGCAGAATTTGAGGCAGTCATTGTGTGGGAGATGTATTCGCTAGCCAGTAAAGACCTCCTATGTCCCTGTCTATCATATCTATGTTACTTTGTATTTCATTCACTGCTCTGTTTGTCTTGGTATTATACAGCTCCAGATCGTCAATCCATTTTTATCGACCAGAACAATCACACACCAAAAAAAAAATTGCCCTCCTTGGGGCTTGGGCCCCTCGCGCCTTGTATGCATCGCTACGCGCCATCAAACCTTTGTTTACATTCCCCGCAGACATCACATTCTGAGCTTTTCTCATCTACAAAAGATGCAAGATTGAGTGGACTACAACACGTATTGAACCAGCAAAGATTTACCCAGAATGCCTTGCCATTCTTCATCTTTCGACAGCCCTTTCTCCGTCCCTTTCCCGCTGGATTGTTCTGCTGGCGAGTTATTCAATAGTTTACATTGATATAAGCACAGCACGACCCATCGGTACAGGACATCGTAATAAGAACCACCGACTCTTCTTCTTTCGTGCTGTTATCTATGGGAGCTGTCAATCGTGCCAATACATTTATCACTGGATATTGCAGCGGGGGGGGGGGGGGGGGGTTGGTACCCGTGTGTGTAAAATTTACGGTGTATAGTGGATCATGTTTTCATAATACCACAAACGGAAAAAGAAAATGTCCTTTGAGAAAACATGGACTTCCTGATTTAGGAAAGAACCTAACAATGCATTTATTGAATAGTAGAAAAACTTGTTTAGTGTAGGTAAAGCTATGAAAATTTTCTTGCACCAGGCACAACTTCGGTTGCATATATTGTTGACTTTGTTTTACATTCTTGAAATCCAGATCAAAATACAAACACAATATAGCAGCAGAAAGACAGCAGAACAACAGCAACAGCAGAAAATGAATTGCTTAAATGAAATTTTAATTGTCTTAGATTCTAGATGAAAAAGCTGATGACAGGTTAACTGCAGAATATAATTCTGCTTCCTTGCTTCTCTGCTTCTAACATCTGCCATGTTGCGTTATTGCCTATTTCTAGGAGCAGGCTTTTTCCCATGTTAGTGGTACCCGGTAATATTTCTATGAGTAAAAGCGGGTTGCAATATCGATTGTTGAATCTGTCGCAAATCGTGCTTTCTATCAGTGACCAATCACCTTCTAGTCTCAAGCGCGGACAAAATTTCAGTGGCGGACAGAGTTATCCACCTTTCGCTGCTGATAACACAGAATTCTGCTGAAGGGGATTTTTCATTATCTACATAGGTGCTAGCGGGAATGGAGAAGGGTTACCGGAAACCCCCGATAGTTGAGAAGGGAGAGAGAGGGAGAGAGAGGGGCAGGGGAGGGTGTAATATAGTCTGGAGGACTGCCGGTTACGATAGGCTAGTGATGGAAAGCCCTTCCTGTCAAATTGGTAAATAATGGATGATTTGGCTTACCATACTCTCCCTTTGTCTGTCGATAAGGTCCACCTCTTTGCTGAGTTGTTCCCTTGCACCGGAAGTGCCCGCAATCTACTTCATATGTATGCAATACCAAATGTGTCAAAAATGTTTTTTTTTTTTTTGTTTTGTTTTGTTTGAGGAGTGGAATTGTACAGATGAGCCCTAGCTGTCGTGGCCCCAAATTAGATTTTGGCACAAACGTGATGGCATAGATGGATGAAACTTCTTCTTAAAGTGACAGCTGAAAGGAAAGAGATATTACTTTTATATGGAATGAGTAGTAAGGGATTGTTTTCATCCATATTTGTTCCAACTTTTTTGTACAGAATGTTAAAATAATACCTGTTACAAGAAATATTGCAAATTTCTGTTTCGCTTACAGTTTGTATTCAATTTTATGGTGCAGTATCTTTCCTTAGATGCTTTTAAATCTAGCTTGAAAATTCACTTTCTGTGCAGACTGCAAGACAAGCATTCAAGAGTAACTTCTCAATCTTCGCTGTCTAGTGAATTTATGTACACTACACATAAAGGTTAATGATATTTTTCAATAGCTGGATTTAAATACTAAACGTAAGGCCAATTCACGAAACCACAAAACATTTAGAAAATTTTTAAAAAATCCTTAACTTTTTTGTGTAGTGTATATGGCATTTATGGTATACATGTATGTGTAGGGTGAACAGATTTCTAGAGTCTGGTGCACTGCACGAATAATACTGATAGTAATAATAATGTAATTCCAGAAATCGACAGCCTCCCAAATGCTGAAATGTCAGATAATTTGATCTTTGAAGACCAGAGAAGATCACTGCAACAGCTGTCACGTGTGCTACACCAGGAGGCTTCCGAGGGCCCACTGACGCGCATGCTAGCTCTAGATAGAGGTAGGGGTCAATTTGTTAATGGGTGTTCTGGCCTTAAAAGCACTAGGAAATTTCTCTGAGTAACCACTGTGGCTAAAAGATATCTTGCTTTTAGCCACAACTGATTTTATTGAACCACAAAACATGTAAAAGACATTGATAATATTGAATTCACATCCAAAAATTCTAAATCAAGATGCATGCATGTGTTTGATTAAATTATGTTAACTAACTCCAATGACAGCTATCATATCCTGCATATATACTGTTGATTCATGCAAGCTACATGCAGCATATGAGGTAAAAGTTAAGACCTTATTTAGCCACTGTGGCTAGAAGCAAACCAATTCTTTTAGCCACATGGGAATTCTTTTAGCATTTGGCTATGTGGCTATACCCAGGCGTTATTGTAGGCAACCACCCTTAAAACCAATGAGGAACTGAGAACAACCCTGAACTGAGCCAATTATAGGTTATACCAATATTTTGAAACTTACTTAATACATTCTCTGGGGTTGTCACGTGCTCCGGGTGACCTGTGTTTCTGCAGTCACATGATCAGATGTCATCTAGCAGTTGACATGTGACTATAGGATGCATTATCAGAAGCTGAAGAAGGTAACTGGATCGACAATTTGAAAGCTTCTCGCTTTCATGTGTGTATGACATGGGCATTGCATGTACAAAGTATTCTATACTGGATTTTACCAAATTGTGAAGCCTTTGTCTTTTGTTTACTTCACATTACTAATAATGTGAAGGTAGCGGTCACCTTTTGTTTACTTCACATTACTAATAATGTGAAGGTAGCGGTCAACCAGTTTCTTACTTCTCAGGCTGTGTTGTGTATACATTTAGTAAGAAGTTGCTTTGCATATTTTTGTCACCATTTTAAAAGGAGCAAATTTTTGTCATACGTGGAACTAAAAACATTCAAACGGGACAAATTGAGCAGACCCTAAACATCCAAAAAGCTTGTTTTAATGGTTGCATATGAAATTTGCTTATAAAGATGTCCTATAAATGCATTCCCCAAACTGTATTTTCAGGTACTGGATTCAAGGTGCACATTACACTCCGTCAGTCCAACCTGTCACCCCTGTATCAGGGAGTGGACCATTCCGATTCCAATGACAATGATGATTTCTATGGTGATATTGGCATCACGGAGGATTATTGTAAATACCCGGTTCCGGAGAAGTACAAACTCTCAGTGAAAACACACTGGGTAAGCTGCTTTGTAATGCGTTTATACATGTACCTACTACTGCTAAATCTTAGGCTCTTTTTAAATAACTCCTATCCATTCATCCTTTTATTTAATTATGCAGCACATACATATAATGACAGGAAAACTTTTGTTATTTTGACAGTGATCGTGTAAGATAAATTAATATTTGTATATTGTGATGCATGACTCATAAAACTGAGGACCAGTCGGGACCATTATGGAAAAGTAAAAGTATCAAGGCCACTATGACCTTAACTTATGTACATGTATGTACCCTTGGAGGCTTGCTTACACAGTCCAAATTGGTGAACAATGCATTACCTTTACTAAGGAGTGAAATGCATTGCCAATGGGTTTGGGCATATACATTTATGTCAGTACCCATGCTAGGATGGAAAGGGTGGGGATAACAATGTCACATTAAGCAATGTCTGTCATATGTCCTAGTACGTACCGTCTGTTTGGTCCTTCCCATGTACTGTGTGTTACATGTATAAAAGCCTGGCATTCGCATAATACTGGTGTGCATATTCATTCAAGTACCAGGGAATCACTTTTTGCTATATTGCATCTCAATCCATAGTCAAGTGCTTCGAATGCAAAATGTGGTTTCCACAAATTATAGTCAGGGGTAGAATGTTCGAGTAAATTCACACACTTTTTGAGGGGGTGATCTTCAACATACAGTGGTCCCTCTCTTAGTGGCCATTCTCAACAGAGGTCATCCTCTCTAATGTGGCCATGAATCTTTTCCACTAGTACTGCTATGAATATATTTACTTCTAGCTCCCTCTCACCAAAGGCCACCTCTCTGAAGTGGCCACAATTCTTATTAGAGAGGGGCTGCTGTACATGTAAAATGGCACCTTAAATTAAACTGCATGATTGCAAGCAAAGCCAAGTTGCCTATATCATGTATATCATGTATATAGTAAAATTGTTACCTGCTACTGAAAACAGTTAGATTTTGCAAACCTGGCTGATTCTCCCTGCTGCTTTCATAAATATATTAGTGTATTGTTGTTTAACTTTTCAGATTTGCAAATTTCAACCTCTTTCTGTTTATTTTACCTTCCCACTGATCAAAAGTGATAAAACTGTAACATGAAATTTTACCATAGCTGAGACTGGATATTGTAGCCCTTCCCGAGCTCTATCCAGTCTCACCTATGGTAAAATTTCATGTTATTTAACACGACTGAGACCAAAAATAACATTTTTACCCAGATAAAATTGTAGTTCTACACATGATTATGGAAACACCGAATATAACCTTTAAGAGCTTTGCTAAACTGGTACATGTACAATGTGTTATGGTAACTGCGCTCCATATTAGCCCTGACTCTTGTTTTAAACTTAAGTGATTTTTCCAACAAATCACACTGCTATCCAAATGGCCCCAGTCTTCATGGCCAGCAATAATTATTCAAAAGGATGCAACGGTCTAGTATGGCTTGAAATTCTTCAAAGTTACAATTTCACAACGATGTACCGTGGATGCGTTTCTTTATAGGATGTGACAACGAAGGCGAGATTTGAAAAATGTCAACAGAGATCGAACTACTGGGGTTTACCACCAGCTGATCAGCCTCGATGTGATACAGAAACTGGTTTTTACCTCAGCCCGCTGGAAGAGTGCCGAACTTTCGATCAGGGGAAATATGGACGACTGCCACAGCTGAGTCAAGGCTCAAGTGTGCTGTGTACAAAACCTGGAAAGCTCTCGGATGTGTTCGGGGTTAGCTCCGAAATTAACGACCTCAGCACAATCTTTGTTGACAAAAATATGAAGTAAGGGAAACTACTGCTGCTATTACTACTACCTCTACTACTGCTACTACTACTACTACAACTACTACTACTACTACTACTTGTTTCTTAAGAACTATTAACAGAATCTTGTACCTAGTCATACATATAGGACCAGAACCCTGTCTATGATAACCTTGATATTATGGTTTTTAGGTTTTCTAGCTATTAAAACTAATTCCTTACTATCAGACAGCCAACCAAAATGAAGAACTATATCTCGAAGGACACATTTATGCCCCTTGGGTGTTTCTTATTCTGAGAATCTACTTCAGATAGTTATTTAGATAAGTATAAAGATATACATACAGAAATGCATATATTTTAACACATACAATTTTTTTTTAAAAATATAAAATAAATAATCATAAATAAGTAAATATATATCAATAGGAATCCATGAATAAATAAATTATTCAGGAATCCATGAATAAATTAAATAAATTTGTTTTGTTCCAGATGTGCCAGTGACAGATCTGAGTGTGATCACTGTGTACAGCAGTGTGCACGCAACATGACAAGCTACCGGGGGAGTCATCCTTGTAATATTACTGGGGAAGACTCCGATAACGGAGAATCACCTCGTTTGGCTTACTGCTTGAGCTGCTGCAGCAAGAAGGAATGCTCCAGCAAATGCCAGGTTTACCACAACAGGGAGTGCGGGCAGGACAGGTAATAACTAAGGCCAGATTGAAGAAATATTTGTTTTAAACTCAAGGCGTCTATAGCATTGATGTGTGGTAGCCATACATATAGAAATGTATAAGAGTTTAATCATGACCTTGTTTTGATTTTAACTTCATGGCAGTTAAAAACAAAATTCTTTTCCATTTTCTGGAGGTTACAATAGACGCCCTATGCCCACTGTATTAGTGAAGATATTGTTTCCATATTACTATAGAGAGGTGGTCTTTGGTGAGAGGAGGAACTATATAACTGCATTCACAGTAGGAGCGGCCAAAGGTTCATTGTGGCTGCATTAGGTAGGATTTTCTCTGTTGAAGTCAAGAGTAGTCACTACTAGATGGACCACTGTACAGAGTGACTGACATGCCAATGACAAATGTATTGATTAACCAAGAACCTTTATTAAAATTTAACACTCGACAGTTATATATATATTTGAAAAATTATTTTAGTGAATATTTAAATCAATAGTACACCAGATATAGTGGCATTGTTGTGGGTTTAATATCTACCAGTATTTGCCATGAAAATCTATAGAAATAACTTTAGCATGTTTAGTAGATTAAACTTATAAATTAAGGCAGTGGAACAAACATCTCTCTTTGTAATATTAGATCTCCTTCCTCCAATAGTTTAATTCTGGGAGCAGTTTCATAAAATATCTGATCTTAGGCATGAAAAAGGCAATGATTTCATGATGATTAGTTAAGTTCAGTCCATTTCTCGACTTAAGTTTTTTCTGGAAATAGATGCTCGTTAAGACAGGTGAGCTCTTTCTACAAAAAAGAAAAGAAGGTGATTGTTTTATAGCATGGGGGGGGGGAGAAACCTCAGCAGCTGCGGTGTTTTTTTCTCTCATTTCTCAAGGCAGGTTCAACTGTACCAGGTATAGTACCATAAAAGTGATCATTTGTTCCTTTCAGATGTGTGACTGGAGACCTCGCGGAGTTCATACTGTCACCGTCCTGGGCACATAGAGCGTCAACGTTCGCCTGTCACATAGAGCCCGTTCCCAACTACAAGATCTATGACATTGAGTACTCAGTACAGTACAGGGATACGAGAGTTAATGACAGGCTGCTACGAACTACACGTTACTACGAGGGACACCACCCTGATAGAGCAATAGACAGGTATGCATTTATAATTGTTAAACAAGGTGTGACTTTGTAAGTAATTCGAAATTATTGCAGATATGCACCACCGATAATATATCAATCTGCATGTCACATAAGACAAATTGTAACCGGGGAGGGGGTGTTGTTGCTGTCCCAGCAGTCTTTCTCGTTTTGACAACACTTTTGATAACACTCTCATAGTCAGTATATAGCGGAAGCCTTGAGTTAATATCACCCATGGTCAAGAGCCAATAGGAAGTATGTTTCCCACCACAAAGTTACAACGTGAATTCTGAATTGTCTGTTTCGCTCAAACTATCCTGCTCCCTTTAGCCAATAACATTGGGCCATACATAATATGAAAGCTTTGTCCAACCATGACATTCCACCAGTTAATGCACCTTTTCATTTCTTTTGGGTGTCTTAGGATATTTTCTCGATAAAGGAATTTAAAATACTATCTGCAATGTATTCTTAGATGATCTTAATTCTGGAACAAAGTAACACTGGTTGGTAACTTTCAGTGGTCTTCATTCTGGGGTGGTCTTGATTCTGGGTGGTCTTAATTCTGGGGTGGTCTCAATTCTGGGGTGGTCTTAATGCTGGGGTGGTCTTAATTCTGGGCTGGTCTAATTCCTGGGTGGCCTTAATTCTGGATTAGTCTTAACTCTGAGGTTGTCTTAATTCTGGGTTGGTCATAACCTGAGGTTAATTGTCTTAATTTTGGTTGGTCTTAATTCTTGGCTGGTATTAATTCTTGGCTGGTATTAATTCTTGGCTGGTCTTAATTCTTGGGTGGTCTTAATTCTGAGGTTGTCTTAATTCTGGGCTGGTCTTTCTTAAAGCAGGTATGTTGCACTGTCATTATGCATTACTCTATTCCAGTCACAATTTTCTGAACATCTATTTTGGATCTGGAGTGACGCGAAGTCCTGACTTGGTGGAAGGAGACAGCACACGGAATGCTTTCAGTGTGGGATACTACAATGCACGGGGCATGCAACTCTCCGATACTCCCGTTAGCGCTGAAACCATTTCGGTTCGCCCAAAGGTCCCGTTTGGTGTTAGCACAAAAAGTTGGAGTAAGTATACTTGTATTTGATGAAGTATCTTATCATGTTACCCGGTATATTCACTGTACGTATTAAGTGTGCAGTGCCTTTAAAATTTAAAAAAAAAATTGTTTCCAATTCCTTGAAGTATTTAATCCTATCAGCTAAGGTAGGTAGGTAGGTAGGTAGGTAAGTAGGTTTTTATTTCCAAATTGTACAAAATAAATAGGTAATATGAGCATACCATAACAGCAATATATATGTACGTACAATTTGAGGCTAAATGTCATAACCAAAGGCTGTTCTGTACTTATGCAAATTGTTAAATATATATGGCTGGGGACCCAGCGAAAAGCCTACAGAAACTATACCATGCACTTAGCATGTGCAGTTAACACTATTAATACGATTTAATAACCCTCTCAATGTATATAATTTTAGATTGATAATTCCTGTTTTTAGCTCTGCTTGACTATGTCAGCAGAGCTCATGAAATCGAAATTCGTCCGTCGTCCGTCCGTCCGTCCGTCCGTCCGTCTGTGGCATCAATTATCTCTGAAGTTATTGCATGGATTTCTTTCAAATTTTAGTTGTAACTTCCCCTTGGCCATATGCCCAGACGTTTTTTTCATTTTTGAAAAAAA
>JAAUYG010007364.1_pt1 | contig 12659 bp, 11 predicted proteins | sample 7278091 | NCBI WGS metagenome assembly JAAUYG01 (sample SAMN14350201, study PRJNA611818) | marine sediment metagenome | isolation source: surface marine sediment (0.6m) | place: French Polynesia: Moorea | collected 2018-08
CTTCAGAAAGACTACCATATATTCCTTCAAAAACTCACAATATTTGCAGTGTATTGAAAGACACCAAAACACTTGTGGTATACTGTTGTCCAGGGCACCCATTACAACAGTATACCCCAAGTGTTTTGGTGTCTTTCAATACACATTTATATATATATATTGGCACTGATATTCACACAAGAATTGCAGTATTGCGCTCCTTGTGCAATTTTCGTTCTCCCTGTTCTGGGGATTTTCTGCCTTCTGTTGTTTTGCCTTTTGTTTTTATTTATTTGTTTGTTTGTGTTTGTGGTCATTTTATTGCCCTGTTTCCATCTCAAACACAGGACGTACAAATCTAGTTGCTTGTACTCTCAGCACTCAAACATGCGATTCGAGAGCTGCGCAAAAGAAATCCCGCGACTTGCCGAGGAAACCTAGTTCTCTGTTGTTGACAAAGTGTACACAGATATCTAATTTCATATTTTTGCTGGACAGTGCTCAATCGAGAACCATACGTGGACCCACTGTCGGTTATTGCTGTTATTCTGGGTGTTGCTTTGCTGCGAAAAAATTTGTATACCCTGAACCTTTGACAAGGAAAACATTCATTGGAGGATGGGAGAGTGACGGATCAGGGATTGCCATGGATGAAATGCGGAAAGCCTTTGACTCCGGATCCAGATCAGCCCCGGAGATGAGTGACGCTGAGGAGTTGTATGGCGGGCACTCCATGCAGTATGTGCAGGTGCGGTTTGTAGGTTTGGGCGCATCTGTTTCTGTAGACGAGGCACACTGTTGTGACACCTCTCGATCCTTGCGAATTCTCATTGGACAGCACAGTCAAGGCCGGGCCACACCGAGCGCGTTCGCGTTCGCGGCGCGGCAATGCGATTGGTTTACACTGGTAAATTCTTATGTTGTGGCCACACCAGATGCATTTTTCACCCTGTTTTGTGGAATAGCAAAAATGCGGTGCAGCACCGCGACACGCTCGGTGTGGCCCGGCCTTAAAGGCGATATCTTGTGAGCAAGGGTGCAACCCCCATTTGTAAGCAGACTCTTGTACAAGAAGGACCTGTTTTCAATACAGTCATCAGCTGAACTTGTCTGCCTTCCTGTATCTTATGGAACTCTCTTATTGCGTACTGAGTACCGAATACTCGCACCCGAGAGACGACTGAACGTGAAGCAAGACAGAAGGAGACAGGCATCGCTTTACTACATTTCAATCAGGGCGCTGATCAGCGTCGAGGTTGTGTGTGTCGTGCCGTTTTGTTCGTACGTTGGGTGGGGGAATGACGCTGTAGTAAAGCGATGTCTGGTCTCTCGTCCTTCCTTCTGTGTGCATCTACCACGCATATTCAGTTCTTTCAAGTGTGAGTATTCGGTATTCAGTACATGTCCCGCAAGTATCACAAGGTACAAGCAAGAGAAGCAAGTTCAGTTGGTAGTTGTATTTATATATCTGATCTGTACAAGAGTCACTTCACAAATGCAGGTTTGCACCCTTGTTTGCTGTTGCTTTACTGTGCTGTCCAATCAGAATTCGCAAGGATTGAGAGGTGTCACAACAGTGTGCCTCGTCTACAACGCAGGTAGACTTTGCAGTGTGGGATGGGACCACCTGCTAGCCGGTGCAGTTGGGCGTGGGGGGGGGGGGGTTCCCCACGTGTGTGTGGGCAGTCAGTTGGGGGTGGGTGCTGCCACAACAGCGATGGCCGCTCTTGGGCGCGTGGAAATAAAAACGAGTCTAAATTGAACCTGCTCACATGGATGTTGGACCTTTCTTAAACACATTGCACCTCGGAGTCGGAATCATTTCTAGACGCAGACAAACGCCAAAGCGATTGTTCTGCAGTTAACTTGAAGTGTGCCCCTAACACCTGGTTTTGTTTCCTCTGATGTTTCTAGTGAGAACAAAAGGGACTCAAATCAACGTTTTCATGTTCCAGGCCCTACTGCAACTGCAACAGCAGCCAATAGCCCAGACAGTAGAAGTGTCAGTGGAGTCAGAGACGGAGAATCAGCTGTGCGCAGTCGCGGGTCAGCCGAGTTTACATGTCGTCCAATCAGGCTGCAGTCAGAGCCAATCAGCATCCAGCCAACTTCCCCAGGACCAGAACAGCGCATGTGCGAACGCCTCGTTTTCGACTGACACAGACGCAGCTGGCCTCACTTCACAGCCACAGTCAAACTCAGCTGGGGCTGGATTCTTCTTGGAAGAGACCCCAAATGCGCCCACAGCTGCTGAGCTGAACGTGAGCCAAGTACCCAGCAGTTCAGTGGCCAAGGTTCCGGTATTTCTGGCTCAGGAGCCGGCTGTGACTCAGTACGTGTGCAGCCCAGGCCACGGCTCCCCACGCGTTGTCCAGGCTGTGAGTGCACCACTGCTAGCACCAGGCGTGAACCAATCCAATGCCTCCTTGACTGTGATTGGCTGTCCTGTGGTGGAGTACAGTGCAACAGAGCCAGTCCCGCAGGACACCCCTGGGAGGACCTGGGACAACCAGACGGAGCTCACACCAGATGTCCCTGTGGTGCCATCTGGTACAGAACCTGACAAAAGCGCACAGTCTCAAGATACAAGTGGCGCCATCAACAAGCGTGTTATGTCCATTGACCTTGCGCAACTTTTACGCCACTTGAAATCTTTGCCAGTGAAGGAACAGCGGGAAACATTGCAGCGTCTTCGGCGTGTAAAAACTCGTCCATCCAGTGGGAAAAGCGTTGTATCTTCTCCTCATGTGAAACCTGTATTAGTTGGATCAGACACCCGAGGCCAGAGTGCGCATGCCTCAGAGCCCTCTGTAACGACTGCGCATGTCCAAAGCGTCACGCAAGCGCAGAGGGACGCAGCCAAGTCACGCCAGGAAACGGTGACTCCTGATTGGTCGTCCGCATCCACCAATCAAGACTGGAAGAAACTGATGATACAGGCCGTACAGGGACAACAGCAACAACAATCTCCCGTTGAGCAGCAGCAATCTTTTTCTGGGCCACTTGGCCAGACTCGCACAGTGCATCTCAAGCCACAGGCTGAAACCAGAACTGCAGAAAGTCCACAGGCTCAGAAACAAACCCCCGAGTTGGAGAATCTCTCACCAATGCTGGGATCCGGAAGACCAATTGATGCTAGCCACGCCAACATTGAACCACTGAGCCTTGCCTTTCAGTCAAACAGCGCCCAGGTTGTCGCACGCAACCTGGGTCGAGCTGTCAACCAATCAGAAGACAGGATTCCGCGACCGCAGTTCCACCAATCACAAACAAGAGGTAAATAAAGTGCCAACATTGGCAACATCCTTTCCAACAGTGTACAACCTCTCACAATGAAAGGGCGCCATGGTCACTACAAGCAGAGTCTTTCGACAAAACACTGTGAGCGCCCACTGATTATATTTTCTGCCTTGTTCTTTCTCTTTCAGCCCTCACATTGCACAGAGCGGAGGACCCGACGGAGCTCTGCGTCTTGGGCCGTGACACCCAGGTGCAAGAGGTAAACATAAGATGTCTTTTGGTAAAATGGATGCTTGTTGGATTCTCCTTGTTTTCCAATTTCTTGACAGAAAACTCTCAGGTCCGAGTTCGGGAGATCAAACATTCACTGGGTACACGCACCCCAAAACCTTCAGAAAGACCATGGTGCCTTCCTTCAAAAGATCGTAATATTTCTGGTTCAATGAAGCTGCCAAAGTGCTGACATGGGTTGAAAAGCGAAGTGACTTTCAGGAACCGAGAACAAAAACAGGATCTGATGCGCGAGAGCTGCAGCGAGAGATCGCGAGATTGCGCGGCGTCGTGACGCAGCTACAGAGCGAAGTGCGCATGCTCAGAGGTCAACTCACGACGCAGAGGGCGCTCCACTCACAGCCTGACTCCACTGCACGCCTGGTCAGTAACCGCCATTGCCCTGGCCCGAGGGTACTTTCAGGCCGTGCTGCTTCAGTTAGCAGAGCGCCTTGCGCGAGTCGGATTGGCGTTATTGTCGTCATTCTGGAGACAGGATTCCCTCCCTCCCGCCAACAGCACTAGTGGCTCACCAGAAACATTTAAACCAAGTTGCTGAAACCACATTCGGAGGCAAAGAGTTTGGAGGACACGACGTTCTTAATTTCGAGTTCAGCAAGAACTAGTTGCCAGCAGTCTTTCGCCAAAAAGGTCAAAGAATAATCTTCATCAAGATAGATTTAAAGTCATCACCTTCGCCCATTCAGAGGACACCCATGGACAGTTTTTGCTTGCAGCTTTTGTAGAAACAATGAACCAGTCTGTCATTGCAGGTGGAAGAACTGCGGAGGGAAAACGCGCTTCTCAGGGAACAGCTGCGCCGGATTGCGCACGCGCAGAACATGACGCCGTCCAATCAGGAGCCAGAACCACCAGAGCTCATCGCCCTGGACTGTGACGTTTCCCTGAAACTGCGTTCAGGTTTCTTCTCTTTGATTCATTCATTCATGTTCCTTGCAATGGAGGGAAGGGTTGGTGAAGGAAAACAGAGAGAATTTGCTGCTGATCAGAACGGACAAAATTTTTTTATCCAAACCTTGCTGTCCAGAGCAGCATTCCTGTCAGTCACACTTGCAGACAACATTGATACATCAGACGAAAAGAATAACAACCTTCTTTAGGTCTGTCTGGAGCAAGTACTGAACTGTAAATCTCAGAGCCGGGAGATTTTGCGCAAGTTTGGCTTGATGAATGTGGCCTCCTGCTTCTCAATAGATGAGACTGACACTGGAGAGACGCAGATTCGAGACGAAACGAACGCTCAAGACGCAGAAGAGGAAGCGGGCACCAGAGTAGCGTGGGAAATGAACGCTGCAGATGCAGAAACGTCGGAAACCGTTGCAAAAACGCGGGAAAACGTCGATGAAGATAGTACGACTCCCAAAACAGCTGAAGAGAAGCAGAACGAGAAGGTCGTCAACAAGAAAGGTAACCTGCACGAACGTAAAGGGTTATTTGGTGTTCAAACGTTTCTCGAGTCAGACGAGTTTTTGGATTGGTGCACTGAATGTCAAATGCAGACTTGACAAGAATAAGTCAGCAACAGTTGCAAAAGATCTTGACAGAGAAAAAAAAATCTGCCAGAGCTCTTGCCGACTTCCCCTTCCTGATTTTTCCCGCCATTTTGCAGGCAAATCTAGTCTGACGTACGACGACGAGGGCAAAATATGCTGCACCTTGTGCGAGAAAAGGTATGGAGCTCCATTTGAAAAAAAAAATGCAAGTGAAAGAATACAATTGCAAAGACTGTCACATTTGAAAATTTATTCGAGTTGGAGAAGGTTGCTGCAAGTCACACTGAACATTGAGATTGAAACACTGGAGACTTCCAATAAAAAGATGGCAAAAAAACTCTTTTTCTTTGAATTGTTCAGGTTCGCACACTCGTCGTCGTACTACTACCACGTGAAGTCGCACACGGGAGACAGACCGTACAAGTGCACGTACTGTCCCAAGACGTTCTATAACGCGACGCATCTCAAGGGTCATCTTCGCATTCACACAGGTAAAACACGCGCGGACGCCAAAGTCGCAAAGACAGCATTCACATAGGCAAAACAGTCTGCTGACCCCCGTGGCCCGGCATTTCATTGTCATGTGACAGTCATGTGATCACGTGATGGATGGTAAGGGTGCGCTGCCTTTACGCTGACGAACCGTGCTTGTTCTCTTCACTGTATTTCTGTGACCTGTGGACAAGATCTGAACACAAATGGTTCTGTTGCACAGCCTCTCCAGCCAAGCCACATGACCACCCTAAACACGCTCAACTCGCATTTTCGTCACTGGTACTGCAGCAAAAGTTAAAAGAACGTGTGAACGTGTGTGACATGTGCAGTCCAGCAATAAGTGATCTCAAACAAAAGAAGCATTTTGGGCCGTGTGGCTGAAAGTGGTGTCTCCCTGTCGTCATCCTTCTTGTTGTCGTCATCATTGTCATTGCCGTCGTTGTCGTGGACAGGATCCTCAACCAAGTTTCAGTTGAATGAATGATACCCAAGCGCTGATCAGCAGACGTAACGTAACCTCGACGCTAAGGCCCCGGCCACACAGGGCGTGTTGCAGCGCAGCACAGCTCGAAAAGTGGAAAATTCTCCATTATTTGCACAGTGCTGCACAATGTGTGACAACAGTGGTTTCCATGATGTGACATTATGTGACGTGCTACGCAGCGTGCTGCTTACGCGCTCTGTGTGGACGAGGGGTAGTAAGCACCCTTGTCATCTGTTTAATTTGCTGCAGGAGAGAAGCCGTTCCCGTGCTCGCTTTGCGGCAAAAAGTTCGTGGAGCTGAGCGCCATGAGGAAACACGTGGCGTCCGTGCACAGCGACACGCGGCGCCACCAGTGCGACCGCTGCGAGAAGGCCTACAAGGTGAAAACACGTGACGTTCTTATTCGTCCAATAGAATTCCTTGATGGTTGGCGTCTCTGGTGAAAACACGTGACGTTCTTCTTCGTCCAATAGAATTCCTTGATGGTTGACATCTCTGGTGAAAACACTTGACGCTCTTCTTCGTCAAATAGAATTCCTTGATTGTTGGCGTCTCTGGTGACAATACGGGACGCTCTTCTTCGTCCAATAGAATTCCTTGATCGTTGGCGTCTCTGGTGAAAACACGGGACGCTCTTCTTCGTCCAATAGAATTCCTTGATCGTTGGCGTCTCTGGTGAAAACACGGGACGCTCTTCTTCGTCCAATAGAATTCCGTGATGGTTTGCGCGTCTCTGGCGTAGCGATGGTGCTGTTATCATTGTGGTCGCTGCGTGTGTTCGTCCGCAATGCACCCTCCCTACGCCACTTCAGACACCCCACACTGCACGGCTCTCGAACACAACACGGCATGGAAAACTTCGCTTGAATTCAAAACTGCAAATATTTATGCTCCTCCAACATTTGGAATGTCTCAATTATTTTGGTCTCTCAAATTCAGGTGAACCAAGCCAATTGAAGGAGAGGACAAGCGTAAAAAAAATAACAAGGTGCTAAACTCCTTGTCCAGTGTTTCCACGCGTCTTAATTATTGAGAGTTATCCAGTGCCTCGTTCTGGTTTCAGAGCGCGCGTGACCTGCGCCAACACGTGATGGCGCACGACGCCCCGGATGGAAAGCCCTTCACGTGCGGCACGTGCCGCAAGAACTTCACGTGCGAACGCTACGCCAAGTCCTGCGCCAACTCGCACACCAAGAAGTTCGTGTGCACTGTCTGTGGTAGGTACAGCACACACCAAGAAGTTCGTGTGCACTGTCTGTGGTAGGTACAGCCACACCAAAGAATGGGTGTGTCGCACAAAAAATGAACATGCAGCTTGCAAGCTGTTTTCAGATGAGTTGAGCCAATGTTGGGATGACCCCTGTGAAAAAAGCCCTCCTAATTATCAGGGGGAAATAAAGACAGGCAGCCTGGTTGCTGAGGTACACAGCTGCCAGATTTCCTCAGCATGGTCCTACTCCAGAATTCATTGCTTTGCTCACCTGAATGCCAAAGACAGTCTGGATTTCTGGAATCCGCGTCAGCAATTTTCCACTTCAAACATTTAAGGCCTATTCACACCGAGCGTTGGCGTTGCCTTTACGCTGTGCAAGGTACTGTCACCAGTGTGGTCCATGGGTAAAAGTAATGGGTTTGTGCACACTCAAGGTTGGTATTGCATGATGCCTAAAATGCTGGGGAACATTGCCATCAGCTGGCGCTTGGTGTGAAGGGGCCTTTACAGATGCTGCCGGCTGTATTGATAGCCAGCAAAATGCTAGATATGGTGGACAGGAGTTTGTCTCATGTGCGTCTCTTGTTGTCATGTGCGTGAAAGGCGATGTAACCTGTTGTTGAAGGGAGCGTTGCTGTGTTTTGCAGGCAAGTTGTTCAAGTGCTCGCAGACGTTGAAGGTGCACGAGCAGATTCACCAGAAGGCCAAGTACACGTGCAGTACCTGCGGCAAAGCATTCAAACAGGTCAGTACTGCAGTACTCACTTGTTGCGCGCAATGCAGGTTTCCAGTGACAATCTGTACTACGAAAACTCAGCCAACGCTCATCGCAGGGTCTTAGTCAAAGAGACAACCAACTGGTATCAATTGATGAATTCTTTCCCAAGGCACCTGTCGTTGACTTAAAGAGTGCACCGGTCGTGCTCGTGCCGGAACAAAATCTTTGTCCCTATAGATATGAAGACATCTGCTCAGACCAGTGGCTTCAAAACGTCTTAACGTTCTTCTTTGTTCACAGCAACCCAGCTTCGCCGCGCACCTGAAGACGCACACCGGCGCCAAAATGCACGCGTGCGAGCTGTGCAAGAAGCAGTTCCGCGACAAGTACCATCTGCGCAACCACATGATGCGCCACAACGGGGAGCGACCCAGTGAGTACACATGCCTCCATCTGGCGACGAGTCCGGGAAGGGTCAAGTTTAGTTGATCTCATAACAGCGGCAGGAGCAGTTGGGTTGGAGGTGTAATGGGGGGGGGGGAGCAAAGGACCAGACAGACACCACAATGAGCAAAACATTCAGGTTGCATCTCCAATGCACAATCAGCATCCAGAATCCAGGGTCTATCCTGTGGCATTTAACATGGAGGAGAATGTAGTGGATGGAGGGTTTCCAGTCCACACCAGAAGGGAAAGGGGGCAGTTGACCAAAGGCCAATTTTCTGTAGACAGGCACACTGTTGTGACACCTCTCGAGCCTTGCAAGCATTGATTGGTGGGCACTGGGGAGTGACATCTTGTGAGTGTGGCTGCAAACCCAGTAGTTGTACCTGAGACCTTGTACAGAATGGATGTGTTACAATACAGCTACTGAATTGAAAATGATTGTCTTACTCATGACTTGCTGAATTGCTTCTGAGGATCCAAGTACTCACACTGAGAGATTTGACTGACCATAAGGACACTTCAGAGAGACCAGGCATCGCATTACTGCACCTCTGTCTGGTGTCGAGTTTGCGAAGGGAACTGGAAGTCTGGTGGAACTGGACGTCAGGTTTGCTTGATCTCATAACAGAGGCAGAAACACTCGGGTTTTATAGGGGTCAGCAAAGCTGTGTGCAGCTTCTGAAGGGTACTAGGTGTTCATTACCTGTCTGTACTTGGGTTTCTGCCGTGTTTAGGTTTTTTGGAGTCGTACTTGTCACTGGGGCGAGAAAGTATGAGAGGTGGAGGGGATGAAAAAACTGCACTCAAGTGAGGGTATTGAGTCAGAGAGAGAAAAGGCCAGTAAATGTGTCTGCTGTTCTCCCAGTGAATGAGTTGTTTGTTAGAACCTGCAAGGTGTTGATCTGACAGATGCGGCGCAATGTGGAAAATGCCCCAGTGAGTACACAGGTCTGAGGCGGGGTCGAGGAAAGTGGGGAACATGGGAAGGGGTGGGAAGGCGAAAATATCTTCACAGCCTCATGCAATACAATTAATGGCCTGGCCACACTGAAATCGCGTCCGCGCTCGGTGTGGTGACAACAATAGAAATAACAAGGTGCAGCAATGAATCCCACATGGGATGCGGCCGCGACGCGTTATCGGTGTGGCCAGGCCTTAAGTGGATGAACTCGGGGTATACCCGAGAGGGTGAGAGAAGGCGCGCCTTCAGTCGTGGGACAGATCAGGAGACTTGCGTGCTGGACTGAGACGACACAGGGGGAAAAGCAGAAGTCTGATAGTTTTCTGCAAAAGAATACTGAAACATTCGTCCGAAGGCAGAGACTCTTGTTGTTTTTGGTCAACAGTTGAATGTTTAGGCCGCGCTGTTCTAAGCTTGCAGAGTGGCCAAAATGAGGTACGTCGCCATTGTCGCCTTGATGCGCCCCCCCCCCAGCAGCAGGGCAGCGTTGGTGCTGATTCGCCGTCTTGTTTGCAGGGAAGTGCGCGGTGTGCGGGAAGGGGTTCATCGAGGGGCACGAGTTAGCGCGGCACATGCGGGTGCACCGGGAGGAGACGCCGTACCAGTGCCGGCACTGCGACCGCGCTTTCTGCGACCACTCCAACCGCGCCCAGCACGAGAAGTCTCACAGTGAGTACATTACAGGCATCACAGTATGCCACCTACCGTTGCACTACTTATACAACACATGCTGCAGTACCCTTGCCACTGAGTCTTCTGCGACCACTCCAACCGCGCCCAGCACGAGAAATCTCACAGCAAGTACAATGCCTTGCAATCAAAGAAGTCAACACCACATCACAATCACAGCTTAAGACGTGACACTGCTCATGCTGCAATACCCGTGCAACACAAAACACAACAGATTTGCAAGGAATAGATACCCCAAGCACAAGGCCAGGGAGTCGTGGTGCAAGTAACAAGAATTCCAGTGCAGAGCAACAATGAAAAACTGAACACCACATTGTTCATTACAACTACGGAACCACCACGGGACCAACACCACAACCACACCACTGGAAACGGAGGACTGTCCTTCTTCGCCTTCCAGTGTCAAAAATGTCTTTGTCCCTGTATTTCAGGGCCAAAGAAGAGACGGGAGCAAAGCACAGCGGAAACCACTGCAGTGGAAGAATCAACCGAACTGGGTCAAGGTGAAGGTCATTTAGTGGGTCAAGTCATACAGGAGGTCACAGTTCAAGATGAGGCTGAAAACTACGCGCAACAAGGGCCGGTAGTCACGGCGGTGCTGCAACCTCTCACCGCAAGCGAGAATCAGGTGAGAACAAGGGCGCTTGTCAAGATCAAGGCCGGTGTGGGCAGGGGCTGTTGTCTGAAAGTGGCACCAATTCAAAAGTGTGTGTCCAGTGACGAGTACGCTTACAGCATACCTTGCCCATATGCAACCTTAGTACCCTAAGGTAAAGGTACCAAGTACCCAAGATAAACACCATGTCAGCTGAGCAGCTTCACTGCTGCTGCTGCTGCCTTATAAAAACCCTTGCCACCAATAGCCTACCAGAGTATGTTGCCACACACTCACGGAAGACTGACTACCTGGGGCCCTTTAGAACTTGACACCAGAGAGATCACTTTGGGCCGTGCTGTGCAACAGAGCGGCCTCACTGAGTCCTGCTGGCGTCGTGATTAGAAAGGTTTAGCAACAAGCAAATGCAGCCGTAGCCGGATCTCCCTTGTGTACGTTTGTGCTGCACGCAACTCTGCTGTCTACTGTATAAATTCCCTACATAGCTCTGCTCTGTGATGCTGCAACCAAAGATATAAGTTTGCGGCTGCGGCTGCGTGAGGAAAATGCTAGAGGTTTCTAATGTCGTTGTTGCCTTCGTCCCCCGTGTCAGCGTGGCCTTGTCACTTTTCCTTGTTTTGAAAGGGGAGGGGGGCTCTGAAAGGGGACTCTTCTCAGCTTTATATGTCTCAGAGTTTTTACAGGCTTTGTACAGCTGATTGGGATGCACTGAGCAGTTGACGACTTTGCACGGTGCAGTTTTGGGCTCAACCTAAGGCCCAATCCACACAGGATGCGGGACATGACACGCTGGCAAATTCGAATGTTTTTCCTTTGATGTTGCTTGCCTGCAGTGTGGACACTCCCATTCACATCAACAGGTCCCATTTGCTTCGCGTTGCGTCGCGTGTCCTGTGTGGATTGGGCCTAAAGATCACCATTTGGGTACTGGTGGGGGCATTTTCTGAGCGAATGCCTGTTACACCATTGCAGCTTATTTGTTTTCAGTGTGAGTTGACGTGAGTTTCTCGATGTGTTTAGGCCGAGTGGGCTGACTCCCCCTCTAGGCTGCCCCTCCCCTGGCCAGCCGGGGTTGCCTTGTCACGTGAGGGTGTCACATCATTGCTGCTCATTTATTTTCAGTCTGAGTTAGGCGTGACTTTGTCGCTGTTTCTGTTGCAGGAGCTTCATCCCAGCGGGGAACCAGTCACGGTGCAGCTCATGTCCTGCCAGCAGCGGCCGGGCTTATCTTCCTCCTCCAGGCAGTGAAAACCCGGGGCCACATCACTCAAGTGTTTGTCTCAGCGCTTGAGAGTACCTCCCTGAAACCTGCAGCGGCCTCATGTCACTTTCATCCCAGACACTACAACAGACCATGCCTGGAGGTGTTGGGGGTTTTCTGACCCAATAGACAGTTTAAGCACCAAACGTTAACTCAAACTCAAGCGTTGATCAGTCGTGAATTCTCCCAACTCAACATTTGAAAGGCTGACTTACATTGGACGCAAACGTTAGGATAGACAGTGAGGTGCACGGACTTACCGGTACGTTGGAGTTAACGTTTGGTGCTAACTGTCTAATGATTTTGTGGTGTGCAACAGACGCGATGTGGAAATTCAGGAGAGTGGGCGTCTCATCCCCTGAGAGCATGAAAACCGCCCATTGACGTGACCACCCCAACGTGGTTACCGTGCACTAAGGCCTAATCCGCACTGGGCGAGAGCACGGAAATGTGCAGGCAATCATTTGATGTTGCTTGCGTCCAGTGTGTACACTCCCATTCGCAACAGCACTTCCATTTGCTTATGAAAGCATCTCGCGGCCAGCATGGATTGGGCCTGAACCAAAGACAGCAGCAGTTAGGTGTACTCAGCTGAGGCTAGGAATTCGTTTTTTGAGGATTTCCAGTAAATGGCATACAGCGCCTCTGACAACTTTTGCCTGCCTAGCTGCCTGCCTTCGATCTGTGTGTGGTTTCATGTATGTGCGGCACAGGTCCTGCAAGTTTGCCCACACAAACATGGTTTTCCTGGCCAGAAGTGACCAGTCTCCA
>JAAUYG010171398.1_pt1 | contig 12656 bp, 15 predicted proteins | sample 7278091 | NCBI WGS metagenome assembly JAAUYG01 (sample SAMN14350201, study PRJNA611818) | marine sediment metagenome | isolation source: surface marine sediment (0.6m) | place: French Polynesia: Moorea | collected 2018-08
CAAGTTCTGTTCACTAGTGGCTTGGTTTAGGAGCATGGCTCAGTTTAGGTGCACACTCTATACCACTCAATTCTCAGGTGGCTCACTTTGGCTCACTTAGCTCACTTGATCAATAAATTTCTAATCCTCATCCAGCAAATCCCTAGTTTCACAGTGGGTGCAAATGTGTTATTTTTGTTTGGAAAACATGTCAATTTTGTGATTAAAAAACTTTTTTTGTGTCAACCAGATGAAACAAATATTTTACAGAGATCAGACAAGGTATGACCTGGTATAGGAACCCCCCATGACCCAGTATACCCAGTATAGGAACCCCCCCTGACCCAGTATACCTGGTATAGGAACCCCCCTGACCCAGTATAGGAACAGGGGTCCCTAAGCTGGGTCAAACCAGTAATTTTTTATATAGATGTGACTTTGTGACAGGAAGGACATGTTTTGGCTTGGTTGTTGGGACATTTTCTTATTATTTCCTGTTGTTTTTACTTGACAAACAAAAAAAAATTAATTAATTGATGGGAAAAAAATTCTATGGCTGGCTTTGCGTTTTGACCCGGTTTAGGGTCCTTTTTTACATATAAAAAGCCCTCACCACTGGTGACAAAAGCAACTGTCAAGAGTATATAATTATCATAAATTTGTGAGTTACCGTCACTAAAAGCATGCGAACATGTGTTCTGGAGAGAAGAGAAAGGTCATGTGCGATATTTTTTCAAACTGAGATGATAAGGTTGAAATGCAATGTGTTCTGCAATTTTTGACATTTTTGACAGAAAGGAAAGTGGCTTTTTACAGCTCTGCTCTCCATTCTAGGTTGTTTGGTGTGTGGCTCACCAACTGGATGACACAGCCCGGCACACCAACCAACTGGGACTGGACAGAAATTCATGCTTATATATGTCGGAATGTGAGTGACGCAGTAAAAGCTGGTTGCTGTTTCACGCTTGTCTTTGGTCTTGTCCTTTTGTCTCTCACATAATTTTGTTTTGCAGGAGCATAACCAGCTTGAAAATTATTTTGACGCACGCTGAAAAAAAATTAGCCCGCCAAAGCAGAAGACTTTTTGCTGTTTTGGTGCTTTGTTTTAAGGGCTGACCACGATGGATATTTCACTCTTTGAGAAGGACAATTTAAAAAATTGCAGGATAGAGGGTTCAGTTCCAGAGGAAGCAAAAACGGAACTTTGTTGGTTGGGTATTGACGAGGCAGGACGTGGACCAGTTCTGGGTGAGCGATAATGGGCGTTTTCTTACTCTTACTGTAAGACAGCCTGATTCAAAAAGCTTCGTTTGCTGCAAACTGTTGCAGACAGGTTGATTAGATCTAACCGCTGTTCTACATGTTGATGCCACGTGTAAATTTGCAGGGCCCATGGTGTATGGTACGTGTTACAGTCCACTGAAATACAAGACAGAAGTGGAGAGGATAGGTTTTGCAGGTATTCAACAAAATGTGCCAGTTTTCATTGTAAACGCGTACAGCTGTGTGTATCTGTTTATTTGGAGCACATGCCGTTTCAAGCAACCTTTATGAACCCCCCCACCCACCTACACAAATGCCACCCCGTTCCACTCCAGACATGGTTCACGGGAAATTTTAACGACAATTGGCACAAAAGAGAAATCATTGATGCCGTGTTCCTGCGGGAGGGGTGGCACTTTAGTGAGTTGGTTGGTGCATTGGTGGAGGGTCACACATATGTTGGGGTGGTCTACATCTGTGGGTCTTGTTTGAATGTGGTGGTTTTGCTTCCACACAGCTGGTTGTTCAAATGTTTACTTTCATCTGTTGAGCCATTTCTTGAGCAGATCAAAGCAGATCGTTATTTTGTTGTCTCTTCTTTGTCAGATTCCAAAACTCTAACTGAACAGAAAAGAGAAGAGCTGTTTGTAAAGTTGGATGCATCAAAACACCAGATTGGATGGATCATTGACATTTTGTCTCCGCACGTTATTTCCACTGGTATGTTAGGCAGGTAAGAAACACAGGACACTGGATAGCTCACAAAGAAATTCGTTGTCCCGCTAAACCAAGACCTGTGGTTTGCTCTTTCGCAGACTGCCCTCCGTGGCCTGGAGTTGTGATAGAAGTGTAACAAAAAAAAAGGTTCAGAGAAAATGCACCAGAAAAATTCATTAGTGTGGACATCACTGACTTTGTTGTTTTGTGTGTTGCGCAAATTTGTTTGCATTGTCAGATTTTCATGTTGCAGAAGTAAATACAATTTGAATGCCTTGTCACATGACACAGCAATAGGACTGATCCAGGCGGTGCTTGATAAAGGAGTAAATTTAAAGGAGGTTTGTTGGCTGTAATTCAGAACTTGATTTCCTTCTTGTTTTTTTTGCGAATGATGGAGAATAGGGGGGACAGCAGATTCTAAAGAATGAAAGTTGGTTGGTGTTCTTCGCTGTTTTCGGTTTTGACAGAACGGAGTGCTGCAATGTGATGGTGTTTTCCGTCAAGCTATGAAATATTCATAATTCAAATTATTTCTGTTTTTGACATTGAAGGTGTACGTAGATACTGTAGGCCCGCCAGAGAAGTATCAGGACAAACTGAAAAACATTTTTCCGAAGCTGGAAATAACCGTTGCTAAGAAGGCTGATTCCACCTATGCCATCGTCAGTGCCGCCAGTATTTGCGCCAAGGTGAGGAAACAAACCAGTCGTTGTATGGCTTCATAAAATGAACCGTGTTGGACAGAACTGCTCCAGTTTTGAACAAATGAGAGTCTGCAAAAAGAAAATAAATTTCTTGTTTCGACGAAGCCATTCTGAACGGTTCGAAAGAGGGCTGCTACTTTTGTGTGCCAACTGTGTGTGCGTGTTTTGTCCCTACCACTGATCAAACCCACCCTGTTGCCCGACCCTGACTCACGTGTGTACTCCAGTGATGATGATGCCGTCACACCTCAAGCCAAAGGTGCTTCTCATGCAACGACCTTCTTTGTGATGTCATCATGACAAATATTCTGTGAACACCTCAAATTTAATGCTGGTTGCAGGTCGGAAGAGACAAAGCCGTTCAAACTTGGAAGTTCTGTGAAAATATTGAACTGAAGGACGGCAACTATGGATCTGGATACCCAAGTGGTAATGTTTTCAGCTGATTATTTTCTGGCGAGAAATAGAAGGCGTTGTGTTCTTGATCGAAGTTGTTGTTTTGATTAGCTGTTTGCGGATCCATGTGCTCAGGTTTTGTTGGACCGTTTGACTTGGAACTCGGCGCAAAGGCCGCGCGTGCTGCCCATCACCTGATCGGCTTGGGGGGGGGGGTCCAGGGTGTCCCCCTGGGTGGGATGGGGTCCCCGGGTGTAGGCGGAGGGCCATCCACATTGCAGATGACGACAACTCCATCTTAGCCTCGCGCGGCCCAAAGACCCAGAAATGCTCTTCTTGCAGATCCCGCCACAAAGAAGTTTATGGAAGACACTTTTGACCCCGTGTTTGGCTTTCCTAAGTTTGTGCGATTCAGTTGGTCGACAGCTTCCAACATCATGGACAAAAAGGCTGTGCCTATAAAGTGGTAAGTGTGAACCGCACTTGTTACAGCTCTGATCTTTTTACAAACACTCCAGACTGAGTCATTCAAAGTCGTTTCTCTCGTGTTACAACAAAAAACAGCAGGATGATAACTGTGGATTGCGCTGTTCTCACTAGTGAATCGAGGGGGGCTGGGCCCTCAGCCCCTAAGATTTGTTCAAAATCATGCAGTTTTCAGGCAATTGTAAGGAAAAACTCCTATTTTAAGTAAAATTTGGGCTTAGCCCCCCATGGGGTCAAAACTGCTGGGCCCCCTGACCAAAATCCTGGATCCAGCCCTGCTTCTCAATGAAAATAAATTTCCACAACAAAGTTGATGTGAAAGTCTTACTTTTGACTAAATTTGCAACATAAATTCGTCCATATCGATGCGGGTGCGAGAACGGACAGTATTAAGTATTTTGCGCGGAGTTGTAACGCGAGCTGGAAGTAAGCATTGAATTGCCTTGTGTTTCAGGCCTGATGATGACGACGAAACTGATGAGAACAGTGAGCCAGCCAAAAAGTTTGTGAAAATGGACCGCTTCGTGACACACAAGCCTGAAACACTCGCCAAGAAAAAGCACAGGTTCTTCAGTGACAGACACTTGAAAACTGCAACGAATTTTTGAGTTGATAAAAACAGGACCAATAAAACAGTTATAATTTATTTTCACAGAAATTATTTTGTCCTCTTTTGTCCAAAGCCGGAAAATTTCCTCCATGCACCAGGTGGCAGCCGTGTCTGCATCGAAAAACAGAAGAGAATTACTGCGCTTTGTGTTGTTTGAAGAAAAGTGGAAAAAACTGCAGAAAATGTTCCTTTTTATCTACCTTTGTCAATTCAGTGGCCAAATGGCACACTTTTTTCGCCAAATTTACTTTGCAAATCCTCTTCTGTTTGGAATTCTAGAACTATATTTTCGGATGTGATTCGGTTCTCACCTGAAATTCGGCACTTCACAGGGATTTTCCCGTCAACATGTAGAGCGATTGTAAACATTCCAAAAATGAAGCCGTATTTAGACTTATTCCAAATTTTGATTTTGGTAATTAGCTTTTTAGGGATCAGTTGTCAATTCAGAAAAGGTAAGGAGAAGCCTGTTCTTCTTTGTCTTTCTTATTTGCAACCTAGAAAGTTGAAAAATTAAGTAGGTCAAGTCAGGTGTGATGTTGTACTTTGACAGATATTTTATGTTTTTGCCTGGAATTGATCGAAATCACAAAAAGGCAATGAAAATCAGATCTAGACAACCCTCCCAGCCCAAACAAGTGACACACATCCCAGACCAGGTGACAAGTGAAAGCAAAAAGTGTCTTCCAAGGTTCCCTTTTTCCTCTTTCCCAAATATGATATATTTTGATTGTGTTTTTTCAAAAAATAAAATCAGCAATACGTGATGACAAAGGTAAGTTTGGATAAAACATTTGTCTGGTCTGTGTGTCCAGAATAGTTTTCCTGTCCCGTCGTCTTTGCACAAAAGAAGCCAGATCCTGTTGCTTTCTGTATTTGGGCATGCTTCAGCGTTTTCGTTTTGTCCCAAGTGACAAGTTCTGCGGGTGGTATCGTTCCAGCGGATGGTTTATATCGTGTCAGTGTTTTCCAGTGAAATGTTTCTGTGTAATTTTTGTGTGTCCCTCACAAGCATTGTGACCATCTTGCCTCCAGAAGGTAAGAAGGATTGGTCACTTTTGTGAAGGACTTCGTGAGTGTATCATCATTCAGAGGCAGGTTGATGGTCTTCTGGTGACAGTGAAGTTGTCATCCAGGAAACATTTCCATGCTTGAAGGTAACTTCACTGTGAGGCGTCTCTGGATCCCACAGACCTACAGGTTTTCAGGGGTCATTCTGTTGCAGTAGTTGTCAGTTTCGATGCACGTCTCAAAAATGTCTCAGTTGTTCCTTTCTTATTCAAGGCGTTTTCTGTTGTTCACAAAATTTATGCCAACTTGTTCTTCCCATTCATCTATTTATTGGACTCCTGTATCTTTGAAATAAAAAACTGCAGAGAGCATAGAACATTCGAAAAGGGGGGAGCTTGCAAGTGATGGCACAAGAAGAAAACTTCTGACATTCTGATTTCAGAGGCGAGGTGGTGTGCAACTAGTGCTCAGGAACTGTCAAAATGTGAAAGCTTGCAGCACGCAATCACGCAGCGCATGCAGCGCAGCAACGAATACCCTCCAAACTTCAAGCCATACCAAGAGCTACCCGAATTGAGATGTGTTCAGGTAGGAATTCACACCGTGTTGCTGCGTTCACATGGGGGTGCCTTTCACTGCTGGCCAGTCTGGTGCACTGCACTTGGTGTGTGCCTTTTGTGTGCAGGCTTGTAGCTTTAGGCTGCATGGGCATTCCGTTTGATTACGAGGAATTTTAAAGGTGTCAGATGTGTTGTTTTGGCATCACGTTTGGTACTGTTGCAGGGTGGAGACAGTTTTGCCTGCATGGAGATGATCTCGGAGATAGAGGCGGATTTGATGCAGTTGGATCCTGGCATGGCATACACAGCTGGAGAGTACTTCACAATGGTGCCGCTTGCAGCAGAAAAATACGATACTTGTGAGAAACTTCTTCATCAGTTCAAAGAAGTCTTTTTGAAACAATGCCTGCAACTTTCCCTTCGGTTTCACCTGAGCGCCACAGCGAGTGGAATCTAGTGACATAGGGAAATGGTGTAAGGGATTTGACTCACAAGGGGCTGTTGTTCTCAGTTGGTGCCAAAGAAAGACTTGTAACAGATCTCCAGAAAAGTTGTCATCACTGACACCCAACTTACAAATGCGGTGAAAAAACTTTCTCTGGTTTGTTTTCAGTGCCTGGAGATGACAGTGGGTTGGAATATTACGCTGTGGCCGTTGTGCGGCGGGACAACCCTGGGTTCGATGTTGACACCCTGAAAACAAAGAAAGCTTGTCATACAGGTAAATCTGTGAGTTTGTAGACGGATACGTTCACAGCGCAGCCTGAGACTGGGACAGGTAACGTCAGGCAGTGTTGGGTGTTTTGGTACACAATTGTGATGACATTTCCTTTAGGTGTGGGCAGAGCTGCTGGCTGGGTGTACCCAATCTCGACACTGATTGAGAAAGAGATCATGGGCATCGCGGAGTGTAACGTTCCCGTCAAATCTGCAGCGGCTTTCTTTGGTCCAATGTGCGCGCCCAACGGTCTGGCAAGATTCTACAATCCATTTGGTAAGATAAGAATGACATTGGAACTTTTTCCCCCCACAAGAAATTGCCTCGGTCTTGTTGTCTTGTTTGAAAAAAAAGCATTAAAAATTGCAAAATCATGGCACTTTTTTCCGCAGGAAACAACCCAGTGACCGTGTGTGAGAATTGCCTGGGCACAGGAGAGATTTTCTGCAGTGATCACGATCCGTTTGCTGGCTATGACGGAGCCTTCACTTGCATGGCGAACAAACAAGGCGACGTCGCTTTCATTCGGGATCGCACCATTTACCAGATGACGTCCAACAGCAGCGGGGGAATGAGACCCGAGGTTTGTTCGTTTTCTTTCCCTTTTCCGCTGAAAGTTGTTCTCAGACAAAACCAAGTTGTGTCATGTGTGCTTGTGTTCGTCTTTGTATCTTTTTGTTGTTCAGTTGTACTTTGTTTGCTGTGTTGTTGGTATTTTAGAACAACCCCGATGTTGTCAATGTGACTGCAATTTTCCCCTTTGAGGTAACATGAAAAGTTCAGAGGTGTCATTTGGCTTGTAGCAAATGCATGACCTGTAGTAACAGCCGCCTTCTCAAACACGTGAGAGGTCTATGACTGTGCAATGGACTGTGCGTGAATTGTGTGCTGAACACAATTCTTCATTGCATGGATGGGGTTGGGAGTTGGTGGTGTATGAATTGTGTAAAACACGGTTCAGTATTTCCAGGTATAAATTAGTTCGTGTTCACGTCTATCAGTGATCCTGCCTGCAAACTGATAGATGTGCGAACTCCTCTGTCTGTTCTATGAATAAAGCCGACCCGTTTTGGCAACCTGCTTCATTCAATGACTGTCCACTGTTGCGCAGAATGTATGCTCTTTGTTCAAATCTGAGATGTTTTGTGACAATTATGAACTGTTTTGGTTCGTCTCTGGAAGAAAACAAGAAAAATTGGTCCCAAGGATAAAAGAAAAATACCAGTTTTCGCCGAAAGGTGGAAACATTATGTAGTCAGGTCCGTTTCCAATCACACAAGTGTCAATGAAATTGTGCTGTAATTTGCTGCGCAGGACTTCGAGTTGCTGTGTCCGGACGGAGGCCGCGCGTCACCGTCCGCCGCAGAGTCGTGCAACTGGGGCGTCATCCGTTCACACGTCATCATGACCTCAGCGATTCACGAAGAAGCCCTCAGAGAGGTCAGTACGATTCAAGAAAAGCTTCTCATTTGAGATATCTAATTTGTGCGTTTACTAGTCTCGCACTTGTACGCGTTCTTTCCAGGATTACACGATGCTGCTTGAGCTGATGAGCTTCGACTTTGGTGAAAACGGTGAACACCGCGACATTTTCCACATGTTCTCTTCGTTGGCGTACGGCAACAGGAACTTGATGTTTTCAGACGAAACTAAAATGCTGCTAGATGTGAAAGATGTGGAAAAAGGCAGCAGAGACACCTATTTCACTTGGGTCGGTAAGTTTTGCGTCCAGTGCGGTGGGTGTGAGAAAATCACGTGTTTGTCTTGGCTGCGTCTGTGCAGGATATCAGTCGCGATTCACGAGTGTGGCCTGTGCGCTATTTTATGGTGTCTTCCATTTTCTGCTGTCAGTCTAGAGTACTGTGCTGGAGCCTTGCATTGATACATGCTCGTTTGTCTATTTTAGGTGAGGAGTACAGACGCAGGAATCAGATACTGAACACTTGTCCGTTGCAACAGGCCCGCTGGTGCGTCATCTCCAAATACGAGATGCTCAAATGTGAAAACATGATCATGGCATTTGCGGCAAAAGGTAAAACTTTAGTCTTGTGTTCTCCTGTGTTTGTCGTGTGATGGAAAGAAAGAACGCCAAATCAGGAAGCCAAGTCGCGTTTGTGTCTAATTTGGTCGTGTCTTTTGTGAAAAGGATTGAAACCGGACTTGAACTGCATTCGCGGAACCAGCACACGGGATTGTATGGACAAGATTCGGCTCGGTGACGCAGATATGATTGCCCTGGATGCTGCAGATGTTTATGTGGCTGGAAAGTAAGTTTCACAGCGCATACGCATACTATGGCAATTAGGTTCCTGGAATCAAACTGAAGTTCCGTTGAGGTGGGATATCCGTTGATTTTCAGGAGTGAAGTTTTCTTCGCTGTTCTTTTTCAGGTATTACGGATTGATACCAATAGCTGCGGAAGATTACTCTGGCTATGAAGAGAAAAGCTACTATGCCGTCGCAGTGGCAAGAAGAACAGATTCACACCTCACCATTTTCAACCTGAAAAGTACGCATTTTCACTGTTTTAGTCCAACTTATTTGTGTTTTGCAGCTTTTTTGTTTGTGCTGCAAGCAAGCAATAGAACAGAAGAGAAGTTGACACCACAAAAGGACTGAAACATCACTGGTTGCGCTTCCCAATGTTATTGTTGTTGTCAGATCGCAGGACGTGTCACTCAGCCGTCTACACTGCAGCGGGTTGGATCAGCCCAGTTGACAAGCTGATTGAAACTGGACAGATTCACGTTGATGACAGAGATGTTTATTTCAACGTTGGTGAGTTCGTGTTTCTATGGTTTATTCATTGGTCATCCTGCTGGAGACGCCAGCCAAGAGAATTGTTATTTTCTGGGAAGATACACAGAAGCTGTAGCAACAGTTCTCCAAGGAAATTTGCAGTAAAATTTTTGCTTTCAGGCCAGTTTTTCAGCAAGAGTTGTGTTCCGGGATCACTGAATGACTACTACAACACGAAAGGGACGAATCCCATCAACCTATGCGAGGCGTGCGCCGCCGGACCCCCGGACCGCTGTCAGAGGAACCAGGAAGAACTGTACTACGGCAACAGCGGGGCCTTCAGATGTCTCACTGAGAGTAAGTGACAGGTTGTTTTGTTTTGCAGTGATGAGTACGTTGGACAGCACGCAGAATTTAGGCATTGTCCAATGGGATGTCAGGATTGTACTTCCACAAATTGTCAAGCTGAGAAAGAACGTCAATTTCTGACTGTTTTCCTGCAGAGGGTGGTGACGTGGCCTTTGTGAAGCACACGACAGTGCGGGAGAATACAGATGGTCGTAACAAGGCCGAGTGGGCACGTAACAGACGCTCAGATGACTATGAACTGCTGTGCAACGACGGCACCAGGCGTGACATAGACAACTGGGAGTCCTGCAACATGGGAGAAATCCCAGCTAATGCCATAGTCACAGCAGGTCAGTTTATTTTCTTTCACGGGCATGATGCTACCTTCCCCGCTCGGTCCAGTCACTGCTTTTGTGACTTGTTGTCTGTGCAGCAATGCAACCAAATGGAAAACAAAATTTCTGTGGTCGTGTCAGGTTGTTGTTCTTTATGTGTATCGTCTTTGTGCTCCAGAATTTAAAACGGAGGAAGAGCGTCAGATTTACTGGACGCTGCTGAACTTTGCACAAAACTTCTTCGCTTCTGACACGTAAGTAAAATTGTGTCAAAATGTTTCATTGATCTGAAAAAAAAAACTATTTTTCGTCTGTAACTGGCTACTATACGTGGCACTGTTTAGGATGGACCTGCGGAACTTGGGCCTTCCTTTGCTTATGTGTGACTCTTTGTCTTGTTTCAGAAACAACGACTTCAGCATGTTCGCGTCCGGCATGTTGGATTACAAGGACCTGATCTTCCAGGACTCGACAGTGCGTCTCGTGGCTGTGGAGCCGGACGAACAGAACTACGTGACGTACCTCGGACCCCGCTTCGTCAGGGCCATGGAGCGCATGGAGGGCATCGACTCCATCACAGCAGCATCTTGTCACCCCGTGTCCAGCCTCATCCTCATCACTGCTTTAGCGCTTTTATCCTGGTTTCGTTTGTGATCATCAGACTACAACATTCCCAAATCGGATTTTAGTGTGGTTTTATGTGATAACCCCTCCCCTGACAAAAACGGGTAAAGCGGGATTTGATGCAAATGCTGTCGAAAATCATTCACCCGAAAGACATAAGGTGAAGTAAAATGTGTGAATTGGTGAATGTCGTCAACAGTACGCCTTTGTGTGTGTCTGTGTGTGTGTGTGCGCATGGCAGGATTTGTGCGAGTTAGCTGAGCAACTGTGGTTTTATTCACCCAGAAATTGATTCCACCACAATTACATTCCGTCATCATGTATTCATCTGGATCGTTCTTTTACGTCGAATTGTAAATTATGCAAGCATTTTTTTTGTAAAGCTGTACAAAATTTTGTAAATTCTACAAATTCAAATAAACCTATTTTTCAAAAAAAAAAAAAAAAAAAAATCCGGAATTTGTCTTCAGCAAGGAAAGGTTGCTGGTTCCGATTGGATTGTCCGTTGTCTCCAAAACAAAACAAGTAGCATCGAACCCACGCGTGCCACCAAACATACGATGGTGGGGGGAGGGATGGTGCGGGTCGATGCACACACACATGGGCAACCCTGGTTGCAACAGGCGCCAACGCTACGTACGGATGAGTAGCAAGGGAGCTGTGCCATCGTCGAGACGAGCTCATGAGTAACTAGGTACGCTTGAATAGCCAAGTCAAGTGATCAATGCATGAGTTGTACGTTGTAGTGCGAGTTGCCAGTGTGCTTGATTCATTTTCATGCATGTGGGCCTTGTGTTTAGGGTAGGGGGTCCAGTACCCGCAACAACGACAATGGGGACAGCAGAGTGCAAAGATATCCTTTTGCCGTGGTTGTGGCAATGATCTTTGTTCCAAAGCTCCCGTTGTACCGTTGCCCTTACCCTGGAATCAATTTTCATTGTTGTGAATGAGACGGGACGGCACTGGGATTCTTGGAAGGTTGGACCGCCAGCAAGAGCGTGTTCATTTGCCGGAGGCAGATATCTTGTTTCATGACAACTTGGGATGGGATGGCGACAGAAAAGGCGCCTCACAACGGTGAGCGTGAGCGATTTTCGGCAGAAAAGGTACGTGAGTCCTGAAGCTGCTCAAAAAAAAACAAAAAACAAAAGGCGGAATTCCGCAGGTGTCGGGAAATAATCACAATGCTGAGGTGGATTTGTTAGATAAGGTTTTATTTTGTATAATCCGACGCAACAGTTTTCATACAAACAACACATAAAATTGGACTCGGCATCATGACAGCTGTGTGAAATGTCTGCATGGAAAACAGAAAGCAACATGTATGGAAAAAGATTCCTTTCTCAAGTGAAGTTCCTAATTTTTCGAAACAAAGGAAAAACCTGGCCCGTCAGCTCCGAGAAAAAGAATTGCTAAAAATAACGCGCTTGCACAGTTTCAAGAAAGACACAAAAGAAACTGGTAAGTGCGACCACAAACAAAAAATACCAACATTTCACGGAAACAACTGATGCGAGAAAATATTTTTTGTGCAATGTAACAGCAAACAGTATCCAGGCGCAGACTTTCAATTGACACTGATTTGAAACGAGAGTCCATTTCACATCAATAACTGAGAATGACAGTTCATGCAAACAAGCACAAAACGATTTGCGGTTTTAATAAAAATATACTTTGAAAAGGGCTAAGTTCATGTTTTATGTACACTGTGTTGCAGACACGCCCTGTTGTGTCTTGATGAAGTAAATTCAACTTTGCACACAAAAAAGAACCAACACTGCATCGACGTGTTCAGATTCTTAGATGACTGTTTCACAATTGGAAGATACAAACTTTCATCTTGTCAGGGAATTGCTTGGGCAAATACGTTTCAATCACATTGGTACGGAAATTTTATTCCAAACATTGCTGAATAAGTTAGGTCAACTTGCCATTCATAACACGGAGAAAAAAAAAAGAACTTTTTTGTTTCATTTGTTTGGTATGACATAGGTGTTCAACTGCAACAGGTCACCCAATCAACCAGTGAAGAGTGATGAGAAAAATGACAAAATAAGAGACATGGTTGTGTGTCAGTCAGCAGAAAAAAAAACCCAAAAAAACAAAACAAGTACGCTTAGTCCGTGTAGAGGCCGAGCGCCCCAACCATCCGTCACGTGGGGG
>JAAUYG010206264.1_pt1 | contig 12656 bp, 9 predicted proteins | sample 7278091 | NCBI WGS metagenome assembly JAAUYG01 (sample SAMN14350201, study PRJNA611818) | marine sediment metagenome | isolation source: surface marine sediment (0.6m) | place: French Polynesia: Moorea | collected 2018-08
GATGTTTTATGCCATCCTGAGTGCTTGAAAAAATTTTCACCCAAAATTTTTCTGGGTGAAGCAAGGCACAACATAATGTTACCAAGCATTTCTAGTTTTCACCAAATTTTTGTTTTCTCTATTGCTTATTTTTCATTTCTGGATGTGTTTTACCATTTAGAACACCTTTCAGAGACTGATCCAAAACATTTTTTTCTCCAAAAATTTGGGGGATTTTTTGGCAGCCATCTTTATGATTCTCACTGTTTCACCTGATTCTAAGAGAGACTTTTTCATTCCAAAAAAACAAAACAAGGGTGCTTATCAGCATCAAAGCTGTGCATCCTAATTATACAAGTTCATCTTCACATATTTGCAATCCAAATCTTTCACACTCCCATCACAAACAAGGTGTAACCTTTTCAGTTTAGCTGTGTTGAGTTGGCCAGTAGGGGGTGGTCAATTCAAACTACTCCTAAATTGAGTCTATGCTAATAATGACTCCTAAATTGAGTCTATGCCAATAATGACAATGACAACAACAACAATGGCATGGTGACTCAGATAAGCTGCTTTCCCTAGCGCCTTTCAGGCGGCGCGCGCGGCTTAAAAATTGTTGTTTCCTTTTTTCACCCCCCAAAAAAATTGCTTGCTCAAGCGCGCCGTTTCTAGCGCCCTTCTTTCAACACTTGTGTTCAATTTTTGGAACAAATTCTTTTTTCCCAGTAACAGTTGATCAATCAAGTTCAAAGTGAGATACCACAGGAAACTAACTGCCGAGGTACTGGAATAAAGTTTTCATAAGGCGCATCAAATTTCTTCGCCAAAACCAGTCAAACTGCATCGTTCTGGACCCGGTGGGGTTGGGGACTTGGACTCCTCTTTTTCCTCGTTTGTTTAAGCAAAAGAAAAATCGGCAAAGTGCGGAAAAGTACAAATTCTAAACTTGCAGAAGAAAAAAGCCTTTTGCAAAACTCTGGGGCCGAACTGCAATTTTAATGGGTGACTTGAACGACACAATTTTGTTCTGACTTTTCCTGCTGCAGGATCGACTGGAATACATTCCCTTCACCAAGAGTCCTTGCTGGCTGGAAATACACGATTCTCAATTGTACCGATTCCACTGCTTGCCCAAAGCTTTCATTGCTGGGTTTCCCAAATGTGGGACAACAGGTAAAAAGATTTATAGAGCAAACAACTTTTGTTGGATGATCGTGAATCAGACTCCACTTTGTCCCCACTTTTCCCTTTGACTTGCAGATTTGTTTCGCGCATTGGCTGCCCATCCCCAGATTCAGGGAACCAGAGGAAAGGAACCTCACTGGTGGAGCAGACTCAGATTCCACTCTCAGCCGACTAATGACTGCGACGAGCAATCCTTGTATGTCTGGGACCTTATCTATCAAACAAAAGGTCAGCGATCGAAATATTACCCACAAAAAAAAAATTGGGAAAAGCCATAATCCTTTGGGAAAAACCACAATTCTGATCTTCTGATTTTTTAAATTTTTTTATTATATATTATTATCTATTTTATTTTTTTGCATTCCAGATGTTTCACTCAAATCCTATTTGAATCTTTTCGTGAACAAAACTCACACTCCTCCGGAGTTTATTCGGTCTGAAAAGCTCATCAAAGACACTGTGTTTGGTAAGCCTCTGAGAGCTTCTTCAGACCACAGGAGACATCAATTTCACCGTTGGGCGTTGAAATGAGACCACATGTATTTTCTTGTTTTCTTTCCTCTTTGTGTGTCAAAAGTGGATGGAAGTGTGTCCACCTTTTGGGATTACATGTACAGATCAAGGTGCTTCTCTGGTGCGGAGCGCCAGGATCTCCACCACATCGTTGCGGACGAAATTGTTCACCTAACGCCAGATGTGAAGATGATAGTCATGTTGAGAAATCCAACCGAAAGGTGACCATCCAACTTGTGGATCGAGTTTTCTGCGATTATTCATCGAACCTCTGTGAATGTGCAAATTCCTTCCAAGCGCAAAAATTCCACTTCATTCCCGTTAAATATTACGTGCAGGCTGTATGCAGACTACTTGTACAACAATCGCGAGAAAGGCAACAAAGTAGATTTTCACGAAAAAGTTACAACCACGGTGGTCGCAATGATGGAATGCCTCGGAAGACATTCAGCCTGGAGTTGTGCGCAAAAGATGAGGGCAGAATCAATCGTAACTTGCTTTGTTTAGCTGCTTTCTCACTTGCGCATGCACCAAAATATGTCATGTTCACTTCACTGACTCAAATGCTTCAAAAATTGAGTGTTGAGGGCAAAATTGCTTTGGAGGCAACTTAATCCTTGGATCGAACTTCGTCCGGGCGCGTCTTGTTCCTTGCTCGTCCATTGTTCTTGATCTTTTCTTTCTCTTTGTCCACAGATCAGACTGCACATTGGAATGTACTCTGTGTATTTTGAACGGTGGTTGGTCAAGATAACTCCGGAACAATTATTTATTACAACCCTTGAAGAATACAAGGAAAGTAAAAATTCAGTTGTCAACGAAATTCTGCAATTCCTCGATGTTGGTTGGTATTTTTCCACAGCGTTGAATGTGAAGATTGCAAAATGCATTTTTCTTTGACCTGAACTTTGAGAACGCAGATGACGAGATCGTCTTTCTTTTTTTTCTGCAGTGCCAAGTGAAGTCTCGGTCTCAGGAGGTTACTACAATCGTCGACGGCAGAAAGAAATGATGAAAGGGGACATGCTGGAGAAAACCAGGTTGCTACTTGATCACTTTTACAGACCATTCAACAAAAGACTCGTTGAACTGCTCGGCCAAGGTCAATTTTTGTGGAATTGGTGACCATTGACCAGTCGAGATGAAACATGCGTGACATGCCATACAGTCGAGATCCACAGTCACTGCTTGCAATTCCATGGATTCCTGCAGAAGTTTGTCCAAGTCGCAGAACAAGTTCCTCAGAATGTTTCTGCACCTGAACGTTCAGAGCTCACGAGTTTAGTGTGGCAACGTTGTTTTTCCTTGCTTGTGCATGTGGCAGTTGTTCGGGGTTTTCTGGTCGGTCAGTTTTTGTGTTGGTCTTGATGACACCAAAGTACCAAAAGCGCTGCAACAGACCACTCGGGGACTTGTTCTGACACTATCTTATCAGATAAAGGTGTCAAAATTAAACAAAAAATAAATGTGATAGAAAACATTTGTCCCACTTTGAGTGTCAATGTCAATCACAATCATTCTGTGTGTTTTGTTGAAAGCATTGCAATGTGAGGATTCTCTGAATGTATTCTCAAAGTGATGAGTGGTCAAACGTTAACACCTTGTGTTTCAAAATTTGGAACAACAGCCATTTGAACTGTCGCGCTGGTCTCTAAGCTAAAACGCCAGCAAAATCGTTTCCAGTGAATAAGAGTTTGAAAGGATTTCAACAGTCATGGGGCGACCAACCACAAACATCAGAACAATTGCACAAGAGTTTCGAGGCGAAGCTGGCCACATGCTCTTGGTGTCACTTTCACTGCAGTTCCTTGCATCGGGCATACTTTTCACTTTGCCCATTTACAGCGAAGAACTGCAAAGCTACTACAACATTCCTGCTCCCGTTGTTACCAATTTGGTGATTCTGCAAGTTGTTTTGTTTTTACCAGGTAAGCGTAGCTATTCTGTTCATCTGGAAGCTGTCTTCATGCAACTGAAGGTCAAACTGAGGAATCAGAATGAGACCAACTTCCATTGATTGATCGAATTTTGCTGGACTTTCAAGGAACATTTTCTATTGCAGCTCCGCTGGTGACCGTATTTCTCCTAAAGTATGGTTTTCGCCCCTTGTGCGTTTCTGGCGGAGCTCTCAGCTCAGCAGGATTCATCATTTCTGCCTTCACGCCAAGCTTTGGTTTCTTGCATCTTCCCCTTGCAATTGTCGCAGGCAAGTTGAGGATTTTCGTGAACAATATATAACTACCGCATACAATGCAAGGAGGGAGAACTGTGTCGTGTCAGCAAACCTGTCCGCTTTGTTCAGAAAGCAAGCAAAAAGGAACAGGAGCGATCAAAATGCTTGCAGAATGATCAAACCCAAAGAACGTTGGTAAACCACAAGAACAAACCGACAAAAAGTTGTGCGTTCTCCTTGAACAATTTGCTTCATTTTCCAAAGTTTCCTTTCTTTTCCAGGGCTTGGATGCATGCTCGTGTGGTTTGTGGCTGAGACCATCCCTCAAATTTGGTTTGAGAACAGGCGATATCTGGCTACAGGCATTTCAAGAGCAGCTATGGTGGCTGGTTTCCTGCTGTGGCCACAGGTTCTTTCGGCAGCAACAGGTGGGAACTCCAGTCGTCTTCATCTGCAATGTTTCCTTGCATTTATTGTGCAAATTTGCTTTTTGCAACAAATTTTTTTCAGAACGTTACACATGGAAGGGTTCAGCCTTGATTCAGGGAGGATTATTACTGCACACAATGGTTGTCGCCAGATTCTTAAAAGAACGTCCGCGCATCCGGAAAAAGCGCAGCACAGCTACAGTCCCTTTCTCGTATTTCTCCTCGAGGATTCGCGATGCGACTTACGCCTGGAATCAAAGAGCTCGTCGAGGCTCATTTGACTTCGGAAAAGAAACGAGAGGAACCTCAGAAAACTCAAATGAAGAAACCAAGAAAACACATTTGAGCTGTCCAAATGGTACAACTGTTCACTGGTTGAACCATCCAACCAGGCAAAGTGGCAGCAAACATCAAATAAATTCTCCAGGATTGAACAATTCTCTCAGGGAAGGTAGCAACAAACCTCCAGGATCTGTGTCTGAAACCATAAGAACCATTGTCGAGAAGACCACAGGATGCAGCAAGGGAACCTCATTCTTCCGGGTCACTTTGAACGTCGGATGTATCCTGGTGCTTCTTGGACACATGAGCAGTATCAGCCTGTTTGGTCGGAGAGCGGAAAGCTTTGGGATAAAATCGTCGCAAGCATCTGCGCTGCTTCCGCTGTATCTGGTGCTCACCATGTTTTGCAGGTGCGTGTGGCGTTGCTGAGGTTCATTTTGGCGCACAATGCCCTGAGCTCCGTGCTGGGAGACCTTCCAAACATTTATATACTGCCCGCACCTCCGACCTTTTTTCACACGTTTGCCACCACCCATTGTCACAAATCCTCCCAATCGCCCTGTTGATTTCTCTGTCGATCTGTTATAGAAAGGACAAGTGTTTAGGTTGTCAGATTGTTCAGCTGAACCAATGAGGTACAATCCTGTCCTCTCAGGGTCCTCCTCCCCAACTTATGGCTGTCGTACCTTGAGCAAAACAGTTTTGGAAAACAAGTTCACCAGTCAGTGTCAGCCATGTTTGGAGGGTGGAATCACAGGCAGCCGTGCACGGCAAACCATGGGTACACTCGAAACACGGAATCTTCTGAATGTAAAAACCAACAATTCATCTGAACACCAAAAGCACAAAGATCTTGTCTTTTGCAGGATGTCATTTGGCTACGTTGGAGACATGGAGAACGTTCAGGGCGTTGTGCTCGCGGGTGTGGGAGCCGCACTCTCCGGTCTGTTGTGCATGATGTCAGATGCTATGAAAAGTTTCCCGGAGCAATGTGTTTTCGCCATTCTGCTGTCCATTGTCCAAGGTCTGTTTATACACTGAATTTACTGGATGTGCCCAGTCACATCACTCAAAGTGATGACCATTTCAGTGTCCCTTGACCCTCTGGTCTCTGACCCCATGATTTGCTTCTTTCGCTTTTTGGCACTCTCTCTCTCTCTCCCCAACTTAAGCTTCTTGTTGCGACAGCGATGTACGATGGCATCTGGACGGCAGTATTCACGGACGTCTTCGGCAAGAATTACAAACACTTCGCGATTTCAGCTTTCATTTCGTGTTCTTCACTGGGATACATTCTATCTCACTCCATAACAGGTACGTCAAAGATATTCAAAGCGTTTGAGCTTTCAGTAAAGTCAACGAAAACTCAACTGATTCTATTGAACGAGCAACAATTTGATAACAGCACGTGTCAGTGTCCACATTGAACCTTTTCTCACAATAGAATGGTTGCTAGCAGAAACAAACGACCCAAACACGCCCTACATCGTTCTTGGAGCTTTCCAAATCATAGGAGGTGGAGTCTTAGCAGCAATCGCTCTGATCAAAAGGTTTCTCGGAACACTTCACGTGGCACGGAAAGAACCCATTGATGACAGCTCAGAAGGAGACGGTGACATGGAGCTAGACACACGGCCCCGACAAGTGCAGTTCCTCAAAGCACGAGCTTCAACCAGGGAGGACGACTCCAGAGACAGAGCAAGCTCCAATGCGTCCCAGCTCAAACAGTTCTATCCACTGTAGGGTGCGTAATGATTCCGTTGTCAATATGAAGTGTTACAGAGACCAATGTTGGCGATCGTCAAATCTGTTCACGTTCCAGTGCGCCAACACCCTCAGCACAGAAGTTCCCGCAGGTTGAACAATCCATGCAGGACAGTGAGCACCAATCTTGATGAAACTGCGTTTCTCTCAATGCAGTAAGTTCATATCACAGTTCACTTTGATTTGTAATGGATTGGCAATCTTGTTGGGGGCAGTTCACATCCAGATGGTTTGGTTGGAAATACTGAAAAGGATCCCCCAGGAAAGTTGACAACTCCTGCAACAGATGCGTGAACAGTTGATTTGCAGGCCCTGATTTCACAGTTGATAACTGCCAAGCCATGCCTAATGCAGCTGAAATGGGTGCGTTGAATCAAAGATAGCAATGAATAAAAACAAGTACGCTTCGTCAGCGTAAAGGCCGAGCGCCCCTGCCATCCATCACGTTATCATGCCAGGCAGGGGGTGGTGGGGGGGGGGTCAGCCAGGGGGGTCCTCAACGACGATGCAGGCGTGACTCCATGAGGCCGCCCCGACTTCGTCGCGCTCGGCCTGAAAACGACTCACCTGGTTTCAAGTCTGATACGATTCCAGATGCATTCAAGCTGAGTTGTATGCTTCCAATGCTGCGTACCGTGAGCTGAATGTGACTGGTCTCGATGACGTAGTCGAAGACAGTTCCCAGATAATTCAGGTTTTTAAAGGTCAACTTGCTCGTGCCTGGGATCAGTCTCGGCTGTTGAAACTGCAGTGATTCCACCTGGAGTCTGATGCCTCCGTATCCTGATATGACGGCCTGCAGGAATCCGCCCATTCCTGTCTGAAAGTTCACAGCCCCGAGACCGCCTGATACCTCAGTCCAAATCTGTGAACAAACGACAGAAACTTTGATACAAAATGCAAAACAGCTTCGACCATTTGGCAACACACAAAAAAGGAAAATGTTCAAGTTGAAAGTGGATTCTCTCTTTCTGCATTGATGTGTTCAGTCAGGCAGAACACAGTCACCGCTTCAAACAGAAATCAAACTGGCTCTGGGATTTTTCATTTCCAACTCGACATCTTTACCTTGAATGGTTGTCTCACATAAGGCTTGAAACTTCTGTTGAACAAATCCAGTGCCTTTTTGTCGTTGTTGAGATCTAGCCACCCAACAGAAAACATCCCCCAAGTCATGGCAGGTCCATCTGATTCTGTCAAAGCCTTGCAAAACAGAACAATAACCAAAGCTACTTTGCCAATAATTCTCAACGGCAACCAACAAAATTTCTGGCATGCAAGTGTCTGAAGTCTGTGCGCCTATTCACCTCGTAGAAATTCAAGTCATTCGCTCTGACAGATTTTGGCATTTGGAATAACAAGGGATATTCCAACAAAACCACGTCTGCTTGTTTCACTTTACCAAGTTTCCCTGCAACGCAGACAACAAGCATGCATAAGAACAATCTCCGCCGAGTATGTATGTATACAAGGCACTTTCCATTTCACGCCAAGAAATGCGGAATCCCACATGCACAGAATACATCTTCGGAAATGGAGCAACCAACCTGTGGAGTTCAACTTGTCAAATCCCTGAAACTCCTCATGATACTGTTTTTCTTTGTTGTACGTGAAAGTCAGGTTCTCCACCATGTCTGCCCATTCAGAGGGGACATCTGAGGAGTTGCGACCTGACAAACACGCAGCGTATCTCGCAAAGCACACAGCACTGAGGGCCACGGCATTGGTGAAAATGGAATTATTCACTCTGGAATGGTTCTCATCGGGTGGCATAACTCCTGAAAAAGCAGACAGCGAATGTTGTTTTGTCCAACGTATCACCTCGTGGGGTGGGTAGCATCTCACTTGTTGTTTCCCATTTCCTACTTTTTAAGGTCAATTAAAATCATCTCCATTGATAAACTCTGTCACTTGTTTGCACGTCTTGTTTTCCCTGCCAATTTGGAATTTTCCATGGATTCTGCATCGCCAAATGCACATCAGTAAACTTAAGATGTCATTGCGGAGTTTACGCGCCAAAAAACTACCCAGTTTCATGCATGAATCGACAGTATTCTCACCATTGATGTTGTACTTTCCGCTGTCTCCCGAAGAAAGCCTGGAAATCCAGAATCTTGCAGTTTCCACCAACAGATCAAAACCAGATTTTTGATTGAAACTCTGAGGGTCATTCAGCCATTTCATGTCGCGAGTTGCAGACACGTACTGTCTGGCAGCAAAAGCAATGTCTCCTACAACAAACCGACAGAGAAAATCCTGCTACTTTGCAAGGTGCTTTATGCATTTCATTGACCAATGACAAGTCGCAAGAATAACCTGTAATATGCTGTTCATAGTTGCCACACTCGGCACTTGGTGACACTTCATGTCCAGAATAGGCACTTTCCCACGGGTACCGTATTCCTTCATAACCTGTGATGAATCAAGTGGACACCATGGCGCACGCAGCTGCAGTGACCATGCAACTGTCGTGTTCAGACAAACGAAGAAAGAAAACTGCGATCAGTGAGGTTCTTTGCTGTGACGAAACACACCACTGTACCCGATTTCTTTGCATTACTGGCCGCCGCTGTCATTGTGTGGAACCTGTAAGACAACATGTCTTTTGCCCAGTCTGGTCTAAGCATCAAGATAGGTGGGTACATCCACGTTTCCATGTCCCAAAAAACATGTCCAAAGTAATCTTGTCCCCTTGTTCCTGCAAAGAGAAGTTGTCCGCACTGGCTGACAGAGGACGAAAAATTCTCTTAGAAGGAATCGTAACGGAACTAAACTGCGCCCTGACCCGTTTCAGATTTAGTCACCTGTTGACAGACCTCCTGGTGAAAGGCCATAGAACTGGTTGTTGGGTTTGTACGTTGAAGTGGATGGTAAGCCACTGTAGAGGAAGTACTGCGATGACAGGATGACTTTCCTTAAATGGAGAAGCTTTGCAGACTCTTGTTCATAATCAATGTCTATCTGTCCTGCCGCCCAAATGCGTTGCCATAGTGACGTGTGGTTGTCCAGGAGATCTTGACATTTACCATTACCAGCTAATGTTATTACTGCGTCGTAGAATTCCTCTGATACTGCCTGCAAGAAAACCGTAAATACACGTCCAAATCTGACACCAGGTGTTTTTCTCTCTTCTCGTTGACATGTAGGCCTACTCCACTACTACAAGCCAGTCAGGAACGAAATGAACGAAAGCTGTCTGCATGATAATTCCTTTTCTGTGGAAAAAAAGAGAAAATGCGACGAAGGATTTGCTCACATTTAATATTGTACGAGGGTTTTGCACGAGAAATTTGAAGCCAATTGAATTACTTGACTTTGATCGATGGCGAGTGCAACACAGTAGCGCGCGGCCTTGTCTTTCGCTGACAAAATGAAGCGGTTCGGAAGAAGAGAGCGGTAGATGTGAACCGTTGTTCGGCCTGTATCTGATGATTCCGCTTCTTTCGTGCTGCCGTGCTCATAAACACTGCAGAACATTTCTGCGTTAAGCTTTGTCCCAGGAGGACACGGAAAATGCAAAGGATAAGTGCACAATGGACAGACACCAGTGGATTAAAAAAACAGATCTTTGTCTGAACAGCGTGTCAAGTGTCATGCGGTCCACACTGTAAAGGCCCAAGCTTTTCTCTTCACGCACAACCAGAATTTTTGGTATCAAGCTGAGGAACCTCATTTTTTTGGGAATTTAGTTTCCACAACGAGGGAGAGTTCATTTTGTGGTTGATACTCACGAGTTCTTTCCATGCGGCACTGACTTTGATAAATTGAAATCCGTCGTGGGACTCCCCTGGAGCGAGTTCCATTCAACGACAATATCACCTGAAAGGCCCCAATTATGAGTCGCACAAATGTAAGGATAAGGGTTCAAGACAGCTTATCAGCTGAATTTAAACATTTTCAAGCAATGCCAAAGACGCGCGAAACTGAAACAAGAGAAACTGAAGCACGACAACAACGACTTCTCAACTTCGCAATGACAAAACTCACTGACAACTTCTTGCGCAGATTGGGCGGAAACTGGGCTGATTCTCCCTCTGGTGTGACTTGCGAGTACCTTTCACTTACCGAGCGAGCAGTTTCGCACAATGGTCAAGTCGGAGATAAGAACTCGGTTGTAGAAAAGGTGTGCGTACGTTCTGAACGTCACAGTCGCTGCACTAGTGTTAATATCTTCTCTGAAGACACCTAAATGGTCACAACGAGTTTAGCCCAGAATGTGACAATGCTATGTACTAGATATCACACAAGAGCAATTTGATATCAGCTTGAGAGCGCATAGTTTACTGGCAGCAATCTCTGAGGGTAAATGAGATTACATTTCCATTTCAAGCGTTCGCCACAATATTTTCATGAACATGAAGTTGCAGTCAATCATGTTCATTTTCTTCACTGTTTCCGCTCAAAGCTTCCCCAGGCAGTTTCTGTCCCTACTGTGTTGTTCCTCATGTTTATATAATCAGAAAAGGCCATGAAACCGCATTGGAATATCAGAATCATCTGCCGAATGACTGCATGTAACATGCAACACTTGAAGTGTTTTGCAAATTAGGCAACTGGAAAAACTTTCCAATGAAATAGAACAGGCCACAAATTTCTAAAGCTTCAGAAGAAACATTTTCTTTGTTCCGAATGCAACCTCATAAACGAAGAAGACATTTGGTCTTTTTGTCCACAAAACGCTCCATGTACATGCACGAGCCAGAAAACACCTATGAGTGAACTCCACCAGCAGGAATTCCACGTGTGGATGCCACTTAACTTTTGCAGGCGTTCCCAAAAGAGAGAAGCAACAGAGATAAAACACACAGAGTGCTCAAATCATGGAGAAATACGAGACCACTGAGCAAAGAAGAAAACACCATTTGTGGGATTACTCTTCGTCGGGAAGATGCTCATATTTCTCATCACAGAGACAATGATATCAGCCAAATAACAAAAGCCTATTTGTCTGCAGAATACCAAACATCTCACGCCACTGCAGCAACATGTCAGCTTGCATGTGAGCCGACTTCAGAATTAAGAAGCAAGACAAACTGACACTGGTTGAATGCCTGGGGAATTGACTAGCAGGCGTTTGCGTGGGACAACGCGTAAAGCACTGATGGGATTACCATTGGTGATGTTAAATGTGAACCTTCTTGGAGACCTGGCGTCATTAGGCATCAGCTTCATTGCATGGTAGGAAGGAACCCTTGCTCTGGCACTCTCATCTGTAAACATACAGATGCAACAGCTCACAGATTCTCTCCCTCTGTGAAATGCTTTGTCGTTTACATTGCATTTCTGTTTAATTTGAACCTAACACAAGGCCCAGGCAGATTGTGTGAATGGACTTTGCACAGTAAATCAGTGCAGACTCAGAACAACCACGGGGAAACTGGTCAAATCCGCATTACGTCCCCAGTGACAAACGAGACCCGACAGCATAAAAACGTGCAAAAGTAGGTCATGAGATTCATAGGATGGAGTCCCCCTTTGCGAGTACAAAATTACAAAATGCATGCATCATTCTGTCCATACCCCTACAACAGAAAAGAACGTACTCATCCACCCATTGTACATTCCGTTCACGTAGATGGTGTCGCTGTACACAATGGTCGCGAGATGTCCATTCCCTATCGCTGGTAAGTATCTGTAGTTGACCTGCCCTTCTGTGGTTGGGAGTCTGCACCATTGTCAAATAAATCATTTCTTAATGACTTGTGAGCATGGCCTTGTCTAGCACCAAAGCGAAGAACATAAACTGAAAACTAACATGGGCATGCCTGGCAAACACAAATCTTCGTGACAAACAAAGCCTTGAAGTTTCAGCTCAAGTGTAACTGGTTCAGAAGGAAAGGGACTTCCATGGCAATCATCTGAGTGTCACCAGAGAACAAGAAACAGAGAATACAACATGTGCAGCTTGTTTGCTTGAAAATTCGCAACGACTGATGTAGTTTCAAGTTTTTGTTTGGGATTCAAGTCGGAAGGGATTCAGGCTCTCTCACAAACTCTGATCAGTAGACGAGAAGGCGTACGGCTGGACTGGACAGGATTACGAATCCTGAAGCAACTCCTGCTAGAAGAACGAGGTTGAAATGATGATATTTATTAGGTGAGGCAGCCAACCTGTCAGCGACGAAGACGAAGGGATCGCTACTGATGTCCGGCACAATATCTTCAGCATGTGTCTTCACACTCAGGTGATCTGTCAGCAGCAGCACCAGCAGCACCAACATCTTTGCCTCCCTCGCTATCTGACAAAACACAAACAAAAAGAAGGAAATTAGCACCTCAATGTTCCATAGGAAACAAGTACGCTTCGTCAGCGTAAAGGCCGAGCACCCCAA
>JAAUYG010235444.1_pt1 | contig 12656 bp, 13 predicted proteins | sample 7278091 | NCBI WGS metagenome assembly JAAUYG01 (sample SAMN14350201, study PRJNA611818) | marine sediment metagenome | isolation source: surface marine sediment (0.6m) | place: French Polynesia: Moorea | collected 2018-08
AAAAAAAAACAAAAAAAAAAAACAAAAAAAAAACCAATTCGTTGACGATTCAGAGTGAAACAGAGGAATGCTTTTCAGTCAACGAAACATTTTTTCAATGCTGTATGATTTTATTCAATAATTTTGTATGTTCTATTTACGTTTTTAGGCCTTACTCTTTGTTTTTCATACATGACATGTTTACTCTCTTTCCATAGGTGGATTTCCATTCGATAAACAGAGCATGGATTACTCTTTGCGTCAAATGACTTTCACCACTTTTTGATGTATAATCGTAAAGCGCTTTTATATTTCATCTTTATCTGCAAATTGCATGATCACCAAATGCGATGATAAGAACATTATTTTTGCGATGTTCATTTGTGCACTGACATTCTTCACGGCGCATTCTGACGTCCACTTGTGAAAAGTCTTTTGTCTTCCTGCACTTGAATTTTTTTCAACCTGCACTTCAATTTTTGTCAACAAGTTTTTTTTGCTATTTGAGATATTATTGTGCACAAACACTCGAGTTAACAATTGAAAACCGCAACACAAGTGCCAGGAACTCGCGAAAATAATTTCTTGCAGCCCAAAAAAATGAACTCATTTTTTGCAGAAAGAATTAAGTACAACAGGGTCTGTAGCCGAAAATAGTAAATTGGCGTTGTGGTCGTTTTCTCTAACATTGTCAATAGCTTGACAACCCTGTAGCAGTTTGGGTAATCAGCTTTTTAGGTTTAGCAGAGTTAGTGCATCTCATCTACCGTGGACAGCAGTTGGTATTTGTTCTGTTTGTGGCATTTCAGACGGCTATACCACAGAGGACCTGATCATGGTGTGGAAGTACGTCAACCCCCTCAGTATCAAGGAGAACCTGGAGCTTCCAGAGTTCGGTATAGCTGATACCTCTGTTGGGGATTGTGTAAAAAAGTTTAGTACAGGTATCATCGCCAGAACATTTCCTCGTTACGTTTTGTTCTTTGTGTGTGTACATGTGTGTGGTGTGTCTTTTTCACTTTGTCTTTCAAGGCATGGGTCCTTTGTGCTCGAGCTCTATACGGAGTCTCTCTTTGACGCCAAGCTGGCGATATGAATCTGGCTCTTTCTACATTTAAGCTGAACATCTTTTGCACTTTTGATCCGATGTTCTGGCACTTTGATTCAGCAAGCATGGTTCACTTGTTAAGTGACGCAGTCCGCAGTGAGCACACAGGAACCATTCGTTTTATTGATGATCCAGAGCGCGCATTGCATCCACGCAGTCCAGACGCCGAAGCTACACGCAGGATGAACGCCTCCAGCTGCAGTCTTCAACATACGGTATCCCCCATCTGGAATTCCTCCAGAAGGTGGCTGATTTTGTCTCTGTTCAATACATACAGATGGTTATACCATTGATAACCTTGACTTCATCTGGAAGGAAGAAGCTCCTCTTACCATCAAGGAAAACCTTGAGTTGCCAGAATTTGCTATCGCCGGCAAGGATGTTGGTACTTGCACTAAAAAGTTCAGTACAGGTAAAACTATACTTTTTCCGGTCTTTCATGCTTTATGAATGAGTTTTTACGGTTGCTTCTCAGAACAACTTGTTTGGCCTTTAGCTGCAGTTGTCTTGGAAGCTCTCTTGAAATCTTTCAATTCTCTCCTTGATGACGTTCAGTGACATAAACAAAATCAAATTTTGTCTGCTTTGTAAGGAACCAAAGATGTCTTCCTGTCTTTCACCTTGTTCCTATTCCTGACATGACCCACTTGCTCTTTTCTCTCAAAGCGTAATAGCTATCACGTGTAGACGTAATCATTTGCTTCAACTCGCGAAAAGTATACTGCAAAGCTGCATCAAACCGAATTAACTTGATCTTTTGCACAAAGATACTTTCTGTTGTTTCCACGTCGTACCTGTCATCCAAGCTCTGCAGGTGTCAGCTTCCACAGTAAAACGAAAGTCTTATGAATTTGCGTTCTGTAACTTCATATGACCTTTTCCCCGAATAACACAAAAGTTTCAAAAAGTTTTCTGTTGGCGTGGTAAGAATTTTTTGAACTCAGATGCGTTGTTTTGAATAATTGTTTCTTTAATAACAGTGATTGTGGCAATAATCTTTGGACATCCACTGTAGAAATGCTTTTTCTTAGATTTAGGGTAGCGACAGTTGTCATGCAGTCAAAGCAACATGGAACTATTCCTCCCATTGTTATCCATTGTGATTTCAGGGGCATTTGCCTGTGTGTACGCAGAGTTCCACTTTGACCGTAAATTTGAGTACTACCTACTGCAGACTTACTTCCCTTCCATGTTGGTGGTCATGCTATCCTGGGTCAGTTTCTGGATTGACCCTGCAGCCGTGCCAGCCAGGATCTCTCTGGGCCTGCTCACTGTCCTAACCATGACTACGCAAACATCTGTGCTCAACTCGCGCCTCCCAAGGTTTATCTATACGAGATTCACCAGTTTTTTCCTGGGTTCTTCATCTGGGGTGCTTTTTCTGGTTTTTTTTTTATTTCTTTTCTCTCTCGTGGTCGATCTCTCAATACTGGGACCGTCGCACAGGAACCAAGAATCCATCGGGGACCAGTCACGAGGTTGTCTCGGTATTGAGAGATGACCACAACCTTTTCAAACTGCCACGTATCACTGTGTGTATGTCAGTGTACAGCTACTTTTAACCAAGACCTTTCTCTTTTGATATTGAAAATTTCAGGCGCCTTTGCGTGCGTATATGGGGAGTTCCACTTCAGCAGGAAGTTTGAGTACTACTTCCTGCAGATATACATCCCGTCCTTTCTCGTAGTGGTACTGTCCTGGCTGTCCTTTTGGATTGACATCGAGGTCGTTCCGGCTCGCATCACACTTGGCCTACTCACAGTGCTTACTGCGACCACTCAGGCTTCGGCCATCTCAGCCAGGCTTCCTAAGTAGAGCACCAATTATTTACACGAGCGTAGAGTAGTTACTCACTTGTGCGCCAGGAGAACTCTGGATGCCGGAAGGGTGTGTCCATGTCTGTAATCACCTCATCTTTTCTCGAACAAATGGGCTTGTGTGTGTTCCACCACTTTAACTACAACCTCAAGGAATGAAATTTGAGTTAAGTCTTACCCAAGGGAACCAAAGATTCATTCCAGAAATCGCACTTGAATGTTGCTCTGTGTTCTTTGGAACATGCTGAAACGCACCAGAGAGATTTCTGTTTCGCGTCAAGTGTCTCACCTTCAGCTGTTCAGGTTCTTCTGGTGTGAAGCTCTGCCAATCAGTTTGTTGTTGGACCAAAGGAAGGGATGTCTGGAGATTTTGGGACAAATTTCAGCGTTGAACATTCTGGTCCTGACAAATTGATTTGCAGGTATCTGATCTGGAAAATTAATGTGACGCCCTTTAACCTTCACATTTCTTCGTGCATTGCTGCTCAGGATTCATCCGGTCCCAAAAACTCACATTAATTTTGAACAGATCAAAGTAATGCTGCACAAGGACACAACGCAAGACGAAATTCCTGAAGAACTACTTCTCTGATAACACACCAGACTTTACACACGTTTGTTGTCCAGCATGAGAACGGAACAACGGTGCAAGGGATTCTAAACAGAACAAACATCTCTGAGCCAAGTTTTCTGTCACTTTTGTGCTTTTCCATGCGGTCCGAGGCAAAGAAAATGGTCTGTTCCTGAACTTTGATTGATTGAGCCTCAAATAAGTGCACAGCTGGAAACCGCATTCCACGGGTTGGTGTCCAGTGTCTTTGTCATTTCAGCAGAGACAAGCAACTGTAATGCCTGAACTTGCATTCCAAGCAAAGAATCATTTCCCACCACCCAAGGATTCCCCAGTGAAACACTTTGTGATTGTCATTTTGCAAATTGTGTGCAAATTGTCTTCACTCATTGTTGCTTCTGCACAAACTGAATGGAATCGAACCATTCCATGTCAGAATAACTTTTGTGGCAGTGATAACTCGCACCTGTCCTGACGACTTTTCTTCTGGTGTTCTTCGTCTGTTTTTACAAGAGTCCTTTCCATTTGCAGAGAAGTAATCCTTCTGGCAATTTCGCTCAAGAGATTTTTGTGTGACACTCTTCCAACAAGTTTTGATCGAAAGAAAAAGACTGTAACTGAAAATCTCTGTTGAGGCTTGCAAGACTTGAAAAAAAGATATTTTAAGCATAAGAAAAGAAATAGAAAACTACATCTGTCAACAGAATGTAATTTGCACAATGAGAAATGATCTGATTCTAGAGGCAAGATCAAAGCTTCAAGAGACGCATGTTTAACCAAAAACAAAGCCTTTGTCTGAAAAAAAAGCTGAAAAGGCAAGAAGGAATGAGATCATTCTGCCCAATGCACAAAGCTGATGTGTTGGACTAGTTTCATTTCTGTTTTGAAATTTGCATTTAAAAGTACAATAATATCAAACACTAATTAAAAATGCACTTGCAAATAAAGATTTTTATTTTTGCTCACTTTAAATGAGCACCATCAGTTATGAGCATGAGCTACACTTGAAGCATTTGATAAGCGCATATTCAGTATCTAGGAAAGCCTGGCTGTCCCTCCCGACACTTGTAGCACTAATGCGCGTGTCCTCCCGTTTCTAGGGTGTCCTACATCAAGGGTATTGACGTTTGGATGGCCGCTTGTCTGCTGTTCGTTTTCGGCGCACTGATAGAGTACTCGGCTGTCAACGTCATGTACCGCAAGGATAAGCTGAAGCAAGAGAAACAAGAAGCAGCGCAAAAACGACGCGAGATGCGAGAGATGTACCAGATGCGTAACGACCATCACGGGGACTGCGGGGACTACTCAGACACGGAGAGGATGTTCATAGAGAACGCCAACGACGAGGTATATATCACTGTGCTTCGCGTTCATTCGCAACTTGCCGCATAGTTGTCGCATCTCCTCACTTGGCGCACATGTGCAGGAAAAAAAAAAAAAAAAAGAAAGAAAAAAAAAATGCTCGCGGAATTTCTACAACGTTGCTCAATGTATTTGTGGCATGTCGTCGTAAGTAGAAATGATAAGCATGTTGTGTTTTCATGAACTTACATATTTTTTGTTTGTGTCCCATTGGTGGAAAATTTAGCAGTGTTGATTGTGACCAGGAATGTTTCCCCATTGACACAGCAAAGCATGTGCCCATGGTCCACACAGCAGGTCAACCTCAAGCAGGAACAGTGTGGTGTCACAACGCCCTGTAATCCCGACAGTTGTAGTTAAATTAGAATTGTTCTTTTAGGAGATATGGCAACATAGAGACAGTAAGGACAAGGTATGTACAATAAATGCTTCAACAAAAAATTTGAAGCTGAAGAAGAGAATTCATGACATAAAACAGTACACTGCAAGATCAAAACTGTGATCAGGATATTCTGAACTTTACCTTTGAGTTTGTTTTGGTTCAGCATTTTCAGACCCTGCAGGAAGAGTGTGTTTTGTTGTTCATCGACCAGTCAACTGAAGACAAATGCTGAACTAAAAACAATAAACAGAAACATTAGAGACTTCCTTTTTAGAAAAGTTTTTCTTTGTGTGCTACAGGAGAAAACTTTCAAGTTGCTCCAAGTTCGGGGCACAGAATGACAAAAAAATTCGTGTTAACCCAAATTTATCACCAAATCTTTACAGAAACTTCTTTTTCGTTCTGTTGAATTGTCTGAGACGGAAAACACTGGCCTGACATGTTCTTGTCTTCAAAGCGTGTGTCATATATGTAGCTGCCGTTCTTTTACACTTCTTTGCCACATAGCTAAGTCCACCTCACTTCTACAATATAAGATGATGTTTGTGTTTTTTTGCCCTAGGAGAATTGCATGGAGACAATATTACTTGTAAGTTGTACTCATAGGGACGTACAAATTGTTGACATAAATTTCACTGTTGTTGAAAAAATTCTCTCCATCTTGCGGACAACTGTTCACTGTGCGTTTCACTTGGCGCTCAAATGCTGAAATTTCCATCGCTTTGTCTCAAGCTCAAAACTGCGATTTAAAATACTGCCCACAAAGATCTGCATTGCCTACTACAGAACTCTCACTGGGAAGAAGCCTCAGTTCTGCAGCATTGAGAATCAAGGAATTCCTCTGCTGATTTTGTTGAATACCTTTGCTTTATCGTAGCGTAGAAATGTGTGTCTTTGACTCCAGTGCACTCAACATTGCAAGCAATGCACAATGTTGTTTTGTGCAACTGTTGTATTGTTTTTGCACAATGCCTTGGAAAAAAGAGAAACTCTCATTCATTTCTCCAACTGTCGCATTGTTTTCACCTGGTTGTTTCCAGAACACAGCCCTTGGACAATTTTAACAAGAGAGAAATTTTACCCGAAAGACTGTATTTTTTGTGATGACCCAAAATTATTTGTGAAGACCCAAACTTTTGCATGAACACTTGAACAAAGGAGCTGGAAAAAAGGGCTTCTATTCTGACCTCCTGAAGTGATGACCTACTTTTGCGCCAGTTAGTTCAATGGTCTTTGGTTCTTTGATCAGTGTGTTTCTTCTTTTTCAGAATGAAGCTCGGGTCCGACATTTGCCGCCAGGCAAAAACACTGAAGTTCTCTTTCAAGGCAAAATAGAGCACATGAACAGGCGAAGATCGAAGCGAACATTTTGGCAGAGCTGTCTCCACAAGGCCAAAAACAACCGTGCCATACTGATTGATATGACGTCACGTGTCCTATTTCCACTCACCTTCTTGGCATTCAACGTCATTTATTGGATCATGTATGCGTTGCTGCTCTAGCGCTACAAGCCCTGTATTTGCGAGGTGAAATCTAAGAAACAGGTAGGGCCCCTGAAGCTGATCTGTTCTGCAGAGTGTTCCTGCCCTTATGCCCATCGCAGTCAGGCGCGGATGGTATTAAACTTGCTCTCCTCTGTTGGGATTCAGAAACCCAGCATACCGTACTCAAACATATCTTAGATTTATTCCAGAATGCCACAACTTGCATAGGACTAAGGGTAGAATGCTGCTGATCTTCTTCAACCTCCAGAGGTGGCACGAATTCTCAATGTGCTTTCTGCGAATGTGGACTTCCCTTCCACAGGCCACACTCACCCAGAGCGCAAGATTCCACGAAGTGGGACAAATTGTTTTCCGCATCTCTTTCTGGAGGACAGAACGCACGTGCACACTCATGCATTCTGCTGTTTTGTTTTTCTTTCTCAGACTGGGACTGGTGCTGCATTTTGTCCTGTACAAAATTGACCAATGCTTTGTTGGAAGAACACAAAGAGCTTTTTTGTTAATTCTTCGTTCAAACAGAGCAAACAGTCTACTTCATTCGCAAGAAGAGGTTTTGTTCTCAAGAAAATCTGTGTGGATCGATCACATTTTGATAAACTGCTCATCACTTCACACACACATTCACATTCACACCACACTAACACTCACCAGACACACGCGTTCATACCACACACACACTCATCACACACACACTCACACACCACACACACAATCATCGCACACACGCTCACGCCGAACACACGCACGCATGTATATACACGTACGCGCAATTCTGTACCTGTCTTGATTCCCTTTTTCTGCGCTCTGGGAGAGTGTTTAAAGTTTTCTGAGCCCCTCCTCCCAGCATTGTGGACCAAATCCTCGCCATCTGCCCTGAATTCCAGCCTGTTTCAGATTAGTTCCCTCAGACCAGCGGCGTTTGACAGCAGGTTTTCAGAACTGTACCATATCTCAGTGGTTTTCAGTGGTATCTGTGCTGTTGTGAGCGTATTTATTGCACGTGTAAGTAAAGTTCGTCCCCGATCCCTCTTACTGTGGTGGTGATTGTATGCATGGTCCGGTTCATGACGTGGGATGTCAGAAAGGAAGCATGGACAATAGGTGTGCTGACGACACTGCATGGCTGGTGCTGGAGTGCTGTGCCTAACAATTAAGGAATCTGTAGATGTGTAGCACCACACAGCAACAATGCCCTTCTGGAAGAAAACCTGCAGCTCTGTTGCTTGTCCTGGCCTTCCTTGGAGTGTGACTCTGGCTGTGGACGTGAACCTGCTTGTCTCTACCCTGCATCCCTGCAGGTAGTTCTTCGTCAGCCGATACCAAGCGCTGGTGGTGACTGCAATGTGTTGCATGTATCCTGGGGCAACATCTGTATGATGGTGGTAACGAACCTGAGATGGAGTATGCACACACATGAATATTGTTATTTTCCTCCAGTGTTGTGATACCTCACGACTATTGTTGTGGTCGTGCAACGAGTGAATTGCACCAGAGCATCCCACCCTCGGAGCCACAACGAAAGGAAATTGCTGGCTTCTGTTCTTGGTCCATTATACCTGCAACTGTAAATACTGTAAATGTTCACACTTTGTCAGATTTTGTACAAAAATAGCTTGATGTCCGAAAATGAGGGTTTATTGTTGCAGTGAGGATAGCTTTTTGTGATTAAAGGAGGTTTCACTCAAGGACAAGAACACCGGTGCCTAGGACCTGAGCTGACCGACCCTGACTCAGCCCCATCCTGCAAAACGGGCGGACCCCCATTGTTAGTCATATTGGACTGGTTGTGCCAAGTTGTGATCACGTTTGCTCCAAGTGTCTGGGAGCATTTCAAACAATGGGAGGGAGTGTCAAGTGAAGGGCAGGAGAGGACATGAAGAACTTTGTGACATTCTTTTTTTCTTTGGTTCCAACAAACCCGTTGCAACAAATTAGGTTGTCAACCCAGCACAACTAACGTCCAAAAGGTCTGACAAGGGACGGTGCCCAGACCAAGAGCCAGCTGGACTTCTTTTGCGGGGCAGGGCTGAACCGGCGCTCAACTCAGGCCTGCAACACCGGTGGCATAGACGATCTGCTTTGTATGCCGAAAAAAAAAAAAAAAAAAACGCATGCAGGAAACACAGCAACTTTGAAGGATTAAAAACTGGTGAAAGATCCCAGCCGATCCTTGTACACAAGGGGTTATGTAGCCGCAGGGTGGCCCTGTGTCTGCCAGAGAAATTGTATCATGTCAACAAGAGGTCACGCTGAGCTGGGTTTTTTTTGGGGTGGGGGGTGGGGATAGGGGAGTGAGACCTGAGGCAACAAATCTGCACACAGGCGTCTGCCTGCCAAATCGATGGGGCAAAATTGCCAGGTGCCCAAACACCGAAAAAATGATCAGTTGTTTACCTAAAACTCTTTATCTACTAAAATTTATGGTTTTGAACAGTTTCAGGCCTTCCACCTGAGTTCTTTGGAAAATGAGGTGTCTGGAGAGATCATTTGTCTCTTGTTTTGGCCAGCACGGGAATGGCAGTGGTGAATCAAACAGAAACTTTCTGTCTTTTGTCCACCAAGGAGCGTTTGAACGGGAACACACGTTTCGTGCAGTAAGGAAGTGACCACCTGCATGCCGTTGTCTTGTGCTCAAAGTAGGCCATGCTGATTTTGGATCTCGTCTGAGTTTCTCTTTCTGTGGAGGAAGAAAACTCAGGTGGGAACCCAAGAATCAGCTTGGTTTATTTTGAGCATCGTCCTTCAACGAAATGCAAAACGCGGAGTGTGGCTTTCACCACAAATTTGTCGATTCCTGACGCATTGTTCTTCTTTCCTTTGTTTGCGCTGCATTTTTCCACTTTTTGAGGAACATGCAGTTTTCGTTGTCTCTTTTCAAATGATTTCCGGGAATCCTGTCTGATTGTTATGACCCTGTCACAAGACGAATGACATCAGGGTTGAATTTCATATTTTCAGCTGTATAATTTGACAGACAACGAAGCAGAGAGTTGGTTCAGACTTCCTGGCAGTTGGGGTTGGGCCCGACTGAAGCACATACAGGGAGGTCCATTCTCCCTCTGAGCAACTTTTTGCCGTCGCATTTCTGTGCGTAGGATCATCGTAGGAGTGATTATGCGATTGCCAAATATGTAAAAATAAATTTTGTTACCGTACCTGACATTGTACTCAAACAATTGGCAAAGTTGCACAGACTCGCGTCACCAGAAAAAACAATTGTGTAAATAGTCACGCCAGCAATGGTTGTACATGTACTTGTTAGAATATATTGTAAGCGTGCTCTTCTAGTTCCTGCGTTGGTCACCTGAGGGGGGGGGGGAATAAACATCTTGGGGATGACAAGTAACAATTTGCCGTTCACAAAAGGACAGAATTTAAAAGAGAACAACTTCTTTACAAGTGGAGTGGCTGCGAAACCAGATGATCATAAAACCATGTGCAAAGAATCTGGAAGAACTTTGTGCTCAGATTCAGAATTGTCTTGCTTCCTGCTCCTCTTTACACCCCGATGGACCAAGACGTTTCCCCTTTGGAACTCAAAAACTCAGATCAGGACATAGGATTCATATCAGCTACAGTTCCAGTATTTTAAAATGGCTGCCCTGAAAATGCAACTCATGACCTGGTAACATGAGAAAACAGGCAGCCTGTTAAAATAATCTCTGGCTGTTTTTTTTTTTTTTTTTTTCTTAATTTCAGGTTACTTTTTTCATCCTTTTGAAGTGCTCAAATACATGTATGCCCTGGCCACACCGAAATCGTCGCGCTCGGTGTGGCCAGGGCCGTAGATCTATTTTCCACCACAATGAAGCAAGTCTGAGCAGAGGGAATCACACAGATCTGGTGCTGTTTGAAGCCCCTTTGTCTCATTTTCTGCCTGAAGAGTGAGCAATTTTGTCTCTTGTCTCCTCTGGATTGAATTGCTTGTGAATGGCAATTGTGATCATCTTCAGATCTGCATTGTCCGTGGAATAGAACCCAGACATCTTTCCTTTGCCTTTTCTTTGTTCTTTCAGAAATTTTCACAACTGTTCTAGATTCTATTTCCCCTCCCCTCAGAGTTGTTCATTCCCTTTTCCCGAAATCGGAGCGAAACATGACAATCGAAACGTTGGAAGCAACAGGGTTGCGACCTGACGTCACAACGTCACAAAACAACGTTCATCCACACAAAAACCGACGTTGGATATGTTGCCAGGAAAACCAACAAACCTGAACAATGTAGGGAAAACGAAAGAAGAACAAACTAAATTAGCATGGAGTACATTTGCAAATACATTGCTGAAAACAGTCACTATCTTTTCACCTGGTAAGTGCATGAGAGATCGTTTGAAATCAAACTGAAGCAACAGGAACCTTGGATGCACGGCAAAGTTTATTTTTGTCAAAAGCATAAACAAAGTTGTTGTCAAACATCAACGGCCGTTATGGAAAATAGGGATTTCAAAAAATAGAAATTCATATTTTTCCCTCAAAAACACAGCTTGTCGACGACGAGTTTTGCATTTTTGTCTGGACCTGTAGGGGATTGATCTTATTGCCAAAACTTTTCGACATCCTATTATTTTTTTGTCAACAACATCGACATCCTATTATTTTTTACGGAAAAAATCAACAAAGGACGATCCACACGGTTGGCAATTGCCTTGAAAACGTGGGGGGAAATCGAGAAAATACGAAAGCGAAAAACAAGGAAAACAGGAATTTTCATGAAAAAATTGGAAAAGGAAAAAGGAATTTAGGCCCAAAAAGCAGGGAAAATAAGAATCTTTTTGGGAAAGGCAGCAAAAAATCAAGAAGGGGGAAGCGCAGAGAGAGAGAGAGAGAGAGAGAGAGAGAGAGAGCAAGGAAGGAAGAGGAGGAGGAGAGAGAAAAAAACCCCTTTTTTTTTTCTGTGTGTCAGACAGGCCCATCTGTTTTTTATATTTTTCCCTTCACACGAAAGAAATAAAGAGGAAAACTGGTATATAATTTCAGGTTGAACTCAGTGGGACTGTGCCGCGTGGAGCTAACCCCGGAGATTAGTGATGTGAGTGCAAGTGAAAACCGTGGAGGAAAAAGGACCTGAAACAGAAATTGGAGTCTACTTGAGACAGTTTTGCGCTTTTCTTTTACCTGTGTTTGAGCCAAGAACAGGGACAGTCCTGAAGTCCACAATGAGCTCACAACACAGCTGTCTTGTCTTTTTCGATTTTTTCTTTTTCACTTCACTCTTTCAGGAAGACTCTCTCTTTTTTGGATTCTGTTTGCTCTCAATGTGTGCGTGTCAGCATTCTCTCGTGCCAACACAAGTCCATGCAGAATTGCTAGGCAATTAACATCAGCGCCAGCTTCCATTCTTGCGCGATCCCTCCTCTTCTTTGAACAGGGTCGAGCACTTCTGGGTGCTGCTGTTCTCCTTTCGTCTCTGATCGCAATTTTTGAAACAGCCAAATTGCTGGACCTCGTCCAGAGATCTTCTGCCACAAGCGAACCGTCGTCTGGTCAACGCACGCATCAGGACTTCAGATCTGGAGGTATTTTCCCCTGTCGTTTGAATACCGCAAAACGTGAGTTCTGCTGGAGATAATTTTTCTTCTATGCTTCTTGCAAATCAGACCATCTTTTCAAGAGCCATTTTCTTCCAAAATGAAGAGCGTATCGCATTTTGTGTGTTGAGTTTCCAGTGAACTGTTGTGTCTCCAGGACGAATGGAACAAGTATGGCCCGACCTTTTGTGAAAAAGTGTTCCCTCTCACTCCAGATGCGTCACAAGAACACGAAGGAATTTCAGAGGACGAAGACGATGTTGCCGATGTCCAGTTTGAAAATTTCTGCACGGAAAATGCAGACAACACCGAACCACTTGATACAGCTGGAGCCAGCAACACCAGAAGAGCATTTGAATTTTGGCAAGGTGAAAGCCAGGACATGGAAGGAGAAACTGAACAAG
>JAAUYG010092644.1_pt1 | contig 12654 bp, 9 predicted proteins | sample 7278091 | NCBI WGS metagenome assembly JAAUYG01 (sample SAMN14350201, study PRJNA611818) | marine sediment metagenome | isolation source: surface marine sediment (0.6m) | place: French Polynesia: Moorea | collected 2018-08
ATAGAATTTTGGTTTAGTCAGATCCCAAAAAATGTCCCTTTGTCACATTTTTTTAAGGAAAATTTTATTGAATATGTTGTAGTGTCAACTTGTAAAAAAATGCTCAATTATTGATTGTGTCCTCCCTGAAGAAGAAAAGTTACTGGGTAGTGCGCATGCCCAGCAAAGGTATAACGCCTCCCCTACTTCCGGGGTACAACATGGATGTTTTGAGTAAATTGTAGATTTCTTACTTTTATTGCGTTTTATACCTTTAATAGTTGATTTGGTGAAGTTCTGCTTGTGGCAGAAGATAACTTTTAAACAATATAGGTACTGTTTACCACTGTTTATGTACAAGGTAAGCCACAGTTTCTCCATCAATTGCAAATATCGGAAACCCTCGCGTTTTTGCCATTGCCTCTCCTGTGATGTATAGGGTGTGAAGGCCTGTCAAAACCATCTCCGGAGCCCCTACTACACGTCACAGCTTCTGGGATTAGGGATTCAAGTGAACTAACCTCCAAAACGTAAAAAAGAACAAAGAAAACAAGTCTGCTTTGCTATACTCGAGAAATAACCCCCTATTCCATGGTAAAAGTATAGGGAAGTAGGCGGCTATTTCTAGCAGTATATACTAGTACTCCTGATATAGCCCCATCCACCTAGTAAGCTCACGACATTGCACAGAGGAATCGCGCTTTTAATGAACAATTTCCCAAATGCTAGGACGAGCTGTACAAACTGAGACACCTACATATCAAAATACTTTAAGCTGTCAGTAGGGAAAACAGTTGATCCAGTCTTCACTATTAAACTAACAATACTTAAAAGTACAGTTATATGTCAGACTTTTTTCTGCAAGCCAGAATTTGTAAACTTGTGTTGCAACTGCCTTAAATGCTAAATCATAAATGTTTGTTCCTTTGCAGACCTTTTGAGGCCTAAAGCATTTGTGTATCATGTCTGTCACGAGAGAGGACCTTCTTGGGGCAATTAGTGCCGATGACCACAATGAAGCTGTCTTGCAACTTGTGGAAAGACATGTAAGTAAATATGCCTGTAAAATAAACATACAGCATTTTCAAGTTAATTACACTTTGTTGCGTATTGAAATACAGTGGTCCCTGCATTTTAAAACTAAGCATTCACCCAGGGTAAGCATGGTAAAGTGGTTTTAAAATGGAAGGATATCTATGTTGTTGAGACTGGTGTCAGTAATCACTGATAATGGGCCATCGTAAAATACAGGTAAGTGTTTAAATGGTCTTAATTGCAGGGGCCACTGTAAGGCCTCCACATGGGTAAAAAAGTGCGACACGGCCACTTTAAAAGTTGTCGAATCTGACGTGAGCCTTGATAAAAAACTGTAGAAAGTAATGTCAATATCTTATAAAAATTGTAGAATCGACATTGAAATTTTATAGAAGATGAAGATTGGCATGACAGCCTTATAAAATATAGTTATAATATAAATACATGTATAAAAAGATTATAAAAAGTGACGTGACTAAGTAAAATTCTTATAAAAATGACATGGGACACAGGAAACGGCAATAAGAAGTGACGTGTGACACAGCATAAATTATTTGGACCCATGTAGAGCCCTACAGTACTGCAGTATACTATCAGATGGCTGCAGATACACACATCTAAAGAATGGAAGCAGTTTAACCATGTTGTTAAGTAAAAGTATTCTGGCTACTGAGGCTTGTGGACGTTGTAAGATTTGAACATTTTAATAGCTTTTATGACAATTATCAAAGGTAACAGTGATATTATAAAATCGAAATTCAATTGTAGGATCTATTTCTTGAAGCCTGCCAATACTTTAATTAGTATTCATAAATAGGTCTTGGCATGTACATCATGATTATTTAGTGTATGTGAGACATTGTACGGCACATATACAATGATATAGAAAGGTACAAATTGGCTGTTGAATGGGATCAAGCTGTTTTTACTACAATTTAATTATTTGTAGAACAGCATACATGCATTTGCATGTACATGTATTAAGATTTTTAATAATGCAATTGCATTTAGAAATACTGTTTGCATGGTTCTTGTCCTCAACTACTGTCTTCAATTCAGAATTCTAAAGATGACCCCTTTGACATCAGTGAGGTCCTTGTAACCCTGGACCGGCAGAGCTTGGAGGAACTATGGAGTAAACTCCAGGCCCGATTCACTCAGATTTTGCTAAGTTTTGATGTGGAGCATGCTGAACAGGAACAGACACAGGTGAACTTTTGTTGTCTTGTGTATTAATAGTAGTTTTATTTCAGATTGCACAATAGATAATACATAATATCAATACAGTATTTCGTATAACGCACAGACTGGTTCCTTTTCTGAACCCAAGGCTGTAAACTACCGGAATGTAACAAGAACACTTTGAAAGTACCATTGAAGCAGAAAGGCGTTTGGTAGCTGAAAAGGACCATTATTATCCATCGCGTCCACTTTTTTCAGTTCTTCCTTAAATAACATGTTTTAATACTTCCCAGGTTCCCTGCTGTTTTGCATTTGTTTTTTGAGAAAACTTAAAAGTCGCAGCACCGGGTAATCTTATGCAAATGCACCTCTCTGTAAGTGCATGTCTTAGCTACGCCGACCCTTGATTTCTTTTCTGTGCGTGCGAGTTAGTGGTTGGTTTGAAATGGATCACACTGTTCAAGGTTATGGAAAGCTTATTTACAAATGTGCAGAAAATCATCAGAATTAAAAAATGAGATTGGAATTATTGGACTAAGATTCAGCATGTTCAGAAAGGGTTTGTGGCATGTGTACAAGAACTGTAAGAAACTGGACCCTGAACCAAATTTTGTTCTGGTGTTTCCCTGGAGACTGCTTCATAAACATGTATACAGTGCTTTCCCAAAGTCAAACCCAACAGAACAAGTCACACGTGCATAGTAAATCGATTTATGGCATTTGGGTCTCTTTCCTGCACTTGTAGGAAATGGAGAATGCAGCGACCATAATGCAGGGAATTGTGATCTTTGCATCGGCAACAATATCGCAAGATCTGACCACAATTCCTCAACCCCTGTTTGAAACAGCTGCCATACTCCATGGTTTGTATCAACTATCAAGTGACTCGTAATACACAGCATGTTATAGGTATCTTTTATACTGAGTAGTACCAGTCCCTGTAGCATTGTGTAGTGCTGTTGCTAGGTTGACAGGGCAAGATTACTAGTATAATTATTATTGGACTTTGTTAAATCACAATATTTGTTTTTTCATAAATATGTGTATATAGGTACTTAATTATTATATGTTATGGCCATACCTAAATGTTGAATGCTCTCTGTATACTCATTTCTTGACTTGTTTTGGTTTCTTCATGTTTCTTGATACCTAGCAACAAACGGAAAGAAGTAATGTGCACTTTGTTCTACCAGGTATTCTTCGTTCTCTGTCGGACATTCACAGCTCCCTGCAGAATCAGATCTGTAAGTTACTGGAGACGTGGTGGCATAAAGACCTCCCAGGCTGTGAAGACCTGGCCACACAAACATTGGCATATCTCCTTCAGCGCAGTCTGCAGCCTGAGGCTACTGTGAGTTTAGATTTTACTGTATGTCTGTATACCACCTGGAGTGACATTATGCACATTGTAGTATCAATATTATGCATGTATATTTCATGATATACATAGATACTATGCAAAAGAACTTAAAACAGAACAACAGATATGTACAATAAGATCATAGTAACTAATATCATCAATGGCATTATTCACGTTATTTCTGAATGGCTTATTTTATGGACATTTATTGATCATAATCTTTGATGACCTTTGTAGCATTTTTGTATGTTGATCATTATTATTATGTTGATTGGTGTGAGCATGTACAATGTACTTCGCACTTTCCAGATGATTGGACCTTGGTTGAACACATTCTGAAGTGTGTGTGACTCTTCCAGATGGCCGACGTGAAGCGCGTCTATCAAATGCGAGAGATCCTGCCCAGGATAAACCTCTTCGACCAGAGCAGTGAGGAGTTTTCCGTCTTGCTGCAACAGACGCCCATTACCATGAACTATCTTAGATCAGAAGATGTGAGTTTCATACATAGGTGTTTTAGATGTGAGACACTAAGAGTGCTTAATGTAAAGAATGAAGTTTCGTACTGGATTTTGATACCTGTTTAGGTGAACAGTAATAGGCCGGATCACAAAACACAAAAAACATTTCAACAGCTCATTTGAAATTCCACCTAAGTAAACTGCTGGTCCACTTATGCAAATACATGTATCTCTTTGGTACCTATTAGCTTGTTACACGATTGTTTCCAGGGACGACGTTTCCTTAGCTTTCTGCTTGGTCTGAATCCCACTCTTCTAGACAAGCTTCACAAGACGATTAAAAACCACATCCCCAACTGTCCAAGGTTTGTCAATGCAGTATGAACAGGATAAGTGGTTTTGTATTACAATTGTATTTTTACATTGCTGAAAATGTGGAAAATGTTCGAAAAATGTATATTGTATAGGATGTTTAAGATAATTTCACTAGTTTTGTAACAGAATTCAGAGAAAAACATTGAAGCATATATTAGCCTGATCACTTATTAGAGTCATGATAGTATTGGTATGTAGTGTTATGAATCCCATCCGGAAGTGATCTTGGAAATCTTATTCTGCTCTTGGTGTGATTTTTTCTGTGGTCTTAAGTTTTTCTTTTCCCAGAAATTCTCACTTTGAATCTATTGTTGTTTTTCAGATCTGCTGTGGTGTGGTATGGAGAGATATACTTCAAGGCATGGCGAGTTGCCACAGGAAACACATTACAGGTATTGCTTATGCCTCAAAAACACCTGAAAAAAGTTACCAGTTCTCCGTGAGAAGCTGCGTTAGTTATGAATTGATCTCCCTACGTTATAACAATATAAGGACTCATCAAGTCCTAAAAATTCATGGTATTGCCTTCCTTTGGGTGCGTTACGGGTTACCATTAGTGATTTGCATAACAGATTGGTACCTGTTGTGTTTACCGTTCACTGGTTCACTTAATTTTTCGCTAATGGCTTGATAAAAACAAAGCTTGCATCCTAAGTCCATTCTGCCAGTATATGACCGTGGTACATGTTTTTTTTTCAAACCCATGATGTATATATACCTATACACCAGTATAGTTAACATTACGTATTTTTGTTTTATAGAAACTGGAGAACAACTGTATCCAGGATCTGATGTTTTGTGCTGCCCATGGACAGAAGAAGCTCACTGCACTTCTAAGAAAAGTATAATTATATATCTAGTTCTGGCTCTTACAGTTATTTACAAAGTCTGAAAAAATAGGTTTCTGCCTTTCTGAAGTACAGTGGAACCTCAGAACTAACACCAGCCATCGTCAAGGCCAAAGTGGTCTTAATTCAGAGGTGGTCTTAATTCCGAAACACATGTACAGTAGTCCCTCTCTTAAAGGACACTCTCTGGAGAAAACCCACCTCTAGAAATGACACTAATTCTTGGCAGCAAATACTATGAATGTACATGTATGTAATATTCCCTCACCAAAGGATATCTCTCTAATAAGGAGAGATTGTTTGGCAGAAGGGGTGTCCTTATTAGAGGGGGACTACTGTATAACATTAGTGTGTAAAATTGGTCAATCATCAGCTGCTTTTATTTCTCATCTGGTTTTATTTCTGGGGTGCTCGCCAAGAACGCTCCCATTGTAGTGTCAGATGTATCATTCTTGAAGTTAAGTATTACTACTGGCAATTACTGCATTTTTTTTGTTCAATAACATATCTTTGTTCATACTCATAGTACAATTTAATTCTCACTCTGCAAGGCATCGACATCTTTCATTAGGACTTAAAGTTTAAGGCATCTTATCGACTTTAAACTGATTGGAGGCATCCGTCCATGATGAGTTTCAAATCCATGCAACAGGTGCATATATGTCACTCTACCCGTTGCTTTAACCTCTCTGACACCAAGCAGGGACAAATATAAATATGCTGCAATAGTTCTGTATCTGGGCATTGCTGGCTGTGATTGTACGAACAAAGGACAGACTATTGAATTGTTGTGATCAATTAAAAGCTACTGTAATTGAAAAATGATATTTTTTCTTCGGGTTTGCAGCTACTCAGCTATTTCCACAAGCGCAAGCAACAGCAGGGAGTAGATGAGATGTTGCTGAGACTGTATGATCCAATACTGTGGCGGGCTCTCAAGGTTGGACTTTCTCCTGTATATTCTTCGTTATAGCAAGAACACAGGCTTATCTATAGACATCTAAACTTTGATTCTCTCTACCATTACTCATGTTTGATAATATATAAACTGTAGATATTGGAGAAACTGTGGTCTGGAAATAACCCCATTCAGCATGTTCAATCAGTTTAATTCAGATACATGTACTAGCACACGTCTTGGTTACATTTATGGTTATATAGCTTATTTTGATGGGTTTGGGTTCAACTTTCTCACTTAAGAAAAGCTATGCGTTAAAGTATGGACTAAAATGTGATGCTATACAGCAGCTGAACATCCTAAATGTTGTTCGTACATTCTTGCCCCAGTATGTATTGTGCCCTTCCATTGTCTTTCTTGATTGATAAGAAGACCCGGCCCTAGTCCTCATTTTCCCTAATGTGTTCTTTGTTGTCACAGGCTGCCAACGGCAATGTACGTGCCAATGCCGCAGCTCTGCTGGTGGAGGCGTTCCCTCTACAGAACCCAGAGGCCGGAGTCAGCGAGATCGATGAAGTCATGCAGAAACAGTTTCTCTTTCTTAGCGTAGGTATTATGACAAACAAGAAAAGAGATATACCCCAGTACTAGGAGTTTGACTGTTAGCAGGGCTACAGTGACCTGATTCCTACAGTGACTCCTGCCTCCTACCCTAAAGGGCTGAACTGTAGTGAGGTGGTGTAGTTGTGTGAGAAGTAGTGGAAGGTTAACCTAATACTTTGATACTTAGGTAGAAAATGCATTATCATCTAGATGAATGCCGCAAGGACATTGCTGTAACTGTTATTAAAAAGAAAGTACCTGCGGCAAGATGGCCTGTGCATTTAGCTCTTATCTGGCAACTGTGACAATAAAATTTTACAAATTAATCTGTATTACAGATTTTGTTGCATTGGTGTAATGTCGGTCCCTACATGAACAACAATTACAACAAGACCTAAGGTTTGATAAATGAAATACCATTAACTTGCATCACATAAATATCCCTTATCGCTCAAAGTTGATGCCGTGCATTGAATACAGCCTGCATGAGTGAAATACCGTATAGTTAAGTCTGACATGTCTAAATGCATACAGGGTAAATTTGGGGTTTTTTCTAGGATCTTCTGCATGATCCGTACCCTCCGGTGCGTGTGATAGCAGTTCAGGGGACGTGTAAAGTGTGTAACCTGTACTGGGAGATGATCCCTCCGCAAACCCTCAAGTCTTTCCTGGTACAGCTGGTGCAGGAGATGGCCTGGGACGGGGCCTCTGCTGATGTGAGGGTGGCAGTACTGAAGGTAAGGGGTCACAGTACAGTTGTCCCTGCAATTTAAGAACCCTCCATTTAACAAGTCCCTCCATTTTAAGACCGTCCACCAGTGACCCAACTCATATACTTTCAATATAAATATTCCTCCATTTTAACACCACCTTCAATTTAAGACCACATTTCCTGGCTCAATGGGTAGTCTTAAAATGCAGCGAGCACTGTATGGGAATGTATTGTGTCAGATATTCCATTTGCAGTGGAACTCACCTTTAAGACTACCCAAGAATGCTTTAAGATTACTTTAATAAGGGTAAACCAAACATATGTTTGTTTAGAATTAAGGCCACTTAGCCTCTACCATGGGGTATCTTAATTATAGCATTCCACTGTATATGATATGACGTGATATCTCTTCTGTTATACAGCACGAGCAGTATATCAACATACTCCAGTATGTCAAATACAGTAAGTGTATATATTTGTATATTGATTGTGGTGATAATGATGAACCTGGAGATAGAAATCCTGTGTTTGAATACCGGGTTTCAAGCATTTTACATTCAGACATACCAGTGATTAAATGTTTTATATACTTTTTAACTTTTAGGGTTTGTCACATCTCCTGACAAATTTTCTGGCTCACCCAATTCTGAAATCTTTGTTGCCTGAACTGAAGAACCTGTTTCACGATAACTCAGAAAGAGTACGCATAGCCTATGTGGACATGCTGCTAAAAGCCAAGGGGATCAAAACTATTAAGGTACGTTTCAGTGTCTGCTGCCACAGGTAATACAATATACTTACATCCACTTGTTTGACTTTTCTCAATGTCAGATTTCAGATTAAAACGATAATTTATGTAGTTATGTTTGTGCAGTTGCATGGATTATTATTATTATTATTATTATTATTATTATTATTATTATTATTATTATTATTATTATTATTATTATTATATTAAGTTATATCATACCTCTTTCTTGTCACTCACATGTAACCTAGTAGTAAAATCTCTTGTTGGGAAAGCACAAAGACTTAATCCAGGGAGTCACTTGTTTCATAAACAGCTTTATGCTGCCAATCACCAGTCAAGTCTTGCCCTTTTTCATTGTAAGGCAACCTATTAATATATATTGGTACCCATCTGGACCCATTTAGGAAAATTTCCATATGTACATATAGTATATGGTGGATTAGGTGTAAAAAGCCAGAGCTAAGGAGCTCTTGCATCAAGGATATCCATTCAAGTGTCCCTGCATGGTTCCCTGTACTCGATTGCAGTTTTGGCACCTGGTTCCATTGGATCACCTGTTGGTGAGATTGGAGGTAGACGGGGCTCCGGTGTCACGGCGTCTGGTGACGTTACTCTACAACAGCTACCTCCCAGTGGACAAGGAACCCGAAGTCCAGGTCACCAGATGTGTCAACTTGATAGAGAGCAACATAGGGGCAGCTCGAAAGTTCTACCAGTATGCTGTTGTCCACATCTCCCTGGCTAACACAGGTATTAACTGAAACTAAATTCGAGGGAGTAAAATTAATTAATTTGCCACATCCTAGCTTGAGTTGAATTGATGGTTCCATCTTTTTATCTTGAACTTTTACCAGTCTTTTTTTTTCTTTTAATAAAGATGTAAATCTGAGCTCTGATTGTTACTTGGTGTGAGTAATTTGAGTTTATTCCATACATCATGTACAGTCTCGGGGACATAAAAATTATTTGTGAGTGAGTAGGGTCGTACTTGCTGGACAATGAGCGGTAATTCACAGTGGTAATGCTAGTTCACCTAGGGCTAGTTCAGTGTAATTCTCCCTGAAGAAAATACACATGAAATGAGACTGATATATTTCTCTTTTAGATACAGCATGTACCTCCCCAAAACACTTAAAGGTGATAAAAACACCTGTTTCGAGAATATGTTTTTATCGTATATGTATATATCTTAACTTTTAATGTGTTTTTCACCACATGTGCAAAGTCATTGCACATCATATATATATTGAGATGAAATATCTTGCAAGAATTTCTGAAAAAAAGTAGGTTGATATACATGGAGACATCTTTATCTGGCAGCCAAATTCCTGCTGAAGCTGTGTGCCTGCCTGAAGGATGCGGTGAACAGGAAGAAGACAGAGCTCACATCTCTGGGCGAGTCTGCCGTGGGAGAGGAATTTCAACAGGACTTACTCGAGACACTGCAGGAAGAGGTTCAATGACAGCTTCCTTGTCGTAATCTTCATTTAAAAAATACTAAAGTGGTCACTCTCTTAAAGGACACTCTGGAGAGAACACCCCTCTAGAAAGGACACAAACTATTGGCAAGAAGTGCCATGACTGCATGTGATATTCCCTTTCACCAACTGACACCTCTCTAATAAGTACAGAAATGTTTAGCAGAAGAGGTGTCACTATTATAGAGGGACTACTGTATCTTACAGCAGAATAGTAGCTTTTACCAATACTTGTGTGTATACAGTATTGTTTCTCATGGCAGTCTCCATTTACAATTTGTATGTAATCTGTAGTAGTCATCAGTTGTATTGATATACAGTAGTCCCTCTATTTTACAACTCTCTATTTTAAGACAACCCTTGATTATAAGACTGCCTGTTTTGGGCCCATATGGCAATTTTCTGTGTTAAATGGCCTTTATTTTAAGACCACCTGGAATATAAGGCCATATTCTCTTGGTCCCATGGGTGGTCTTAAAATAGAAGGACCACTGTATATATATATGTGCATAATAAAGATGGGTATAAAGTAAATCTCTTTAATATCAATTTTCAATTTCAGGATGCCTCAGAATTGCCCTCTAATTCCACTGACAGTGCTCCCTTGACCACGGATGCGGACGAGAACCTCTCATTTGATAACATCTCAGTTATCAGTGGGCTCCTGGAAACCGTGGTTATCTTGTGGACTGGTATCTCTCCAAAGCTTAATGCTGTAAGTGCACCAAATATAAAATTTCCAGCGCTGTTTCAATCGTGCTTAGAATCCTGTTGCGAAATGCGGTACAGTGGAAACTGGCGAGAACGACCACCCAATTGGACATACAAATGTGGTCTTTCAAAACAGGTTATCTTTGGCGACGGATTCAATTACATTGAAATGTAGGACCTTCTCCCAGGAGTATTAGGTCTTTAAAGACAGGCGGTCTCTCAAGACCAGTTTCAATGTAACCCTAAAGAGTAAAAATGAATATTAAAAAAATAAGCTTTGGTACTGATCAACTGGAACACTGGTTGGAATTGAAATTTATTCATGCTAAAAATCAATTCGCACTCTATAGACTGTAGCTAATGTTTACTTTTGAGCTATATAGATCTTAATCACAGTGACTGCAAGGTTTACTTGCCAGATGTCAATATAACACTTGTAGAGCTGGGGGATGTAACGGCAACCTTTACCCTTCTGCACCTTCTTAGAGATCAAACCATGAGCTGAAGCAGAAACTGCAGGTTCGTTTCAGCCATCTGCTGCCTGATTGCTTCCGCCTGTCTGAGGTAAGAGGTACTTTGAGGCAACAATTATCTGGTATGCCTCACTGGAACAACCCTTGATGTTAATGACTGAACATTTCTAATTAATATACATATTAAAAAAAAACTTTAATTATAGTAGCTTTATTTTGGCTTCTCAATAGAGCAGAACACTTCTGTATGCTACATGCTTTTTAAGCAATTGACATTCTGTTAGTATGGGAATCTGTAGGGTGTTACCACATGTATCATAATTGCTTTTTAAAAGAAAATATTATATGGGGGGAGGGGACAGCAGTTTTTTTTTTGTGACAGAATAACACCACTTGTTAAAGATAATTGAAATGCTTTTAATACTAGTAGTTTTTTTTTTTAATTGCTCTTTCAGGATCCCTCCATCCTTGCTCCTTTGATAATGTTAGCAGGTTTTATGCCAGCTAACCTGGTGCCAACACTGAGGTAAGCCATTGTCAGGAGATTTCTCAAAGTGAGCGTGGTCTAATTATAATCTGTCAGCCTAGTTCCATGGTATATACTGGTACCACTCCCTCTAGACTTTGCATAAGAAGAAGAAGAAGATTCTATTCAGTAAAAGGAATGATTGTAGGATTTTTGTTTTTGTAGTTGGCTTTTATCTTGGTAGAAATATTTTACCTCGATCAATACCTAGCTTTCAGCCTGGAAAGCTAGTATGAAGAGGAAGATGGGTTAACAGAAAGCCTTGACTTCAGGACCTAGTGGTGAGCTTTCCAAACAGGTAGCGAACCTGACTTGATTGTTTCTTGAATAAAGAACACATTGTTGCTTTTTCAGTCGAAGCATGTTATCCAAGCTGAAGTCCATTACAACAGACAACTGCCAACAAGAGAACTATGGGCCCATGCTGGAAGCCATGTGCAAGTGGGGAAAACTGAGCGATGTGCTGGAATTGATCACAGATTGGCTGGAATCGGCTCTTCAGCATGGTAGTGCATCAAAGGATAAGGTGCTGAAAATGCCCTTCATCATAATTTTATAGTGATACTACTAGCTCAGAGGTTACGTTTTAGGAGAGCCAAGAGTATTAGGAGTACATGCATATGTTAATAAGGTTTGCTGGTGAAACTGTGCTCCTATATTTTAAGTGATCTGATTTTTTTCCTCCCAATAGACTAGCAAGTACCACCAAATTTAAATTTTAAATCGAAATTGTTGAAACTGCACCAGTAGGCAGTGGTCCATTTATATCCATCATTGACTGCATTATTCCAGCCCCGGAAGCGTGGAGTGGGCTTTGTCGACCCTGTAGCGCCTCAGCCCGCCGTGGCCTTGGAGTACCTCAGCTACCTCATGCAGCAGCCGGTGTGCCAAGAGCTGTTGCTTGGCACCGGCCGAGCCCGCTTTAAAGGTGTCATGCGACAGCTGAAGGAAGTTACGGTTAGTCTGTTTCAGCATAGCAATAACCGAAAAGATATTGTAAATCGGCAAAATAATGTAGTTTGACTGAAAAACATTGCTCACATGGCCGTATGCCAGCACATGTCGAGCTAAGTGATAGCACATTCATTCAGCTCAATGGGATACATCATTGCAGATCTGACACTGGGTTGCGAGCTGTCCCCCAATATTCGGTAGTTTTACTGTTTTGTAGCATTGCCTGTGGATTTTTTTTGGCCCAGTTTATCCAGCCATCACATGTGTAGAAAAGTATAGCCTAAGATAAATATCCTCTCGTCTCCCAT
>JAAUYG010057701.1_pt1 | contig 12653 bp, 10 predicted proteins | sample 7278091 | NCBI WGS metagenome assembly JAAUYG01 (sample SAMN14350201, study PRJNA611818) | marine sediment metagenome | isolation source: surface marine sediment (0.6m) | place: French Polynesia: Moorea | collected 2018-08
GATGATGATGATGATGATGATGATGATAATAATAATAATAATAATAATAATAATAATAATAATAATAATAATAATAATAATAATAATAATAATAATAATAATAATTGCATATGTTGTATGCATGTTATATTACGCATTTAAGACATAAACAGCTGTTACTCGTCCGAGGGTAATGTAATTTGTAGCAATATGTGCTATGTATACGAACACAAGCAAACACGCATGAGGGCAAGAACCTTGAAATGTCCAAGATGAGGACAATGGGACACGTTGCTGAAGCAGACAACTTACTGTCTTTATGGGTCGATCTTCTGCCACAGTCCCGTCCATGACGACGTACGACTTTCTGTTGGTTGGGTCGAACGGCAAGAAAGGTTCTTCACACCACCTACGCATGCAAGGGATAAATAACATGGGGCACTTTTCTGGTGTTTCCACCCGCCACTGGGTCTGTGATCGCCTTGTCCAAGACCAGGCAAATGTGATTTATAGTAGCAAGTACCATACAACCAGCCTTTCCTCTGACCCAAGGACAGGATAATTTGATGTTGAAAAAGAAAAAGAAATGCCCCTGCCTCCTGGTGACTGTGTAGGTGGGTGGATTTTGGCCCACAATAAGGGATTGTCCAGCCACAATAACAGTTGTAAACGATGATAGGTCGAGTTAGGGCATATACTGTCATTAAACATTAATAGGAGTGGGTGAGTGAACCGTGTTTAGAGTCTCTTTGACAATTTTTCACAGTCTCATACTGGAACAAGGTTCATCAAGCTCGATGAAATAAAATGCATGAACAAATTCGTGGATGTAGGTGTTTATGTAAATATACTGGACCCGTCTTGTACTAGTTCGACCTTCAGCCAGTCTTCATAGTGCTAGCCCACTGAAACACCACGCCACGGGGTACCCAGTGATGTCACAACCCAGACCATTATTCTGATTCCTAGCCTGCCAGGCAGTCTCTAACTCTTATGTGCTGAGCGCTAAGCAGAGCAATAGAACCGCATATGTACGTTTAACATTTGAATCTGTTTTTATGAGTAAAGCTTAACAAGCGCCAGTATAGATTTGTATCAAACTGTTTTACAGCTATTTTGCACCTATGTTCATGTGTGCATTACTCGTGGGTGCATTTTCCCTTGTGTTTTGCATTTACAGGCACGTGACATATACGTGATTTCAAAGGCAGGCCTGGAAGTCCAAATAATCTAACTGTGCCCACGAGAATCACGGGTCTTACTTTATCCGGAATCTATCAAATGTATAAGCCCTCAGTGGATCCAGTGACGTCACGGTGACAAAAACGCCTACGTCAAACCGGTGGCCTTCAATTAGGACAACATCCTTCACAAACTCTTGGACGATGGAAAGTTCTTCATAGTCTATTTCTGAAAGGACACAAAGCAATGCCACTTCGTTAACACAGTTGACAGCGTTCCAGTGATCTATGATCTTGCTCTATTATCGCCCCAGTCCAATCGACTCTCCTTAATAAAAATATATACCTCCCCTCCGCAACTAAGAGGTAATACAGTGTAATTCTGAAACGATATGGCACGGTAATTAATATAGAGCTACATGTATCCCTTAACCAATAAATAACTTTAATTGTGAGACGGTCTTAAACTACGTCTCCTCTCAATACCTTTATTTTCTATAGACGTTTGATGAAGCTTGAAAGGTGTAACCTGTATAGGTTTAATTACTTGTCCAGACTTTTTCTCGGCTGAACCTGTACACTGTGTTTCAAAACTTGTCACCGCAGACCAATTATCTTGAGAGGCCATGTTTATCGCCAACGGAGGGATCTTTCATTTTAAGACACGGTCTACTCTACTGCAAATTTCCTTGCAACATACAACGGCAACCATTATAAGTTACTTGTCTATTTGGTGGCATTGATACCATTTCCTTGTTTAAACAATTCTTGATAAACGAAACTCATGGAAAGGTTCGGTGAGACGTATGAAGTACAAAATTTCAAGGTACGAATTCTACATTGAAACTTTACGGGAAATGATAATTTTCGCTTATTGTCACACGAAAACATATTTAGACATACCTGATCCACGTACCATCCTTACTCCGCGGTTGTCCCAGTGCTTCCGAATGAAATAGTCATTTTCGCGTTTATGTTGCTGTTACCCAGTAATGAAAATAATATGGCACGTATATAGGCATTTACATATCTTTTGACTGCCATTATCGTTAAAACTGACAGCGAACTTCTCTTTACATTGGATAGTGTACATTGTCAGCAGCTGGAAAACCTGCACATCCTTATTGCTTTATCTTGCATATCATTCTTGATTTATTCATTCATTTATCTTGACTGATTCATTCATCCCATAATATGCTTTTCATTCACTCGCTCGCTCGCTCATTCACTGCTTCCTTCCTTCCCCCTCCCTCCCCCCTCCCTCCCTTCCCTCCTCTCTTCCTTCCTTCTTTCCTTCCTTCCTCCCTTCGTTCCTTCCCTCGGTCTTCCTTCTGTCCGTCCATCCTTCATTCTTCTTCCTTCCTTCCTTCCTTCCTTCGTTCCTTCCTTCCTTCCCTCTCTTCCTTCATCCCTTCCTTTCTTCTTCCCTCCCTCCTTCCTTCCTTCCTTCTTCGTTCCTTCCTTCTTTCCTTTCTTCCCTCCCCTTCCTTCACTCATCACTTCACCACACATCTATCCATCGGCTCACTTTCAACTTCTTTTTTGCTTACCTCCTATTTATATTGGCTTTAGAACATTATTACCCAACACACAAATCCTGATCTGACGTCACGGGTCAGATAGGACCCGGAACGTACCACAAGTTTCTTGAGTTTGGCTGCATCCTCAGGCAAGTTAAAGGCAGCAGGAATATCTTCATGGCGTTCATGCAACCTCATCATGTACGGTTTGTGCGTTAAGGAATCCATAAACGGCAGGTGATTGGCCTGAACGACCGAAATAACACTTGTAAGTTGTAATCGGGGAAAGTGCGAAATTAGCAGATAAATATTAAAAACCGGGAGATAAATATTAGATGATATTATAACCATTGCGTGAAGTATGCATAGATCCAGTTGCATTTTGTGATCAGAAAAAAAAAAGAATTTCCACGCACTTAAGTACCACGTCATACATTTCTATTTGGCTATGCTTGGCTGTGTCACTTTACCCATTATCGTCCGCCGTTACATAGGAAGTGACAATTTCAAGCTACTTCTTCCCCAAGGTCTATCCCAGCAATGATATTCCTGGAATGTTTTCCCTATAGGTCCTTTGAAAAGGTTAGCTGTCAAGATTTTTTTATTTGAAACAAAATATATTTGAAAATTTAAACTTTCTTAATGTGAGACAATGCTTGGAGAGAAGTTATGTTATGCTTCTTTCGCAACCAATGGTAAATATCTCGATATAACGACTAAGACGGACGAAAATTTGGGTCAACTGTGAAGGTCTGATGTAGACAGTGCTATGTGGGATAATATTTACCGTTGACGTTTCGATGTGTTCTTGGGTAAGTCGTTTGATTTACGTTTCTACAGAAAATCATATTTTCAAAACGTTACTCCCATACATCTATGATTCTTTTCCAACCAAGCGCTTTAAAGAGAATCCATGTGACAGTCCACTGGAATGTTGGAATTATTTGAAATAAAAATTTAGATCTTTTCTGTGCCAATTGACAGTATTTGCGCAATAAGGAAATGTATTGAGAATAGGTAATTTTCTGTAAGAACTTACCATTTTATCAGGTGTCCACGCCTGAAAAGTTTCATCCTTCGTTTTGAAGAAGTTAAAGTAAGTGTAGAGGAAGTCAAAGTCAGTGACGTTGGTTCCCGTGACTATGTCAAACCCAATACGTCGCAGGACAACAAATATGTTACCCAGATACGAATTCAATGGTCGCTCTTCCTGGCAAATATTGGATGCGTAAATTTACCCAAATTACACAAATTATAGCTCTAGGAAAATATTGATAATTTCGACAAAAAAGCGTGAAAACAGCAACAAACCAGTAAACAACAGCGATAACTGAAACATGCTCTTTATGGAAAGTCAGTAAAAGACAATGTATACATGATATAAATGTGATATCGTCACGTTCTCCGTGCGTCACTCCTAGGAACTCGTTACAGATATTACGTGGAGATCTTGGGATCATAGTGGGTAGAAAAAAGGGTATCTACGAATGAATATTTACAAAATACACCCTCTGCGAAAATGTTTGTCACAAAACACACTCTTAAAATTCTGTCACTGAAAATTCATCTCTAAGTAGCACAGGCTTTAAATGCAATGTTTGGGAATACTTAAATTTAGTTGTATTGACCGTTTTCCGGACAACTACTGAACTGTGGCACGCCTTCCCATTTCAAAGTGTGCGTCTAAAAATGTATGGGACACGCATTTTGGCCGATAGTGTATTATAGTGTGTAATAGTAGAAATGCTGCAGCTTGTTTTGACACATTATGTGACAGTTCCTACACAAACCGTTGGTCCGTGTATCCAGGCAACAGGACGTTTTCTACAGTTATCATGGTTATCTTCCGTGATGTTGCAGTTCGCGCTCGTGTTGCAACTGATTTGGCTGCTGGCTGACCTGATGTCGGAGTTATCCCTCCAATAATGAATTAAGATTGTCATCCCAGAGGCCATGATTGCCACGATTAGACACGCTAACAGTTGCGACTGCGAATGCAATGGCGCTGATTTGGCATGTCTGACGCTATTGACACCGGCCTTCTTCTGAAGAAACATTTTGACCGAGCAGAAAATACAGATAAATTTATGCTATAGCGAGCTAGCTAGATCATTTTACCACCCAGTCCTTTACACCAAATACGTTGAAACCGCATGTGTATGTGTTCCTTTCTGGCTGTAATGACTTTATTGTCAGATGCAACTTCCTTCAGTAATGTGACCTATATATAGTGCTATAGTACCAGAATATAGTAATTCTAATTTACTCGTGCTTCATTGCCGTTGTGTCCCAGTGCATATTTAGTAAGAGGCCAGTGAGCCTTGACCCTCTGCTTGACCTATTACCCAACAACAACTTGTCCAGATCAAGTCTGGCCACTATAAGGCTTGTATTTTCCGATCGAGAATGATTTTACGATTCTGTCATTTAAGACTACAGTTATTGAGCAACGCAGCCAGGTAATGTATGGTTGAGGGAGTTTGCCTGCACCGGCGGCGTCAAGTTACTTGCGGTTCCACTGCCCTGCTTAGCGCTCAGCACATAAGAGTTAGAGACTGTCGTCAAGTGGAAGTCAGGATAATAATCCCAGTTTGGACATCACAGCAAAGAATGACCAGTACAAATCAGAACAAGTACACATACGTCAACAACTCCACATGCACGGCACATTGCTCACAGATCAACCCGCTGACCTAGATAACCACCTTCTACGCGCTATATGATTGAGACATTTTCAGAGTTGCTCTAAGCTCTTGCCACTCACTAGACAAGCTATGTCAGCATCAAAACTTATTCGAAGCTGCACACAGGTCGCATTTTGTTACCACTGATGCAATCTTTCTCACTACAGGGGCACAATATTTTGCTAAATTGGCTGATTACATGCAGGTCAAGTTAGTTAATCAGCATTAATCACAAAAGGTTCACTGCGACTAATATCTCAATGAGCTAATGAGCTACACAGTACACTTTTCGCAAAACGCCCCCAATTTTCACGCACAGGACGTTTTGGTAATATTGAACGCCCACATTGTACCCATTTCCGTACCAGGTTAATGAAAGTAAAAATGAAATTAATTTTAAAATTAAAATTTTGAAGAAAGAAAAACTTTGTCTGGCGGAGAGGTAGCTTTCCATAAATCTGGGCCTAGATCCATGCAGCGGTTTTGGAGAAATTTGAGTTAATGGACGACGGACGGACGACGGACTGATCGCCGACGGATGACGCACGCCCTGGCTACGACAGTAGCTCTATTGACAGAATCAAGCAGAAGTAAAAAAACCACAAAATGAAAGTCTCACATGAAATACACAAAAAATACTGGTTCAAGGATAACGTCTAAGTAAACGTTACTAGAGCATATGCAGCATCAGCTGGTCTTACCTCGGCAAACTGAACCTTGTGACCTGTGACCGCATTGCATTGGGATGGAATATCAGCATGATCTGTGACTTGAGTTCCTTCTTTTGTGAGAGAATTTTTCATTGTTAGATTCTGTGACGCGAGCCGTGCGAGGAAAGCTTCCAAGTATGACAGTGAATCCTTTCCCACCCTGTCTCACATCAGATCCTGTCAGACGACGAGCAAGGCGTGTCTCTGCTATTTACTACACAGAGTTTTCCCGTAGGTGCTTTCTTTCTCTTGCGATATCTTATTCCATGTAAATCAAAAGGTAGAATCACAGTTTAAATATTAAATCATGCTCAACACCCATCTTTCGCAGCTGCTGGTGCTGCTGATAATGATGATCCCCGTAGTTGCTGTCGTTGTCCTGCTACTTGCATGTACACCTCGTCCTCCTCCACTTCTTCTCCTCCTCCTCCTCCTCCTCCTCACCTTCTCCTATATCCTCCTGCTGATCATCGTTATCATCATCATCATCATCATCATCATCATCATCATCATCATCATCATCATCATCATCAGCAGCAGAAGCAGCAGCAGTAGCGGCAGCAGCAGCAGCAGCGGCGGCAGCAGCAGCAGCAACAACACTCCTACTCCTGCTCCTCTCCTCCTCCTCCTCTTCCTCCTCTCTTACTCATCATCATCATCATCATCATCATCATCATTATCATCATCATCATCATCATCATCAAATGCCGCATTAAATGTAGCTGTTTTACTCTGTATTTGCTTTTCTTTACTCAGCAGCCCATTGTCCTTAATACCAACCGCTATTACAGCAAGAGTTGCCAGAGCCCGAAGCGCTTTCAGAATCCCATTTGACCTAATCTCCATAATCCTCTATGGCCTAATAACATTCCACAATTGCACCATGCGACCCGAACTTACCTTATCAAGTTGGTCAACTTGAAGCCTGGGTTAACAGAATGAACTACATATCTAACCTACAGTGAGGCTCCAAGCAAGCTATGTCAGTTTCGGACTGCGACTCACAAGTGACAAAATCTTGTTTTTTAATATAATTTTAGCTACATCAGCGATTGAATTAAATATTGACATATTGGTCATATATCGGGCCATCTGCTGTTCTTCCTTTTCCGTCGACTCCCGAGGTCGATATTGACTACATACCCAAACAGATGTTTGCACGAAGTGTGTGACCAAGACCAGGAACAACTCCAGGTTATTGATCTTCGCATCTTCCCACCTCAAAGCGTGCTATGTGCCGTGTATCTTAGATTTTTTCCTCCGGCTCTACAGACTACCTATTTAAGCTGCAATATGTTGCTGCAGACAATGACACCGGCAAATGATGCGGATGGGGTGGGGGGGTGGGGGTGGGGGGGGTGGAGGGGAAGGGGATGCAGTGGGGGGGATGGTTGAGTTTTGCCTCAGTCATTGGCCTCTCATGATCCCATAGCCAGTTGTAAGTCAGAAACGTGTTTTGAATAGCCAGGCAAACAGGAACATCACAAACTATATAGCTACTCTACAAAGGTGGGGCTGGTTTAATAAGAGATTGTGCACAAGGATAATGATTGACAGGTACACTTACTTCTAGTTATTTTACTTTGCTAATTTATTCACTTCATTCAGGAATATTTTTCATAATCCACCTGTCCATAATGATCCATCCAGTTTTACTTTTTGCAATGTTTTTTGCGGAAACTGACTGAGGGGAGTGGTTGGTGTCTGTTGTGTTTGTTGGCTGTGAATATTTGGGAAACTGTCAATGTTGGAGAATACTAAATTATACTTCTGTAGCGTGTGGTATAAAAGCCGACCAAGTGAAGCCACGGGATCAGAGTCTGCTAAAAATTAGCCTGTGAAGAATGCGGTATCGCTAAACTGTATCGTTCTAGTGCCGACATTAACATGATTAAAGGCTGTGCGGTATTCTGGACAGTGGGTCAACTATCTAGCCAGTTGTGGCCGTATATCAACAGGAAATAACTGCGTTGTAAAGGGCTGATGGTTCGAGTAACTAATACAGGAAGTTGACGCCTGATTAATGGAGAATTGTGACACTGCCATTTGAATTTAGACACGAATTGGCCGTTCGGCGAAGGGGGGGGGGGTGAATCAGGCTTATAATCGGCTTTCAACCACCCATGGTCATATCACCGACTGTAAGTTTGATTCGGCGGTGTATGCAGGTGTATGCTTGTGAGTTAATGCGGACCTGTCTTGGTTGGGACGAACGATCTACACGCGATAATTTTTAGGTGCCATGCCACCGATTCAATTCCGCCACAGGTGAGCAGAAATGAAACACACAGATCATTTATACTGGCTTCGAGCCGCCCAGTCGGTTGCCTAACTCATTAAGGCCAAGCGCCAAGCCGAGAAGCGCAAGCCTCCCAGTTTTTACGTTTTGGTGTGACGCGGTCGGGGATCGAACCCCGGCCTCCCGCACCCCGAGCGGACGCTCTAACCACTGTGCTACGCAGAGGCGGTCCGATTCTTGCCCGGGGTCACTCTTCTGAAATACCAGAGACATGTGCGAGCAAGCAAGGCTTTGGTGTTTGTTGAAGCCAAACCCGTTTTGCACTACGTTACCTCTCTTATATGGTAAACATAGTCTTCCCAGACTTATAGTCAAGACTTATCTAATCTTATTCTTATCTCTTGGTCTATAGCCACTATTAGTTGTTGTTATAGCGTTCGGTATGTCTCGTAGTCTCGTATTTTACCAGTTGCTTTCGTGCTGCCAGTTCGCGAGTAGTAATTTGTTCCGAATGCTGAATACGAGTCGTTAAATGGAAGAGCAATCCCACAGTGCCGTTCGGTCTCTCGTATTTTAGAGCTCGAAAATTACCAAATATTATACATCCATTTACAAGACCTACAAAATGCGCTACATAACATCATCTATAGTCCGCTATGTAAAACTTTTGACAAGTGTTCGGTTTGTGCTCATCGAACCTCTATAAGTACTAAAGAAGGTTGAGCATGTAGCAACTTGGCAATGACTCACATCCCTAAACATAAATTTTGTCTTATTGCGCGATTGTCTAAGAGAAGTTTCTAAAAACAGCCTTTCGTGCTATCCGAAGCCAGCTATGCTCAATCTAATTAAAAACGCCTGGAAGGGAGTCACAAGCGCACACAGAGACTCGAACTCACGATCTCGTGGTTGAGAGACCAACGGAGTGGTTATTAGTATGTTGCCTTGGGAACGGTTTACTATTTTAGTCTACAAAATGACACATCATATTTTATTCAATTCATCATAATGTAAAGGTTTTGGATAGTTTTTATGGCAAGATTCTTGCATGCTTGTTTGTGTTGATTTTTAGCTATGATTGGCTAGTATTGTTTGTGTGCATACACAATATCTAAGCTTACAATATGGCTATTTGAATGACGACAAGAGCCACATGGGCCTTGACTCCATGTTTGAGAATCATTGCAACACCAGTAGGTACCCACTTAACTGTCAGGAAATATGACCAGCATTGGCCAAGAATTTTCCTATCTAACGCATGGCATGCACTTTGCATAGAGTGCCGGGTTACGAAGAAATGTTATAGCCTGTATTCCCTATGGTTACAAATATCCCCAAAAAGTTTTGCTGCAATCACTTCAAAACCGATAGTAGCGTATTGAAAATCTTAACATCAGCAATTTCTCAAGTTACCCGAATGACGACCAAACTGACATGAACGATAGCAACTATATATACCCATAAAATCATCAGTTCCAAATCTGTGTTCACTTTGCTCTACGAGTATCGGTTCTTGACATATATCACATCTTAGGCTTTCCCGTTCACTCAAAAACATTAAACTTTCAAAGTGCCCAAACAGTTTCAATATTTGGCAGATAAGTAATAGAACAGCCAGTGTTCCCCCATTACTATGATATATTTCGTCAAGTTTGGGTGAGGTTTAATTAAAACTGTAGGAGGAGTGGCCTTTTGAAATTTACAGCCCCATACAGTCCGGTCTCCAGAAAAATTTCAAAGGTCCCATTTTTTTATTGGCAGATCACCAAGGAAAGCAACAGTCTGTATCCCCCTATAGGTACCAATGTTCTCATCAAGTTTCGCTGAAACTGAATCAAAACAGCCTGCATTCTCCCATGGTTATCAATGTCCTCATACACTTTACGGAAAACAGTTCAAAATTGTGTGACGAGCAGCGTTTTGAAAATCTTAAAATCGGAAAGTTTGCACAGTGCACTGAATAACCAAAACAGACCTCAACCAATCTGACATGAAAAGTGTCAACATTCATACTTCATAACATTGCTTGTTTCACCCGTTACACTCTATGATTAGTAGGATTTACCATTAATTCCCAAGTTAAAATTTCAACGTGTCATAACATTTTTAATATTTCAAGGATCGCCAATGAATGTAATAGCCAGTGCATCCCCATTGGCAGGATATTTGTCATGAAGTTTGCCTGAAATCAGCTGTAAACTCTAGGTGGGGTATTGAAAATGCCCAGCCCCCATATGGTACTGTGTTAAGAAATATTTCAAAGCCCCATATTTTTTTTTAATAATGGCAGATTGTCAAGACATTTAATAACCGATATATCGACCATCACTGCGGTATGTATTATCAATTTTGGTTGAAATCAGGTGGAAACTGTAAGAAAAATTAATGTTTTGAAATTCTCAACCAGATAATGGTCATGTGTTAAGAATAAAATTAAAGTTATATATTTTTTTAATAATTGGCAGGTCAGCAAGAACTTCAATAACCAGTATGCCCAGTGTTCCCCTATCACCAGGGTATTTATCATTAAGTTTGCTAGAAATCGATTGCAAACTGTGAGAGCAGTAGTGGTTTGCAATGTTCATTCTCATAGGGTCTCATGTTAACGAAAAGGAAAAAAAAAACATTACCATTCAAAAAGCAAAAAAAATGAAAAACAAACAAAAATGGTCCAGAGATACATGTATTGTGATCAGGCACCTTTCCATAAAATTTGGCATTAATTCGCTTGTCGGTTACCCTTTTACGGACGGACGGACCTGCGACGGACGCCTACCCCATGCTGTTAGCTCTGCTGACACAGTCGAGCGGAGATAAAACTCATTCGATGCCATAGATGCATACATTAAACTATCATGCCAATGAATAATATATGGAACAAGTATGCTGAAAAGAATACATCTGGTCTGAACCTTGTTTTGTAAAGTAAGACCGCTGGGATAACGAACTAAATGTAATTGTTGAACTAGCGAGGTTGACTAATCCCTAACGTCAGATACCGGATTTACCCCTTTGTGAAACTCATTCTTTGGTTTCCTATCTCACCGTGGATGAAAACCTTGCTATAATGCAGAGGTGTCGTGACAATCTCATGAACCGTGACGTGTGGGTAAACTTCAGTGACAGGTGACTTTCTTGAAACCAGGAAGGCAAAGTTGGTTTAACTAAGTTGAACTAAATAGCTAGGATACCCCGCTCTCTCCTTGTGGGCCAAATCAGAGTATGGTCTGACAGGTCTGTGACGTTCCCGGACTATCTTCGTCTCGCAACCTCTAGAATGTCTGTTCCTCGTGTTTTTATCTTTGTTAAACTCGCTAACTCCGTGTAACTGCTACTAAGCTACTTTCTAGGCTTGGGTAGAGTGGACGTTCCTTGTCCGCAGCATTGTGGGATATCCGCAATGTATCCAGTCCGAATCCTGTTGGTCTTGCTGTGTGCTTTCCTCGTCACAGCACAAGGTAAGTATTAAATGATATAGCTACATGACGATACCTTGTCTATTGAGGCAAATCATACTCTAGATCTTTCAGAACCGATTACATGAATGCGAATAAAGCAAAAAAAAAAAAAAAAAAACACCCAAACATGCCATACCTGCTGGGTGCTGTTGTTGCAATATAAGACACAAGCTCGTGTCTCTGTCTCTTTATCGCATTTTGATGGTTTTGGTTGTACTTAGAACCGACGTTAAAAACGTTTTATGTTATCCTATAGATGAATGATTCTATTTCTATTTAATCCACTTCATGCTATTGCTTTCATGAAAGTATAAACTTAAAATTGTCAATGAACTGGGGAGGTCGTCATGTGGATAGAAGATCACCCAAATTCCACAACAGTGTGTGTTATCACGTTACTAACCTCGGTACATTACTGTATCCATTTGTTTGTGCAGGCAGGAAATTTATTGCTGTTGGACTGGACAGCTGTCATATTACACTGTATATGCAACCGAATACAAAATCAGTTTTGGTACAGCACAGGCACAATAACAAAACATATATATATTATATACACGTATATATAATATATACGTGTATCTTCGTGTGTTGTATTACACTTAGGTATATAGAAGGAATTAAATAACAAGAGGTCCACGGACCTTGGCGCTCTGCTTGACACCTGCAATTGGTGTGACAAATTGCAATTTTCTGCAGACTTATTCCATAGTAACATATGGCCTAGCTCCTTTACAAGATATAAGGCTTCAAAATCTGAGTGACCTAGAATTTGACCTTTCAAGGTCACTCAAGGCCATATGTGATGATATCATGAGACTCCCCATATATGCTTTCCTATTAATGTTCAATAGTAACTTATGGCCTAAATCTGCTCCTTCA
>JAAUYG010064181.1_pt1 | contig 12651 bp, 8 predicted proteins | sample 7278091 | NCBI WGS metagenome assembly JAAUYG01 (sample SAMN14350201, study PRJNA611818) | marine sediment metagenome | isolation source: surface marine sediment (0.6m) | place: French Polynesia: Moorea | collected 2018-08
CATGCTGTAATTTACAGAATGGACGCTGTAAGTTTCAAACACCATGCTGTAATTTACAGAATGGACGCTGTAAGTTTCAAACAACATTCTGTAATTTACAGAATGGACGCTGTAAGTTTCAAACACCATGCTGTAATTTACAGAATGGACACTGTAAGTTGCAAACAACATGCTGTAATTTACAGAATGGACGCTGTAAGTTTCAAACACCATGCTGTAATTTACAGAATGGACGCTGTAAGTTTCAAACAGAATGTTGTTATCAATAACTCCCAGAAAGAAGGTTAGGCTACAACTTACAAGCGGAGGTCCTAGCTGACAGAATATTAAACACGCTCTAGATTACAGACAGAAGAGCACGATGTACGAAATGGACGCCTGATATCCTAAATATATTCCCAAAATTTAAATCCAAATAACTGCAAACTTGTATGTTTCTATGTGTATTGCAGGCAGTTGAACGGCGGCATGAAGCACTCAATTCGTTCGGATCTGAACCAATCCAGACGTTAGAGAAAAACCTGGAAAGCTTCGAATGTGTCATTGGGAATATTAACGGAAGTCGCACCATATGCCTGGATTTATCGTACGCATGCATCCTTTCCGATATCCATGAGGATGCCTACCACTTCCGCTTTCCGGATCTCAAACCTGGTATGTTTACATGACGGCGTAATTCCTAGGTATTGCAAAGTTAATAAGTAGATAAATTGCCGGGGGGGGGGGGGGGGTGTCTTAACATTTTTTAGGCCAATTTATTCTTGTCACCGACGGCAGTAAAGTCCATAGAATATTGCTCTGTAATAATGTGAGTTACCCATGTAGCAAAATCATTAATAACTCTTTGTGCTCTTCTCAAGTTTTCCAGTTTATAATATTTGTGTCTAACCGGTGTTCTTTCAGCGGAGCAGACGGAAAATATCAATGTTATCCTCGTCTGTCACATGGCGTCTGAAACTGAGGTTACGTCAGTAACTTCCGAAGATTGGGGACATCTGATTCAATGGAACAGGCCCACAGAGTCGACTGGCAACCATGAGGTGTGTAAAGAAACATCAGTAGTAGTAGTAGTAGTAGTAGTAGTAGTAGTAGTAGTAGTAGTAGGAGGAGGAGGAGGAGGAGGAGGAGGAGCAGGAGGAGGAGGAGGATGAGGAGCAGTAGGAGGAGGAGGAGGAGGAAGAGGAAGAACTACTACTACTAGTAGTAGTAGTAGTAGTAGTAGTAGTAGTAGTAGTAGTCGTAGAAGTAGTAGTAGTAGTAGTAGTAGTAGTAGTAGTAGTAGTAGTAGTAGTAGTAGTAGTAGTAGTAGTTGTTGTTGTTGTTGTTGTTGTTGTTGTTGTTGTTGTTGTTGTAATAAAGAAGCCTAAAGATTAGTTTCAAACATCGGAAATACCCCGTTTTGGTCTGTTGCCTGTTTCTGATCAGTGTTACCTGTGATGGTTCCAGGTGACCATACCCGGCGGTCTTTACAGTCACACTGACCTTGACCTCACCTTCCACCGGCACAGAAACACCGCCTGTGCCGTGTATGAACCAGGAGATGAGACAGCCGTTGGTAAGGACAGCTTCAAACAATTACTAGTTCAGCAATTATGACGGTGACAAAACCCTTCACTGATATGTTGTATTTGCGAAATAAAGCAACTGTGTCAGAAAGTTGTCAGATGACTTACTATGTAGATAGACATGGATTCATGTTCAGTGGTAACTTATCCAACCGACTTCGATTCTCGGTTTTATTTTTTTTTTTATTTTTTTTTGCAAACATATGACCATTTGGTTGTTAAATTTCGCTTTCCAAATTTGTGTCGATTGTTTTGTTTTATTGAAACAGCCTGACTACATAAAAGTTGACATAAAAGTCATTCGACTTTTTTTTAAGCTCCAGCACTTCGAGAAAACTACCTGGCGACCTGGTTCAGGCCACAATCACCTTCTGACGGTCTCCCGAAGAGAGCAGAGCTGATATTTCTTCTGGATCGCTCCGGGAGCATGTCCGGATCAAACATTCAACACGCCAAAGAGACCATGATGCTGTTCCTCAAGAGCTGTCCGGTCGGATGTTACTTCAACGTCATTGGGTTTGGCACCAGTTTTACGTGCCTGTTTGCAAAGTAAGTTCCATGTGATACATTCTGGTAGACAGCAGAACCCAGTCTGTGGTTCTGCAACCGGCATTATGTAAAAGACCCGTTGGACATTCGTTGTATTGGGCATAATTAAAGTAAACTTACAACAAATGAAACGACATTGTAGAAAAGCATTTCCCCAAACTTCTAATTGGCAGCTGCAATTGTACGGTTATTGAGTAAAGCAGGAATGTTACGGTGGTGACACTTAAATTATGCGGCTTCGGGATCGGCAATGTTGCTGTTACATAAGTTGCTGCATTTCTTTACAAAGCCAGTTGATTGCATAAATACGTGGATGTTTTTTTTGTTTTTTTTTGTCTCTGATCAGTGGCAGCCAGGAATACAGTGACGCCACCCTGGCTCTGGCTGTGGCCAATCATGACGCCACTCAGGCCGACATGGGAGCGACCTATCTTCTCAACCCTCTGCAGAACATTTACAGAAGCAAGCCCGTGGACGGCTGCATGCGATATGTAAGTCGGTACAGAAAGGTTGCCGTCAGCTGGTCAGCCTAATAAGCTGGTGTTTTGACGTTCTACGCCAGCCAGTATAGCCACTGTTGATTAATTACCCTTTTCAAATTATTAACGAATGTAGCGACCTTAACAGTGAAATATAGAAAGCAGCGAAAGAAAATAAAAGCGTCTTCATTGTTTCTTTCTTTTTCTTCTTCTTCTTCTTCTTCTTCTTCTTCTTCTTCTTCTTCTTCTTCTTCTTCTTCTTCTTCTTCTTCTTCTTTTATAGAAAATAAGAAAGGCTTTCCTCCTTTCCTTGGTGATATCACATAACATAAATGTAAATTATTTCAGATATTTCTCTTGACGGATGGATACATTTCGAGTTCCGAACAAACGTGCATCAAGTTGGTGAAGGAGAACGCCACAAACACTAGGTACAATCAGATTCTGCCAAGCATCATCCAAACATTAGCCTGACTGAGACTGCATTAGTAATGTCAAGCCGCACGAACTGAAATGTGGATCACCTTGATGTCATAGAATAGCAATAATGAGATAATCCCTGCCGCGATCTTTGCCCTCTGCAGAGAGTGTCAATTTAATTTACGGATCTCTACGATGACATAGTAAAACTAGAAATTAAGAACAGCAAGAAGTGTCTTGCGTCGTCATTTCTGAAATAGTTTTAACTCTTGGTGCCATTTCTGTATAATTTGATGGCGCAAGGCATTAGTAGTATCTGTTTAGAATTGTAATTTGATTTCAATGGAACTTTCAATCGCCCTCCCCCCTTCCCCCCACAGGGTATGTGTCTTCGGAATAGGCGACGGAGTGGACAAAGCTATGGTCACGAAGTTGGCCAATGCAGGACGTGGACATTACGAGTTCGTGACGTCATTGGATCGATCCATGGAGACAAGCGTGATGAACGCCATGCGGACTGCCCTGACACCTGCCGCTGTGGATCTGAGCCTCTCTCTGGAGCCGTCAGAAGACTTCCAACTGGAGGTAGAGAAGCTCCCAACTGCGGTCTACCAAGGCGAGAGCCACGTCATCACTGGAAAGGTCAAGTCGAAGGTGAGCAGACGACCAAATAAGTACATTAGTGCATAGGCAAAGTTTTTCCCAGACGTCTACGGTTTGTCAAACTGTTATCTGTAATGAAATCGTATGGCTTGGTATTGTAACGAGATTTTTTTTCCACAAAGATATCTGCCTTCCTTATAGCGGTGATATCATTTCTTGTATGCATACCGCTGCTTCCACTTTCAAAACCAGCAAACGTGCAATATTATCGTTCATTTCCAGAACCCTGAGAAGAGTCTCGAGTGCGCCCATCATCTCCAGATGACGTACTCCGTGGACGGTACCGAAGTCCGTACGGAGATCTATCCCCGGCTGGGCGATAAATCACTGAGTGGAGATTACTACCCTGTCCACCGCCTGGCTGTGGCAGACGCGGCTAGCAGGTTACCAGGTTGGTATAGTCCTTCCGGCTGTAACTCTTCCAATGTATACTGTGGTCAGGTTGGTATATGGTCATCCAGGCTGCAACTCTTCCAAGGTACAAGTACAATGTTACCAGGTTGATATTTTCCGCCAGGCTGTAATTCTTCGTGTGCAATAACCTGAATATGGCTTTCAGTGACGGTTCAATCACTTTGCCTTGAAGCAATGCGGCTGTTGTTGTGTCACTGGACAGGAAATGATATTTTTCCCTGCATGCATTGTTCGGCCTGCCTGTTAGATTAATGTTACAATTTCGAGTTGCAACACAGTTATATAATTTTTCTGTTGCATTTGGTACAAAATTGGTATAAAGATTTAGTGAGGAGGGAGAAGTTTTGTATCATCGGATACGCCCTACTCTTCCAGAAGGTGCGGCGGTTGCTCTGTGTAAAGAAGTGAACGTCCATGTACCGTGTCATACCGCTGTATGCACGGTGACAGTGCCTGAGGATAGCACACAGCCACAGCTGGTCGGACTCGCCAACATTCCATCTGTTATCGAGCCCAATACTCCATACCCAACACCTGCCCCGAGCTCATCCCGGCCTGTGACTCTCCCTGTGAGTGCTCCAAATGTTTCAAATAAATCTACTACTACTACTACTACTACTACTACTACTACTACTACTACTACTACTACTACTACTACTACAAGAAATTTATCACTAACTGTGAGGTAATAATCTTATATACGCAAGTTACTACAAAATATATAATTGTGTAATTAAGACCATGTCCACAAATCAATATTATATCTGGCACCCTGCACCATTCCCTATGAAAGAAGATCAAGTGACATTCAAATCGCACGTAAAATTGCTACATGCGTATGACAAGACAGTACAAGAAAGAAGGAAATCACAGATTCTGGCTTCTTATTGCCTTGTTGCTCTCCTCGAATCCAGCAGCCAGCAGTGAGAAATCTTCAGAATGGAGCGGCGCTCAGACGAACCGCGCCTGGTCCAGTCCTGCGGGGTAACATGGAAAAGGCTCTCAACAAGGCTGCCCTCAAACGGCTGGCGTACAGGGCAGGGCTGAAACGGGGCAGCTCGCTCGTGGCTGATGAAATGCGGGGCGTACTCAAGGTAAGCAAAGCCTGGGGTATGTGAACGGCTTGGTTTGTAAAATTCATCACTGTAGATACTATATAAGATGTGGTACAATTACAACAAAGATTCATTAGTTAATTTGACAATCGAGAATAATAATTCATGGCTAGTTCTGATGAGTATAATGTAAAGGACATTTCGGTAGAATGACATGTGGTTCATGGTCATCGCACAGTGGGTTATCGTGGTTGTGTATTGATTCTGCGCTGTTTTCTGGTTCCCCGCCCGTGCAGTGGTTCTTGTCGAAGCTGATAGGGGACGCCCTGATATATGCCGAGCACGGACGCAGGAAACGCGTGTCTGAAGAAGACGTGGACAAGGCGCTGAAAAATAACGGCATCAAGCTGTTTGGGCTGAGTGGTGAGGACAGGTTACACTTTATGCTGTTAGAGTGACAAATCTACGTCAGAAATCCCCTTACATGCAGCTTCTGCAGGAAGCTGTGCAACACTTAGGCCACTCCACAAATGCATGGTATCCGTGATTGTCAGACTTTTTATGTAACACTTGTGTAAAAGCAAACAAATAGATGATACTATTCCCGGTGTTCCAATCAACCATTTTCATCAACCATGGACATTAACACCTGTCACACCGAACCACGGACAGTATCCCGAAGATCGTTGCGAGGATTATTTGTTGCAGTAGGGCTTATGGAATAATGCTCGAAACACCTTGATTTACCAAACAGTGTGTATAATTCTTTCAACGTGTCTTTTCAGATTATGCTCCTCATAAATTTGAAGGAGACGACGCCACCCCCCGAAAGCGACGACACGGAGCTGCTCGCAGAACGACCCCAGTGGGCCAGCCGGACGCCACCACCAGTGTGGCCGCCGTGCTTGGTGTCACGCCCTCTGGCATCACCAGAAAGCGGACAGGCAAAAGTACAGTGAAGCCGAAAAGAACCTCTCAAAAGGGCAAACAGACGAAAGGAAAGCTAACCGGAACTGCAGGTCGATCGAAAGGTGTGACGCCCAAGAACTCAAATGCTGGCGCTGCAACCGCCGTTCCCACTCTGAGCAGACGACCCACGGTGATACTCGATCCAGATGTCACCGAACCCATGGATGTCACCGCGGCAGTCAAACCGCAGGGGACCGTGGGACGCTCTTCTGGTGGACCGGTCACGCGGTCCTCAAGACGGGGCCCGAAACGCAAAGCCACTGAAAACAGCCGAGCGGACGAAGCCAGTGTACCGCCAACAAAGAAGTCGAAACAAGATTCTGTAAAACAGTACGCCAAAACTGGCAGGAAGAGATCGGTTGGCAAGGGAAAAGGAAAAGGCAAACCCATTCCAAAGACGATGTCTCGGACCCGCAGTCAGCGACCGTCGTCTGCCGCCCAGTCATCAGCTACTCATTCAGGTAGATCTTTCCTGATATTACTACACTCCAATGAGAATTGCATAGCGTTACAGCACAGCAGCACACCAGTAAAGAACACAGTAGTACATATACTTAATAGCTTTCAACGTAATTATTTCGACCTTAGCATGGGCGCCAACAGCTCGAGTTTTTCACATATGTCCCACATGACTAAAGCGGATAACACCAGCTGAAACTACAGCTAAGGAAAATAAAATATAGTTTGTCCTCTTCCAGCCGCACCGGATTTTCAGGCTATGATAACGCTCATCACAATGCAGCAGTTCGATGGGCACTGGTCACTAAGTGGAGAACTGGCCAGACTGCTCAAGGTGCCACTGGAGCAGTTGATTCAGAAACAGCCTATCCAGGTACAGCATTTTATAACTAGCTTTTTTATACTTACGTGGTCACAGTCCACCACACAACTGGTGTTTGTGTATCAAAGACACAGTTACAATTACAATTAGGTGATTGGTAGTACATGCGTAACATAATAAACACAGTGCGGTCTTTCCCAGATGTCTTACAGTTCAGGGTGGTATCATATATCTAGGGTTGCCTTTATCGTATTCAAAAGTTTTTTTCTTGTAGTTTTTTTTAGAAAACTTAAAGCCTGTCCCATACTACTTCTGGCTGACCATTATTTTCCCTGCATGTGTAAATAAGCGGTATCCCAAATGTGTAACAGTAGATGTTTTATAATTTCTGGTAATCTTTTTTTCCAGAATGGTGAGGTATGGGGAACGGCCCTGGGTGCGACATGGCTGGAGAGCAACTTTGCTGAGCAGCGTCTGGAGTGGGACATGATCCACAACAAGGCTGTCCACTTCATGGCAGGCCAGGACCTGAGAGGAGGCAGCGTGGAAGGGCTGCTGCAGAAAGCGTCTGAAGCTATTCGATGATTTCATTCACAGTGCAGCATTTTAGTCTCTTTACCTTCGAGCACGCGACAATATAAAAGATTCGTTTGTTGTGCAGACCACGTTGAGCTTTGACGATGCTGAAATGCAGAGACTGCATAAATCCCACCTTGTACGGTATGTGGGATATTGCGTACAAGCATGCATGGACTCAGTGTTCGGATGGTGGCCAGAGATAGATAAACGGAGCAGTTAAAATGTTGAACAATATTTTCTGTCTTTCTGTTGTTATATGCATTTATATGCGCAGAACTGTGCTGGTGTTCTATATATCGTTATTTATATTACGTTATGTGTTTGTAAACACTTGTTTTGTGTATCTAAATAAAGGACGGAATAGCCAATTATTGTCTTCTGGTTCAAATCCCAGTGTTTTGCGTCCAAGCAGTGTTATTGCCGCTTCCACCAAAATATCTTGATACAACTACATGTACACGTAGACGTACACGTATGTGGGGCAATATTTACTGGAACTTCAGAATAGGTCGGTACCAGCTTCGCACTATGAGCGAGTGTGGTGAAAACCCATTGTGAATCTCCTCGTGGAATTATTGTCCATAATCTCTCCTTCTCGCTGCTTCATGCGCACAACTTATTGCAAATACCTTGCCTTGCTTTCACGCTAATGTACTGAGGTTGGTATATATAGTATATGGACTGTCTACTTTTGGGGAGGAAGTTATACATGATATCAAGGCTTGTAGATCTTCCACCGCCAAAAGGTCTCAACTCCTACAGCCATTCGTCAGGAAACTATCAGATTAACCTCGGTGTTTGTAAAAGAAAATCAATCCATCATGTTACCAAAATCTTGAAAATATATACATGCCACAACTTTTTAGCATGCTAACATGTACATTTCGCCAAGAAGCTGGAACATGAAAGTTACATTTAATAATAAATTGAGTAGTACATTTAATATGGTACTTTAGTTCACTCGCTTTCTGATTTAGCAGAACTTGCACTTCTGACCCTGTTTGCGTGGTACTGGTACTCGGCAACAGAATAAACCAGTATCATATAATTTGCAGTGGACAAGAAACTGAAAAGTGGAGTTATCAAGACATTGAATTTTTGTGGATCATATTAAGTCTCAGAGTGGGCTGGATACCAACCAGATTATAATCCTTATTTTCCATGTTTTTTCGCCAAACTTAAATGTGTACAGCTTTATCTTGATATGTACACTCATAGAGAGCTGGATATCAACCCCCTTATAATTCTTATTTTTATCATCTCTTTTTCATGTGTCCATGTTTATCTTGATATGGATACGTATCTATCTGCTTAAAGAACTTAGTAGTGTATATCAAATTATTTAACAGCGTCTGCTGTTCTGTTTCGAGAAACAAGCCTATACGAATTATCCCTGCGACCAGAGGGCCCAGAGAGCATTAGTCTTCGTAGAAGATCCTCAGTGTCTCGCTGTCCGGGTCTGGCTCATACTCTCTCCGGCTGTTAGTGTTCCCCACCACAATAGGCACGGTCACCTCCATGTTACGATGGACGCCCTTACGGCTGATCTTGACCCTCACCTCGTACCTTATATCGATGATCCCACAGTCGTTCAGAGTCCCCACCGGCACCAGGTTGCCATCCACGCTGCTTTCTGAGAAATCCCAGGGCAGGTCCCAGTTGTACACTGGACACATCCCGGCACCTATGTTCTCCACGCCTTTCTTGGCGCTCTTCACGCTGATGGTCTTCCCCCAACACCTTCTTTTGGCTGGCAGAGTCTTGCCGGTCATGCGAACTCTGGCCTCGGCTTTGGTGATTGCTCCGCTGGAGTTGTTGTTGATCTCCAGCGTAAGATGGACGGGTTCCCCAATGAGAACTCCGCGCCTTGGTATCGACGCCCGTACGGTGATTTTACCCGGCTTCCACAGAACCCCTGTCTCCAGAACTTCCTCCATTGCAACTGGATGCAGATTGGCGGCATCCTCGGCGATATCGTACGGCGTCTCTATCCACAGCCCCTTGTGTGAGTTGATGTTCCCAGCAGAGAAGGTCTTGCCCTTATCGATCTTGGCCCTCAAACGGTAGACAATGTAGCCGTGGTGAACCGTGCTTGGTACGAGAGGCGGCGTGGACTGTCTGGCAGACTCTGGAACCACGAAGCTGAATGGAAATTGGCTGAGACCTTCGGGCAGCACCGCGCTTTGGGTGGGTCCACCAGTGGCGCTCAGGAGAGCCATTCTATCAGTGACATCACCCTTGCCGCTGGCTTTCTGCCAAAGATTGAGTGTCTCGTCTGCGAAGTATTCTTCTTTGTGTATGTCGTAGTAGCCGTATCTGTGATAAACCCGGATCTGGACGTGAGCGTACCCCATGAAGTTCAGTGTGAGTTCTTCTGCTTTCACTGGCTCTTTCAGGTTGAGTACTACCTGCCCACGTACGATATCGCCTGGTTTGTACACTGGCAACACACGCCGTGGTAACGCCTTGTCTTCCCTCTCATCCGTAAATCCTTCCTCGTCCTCTTCTTCCTGTTTCTTCTTCTTTTCCTCGTGTTCGTCTTCCCCCTTCTTCTTGTCCTTCATCTTCTTCTCCAAACAACCTTTGTCGTGGAATGACCTGTCCATAAGGTGCACCCTCTGGGCAGCATTCTCGTCCTCGTCAGGAATTTTGTCCCTGTCACCCAGTCCGACAAAATCTGAGGTGTCCCATTTCCCACTCTCTGGCCTCTTCAGTAGCGTACAGCTAACGTAGTCGTACAGGCGTTCACGGTCCGATACGTCCACTTCAACATCAAACTGCTCTATGGACTCCATGGTGAGAAGAGACTGCTACAAACCCGAGAAACTCTCTGCAAATTAGAAAATACGAATACGTGTTGAAAATGTTGTCATTGCTTTTAGATCAAATTATTACATACGGGGTGGACAGCCATTCTTCTTAAACCGTTTTTCAAAAATTCTCAATCGGTTGTCCATTTTATTATCATGCTATACGTGTATCAGACACGCCAAAACTTTTTGATTCAATATGTTTCCGAGCACAAGTACTAGCCCGTTGTCGCAAAGACACTCCAATTGTCATCATTGTAACACGATACAACAGTACTGCGCCGGTTTACAAATTTTAGTTCACACATATTGCTAAAATCTGCAATGTGATAGAATAGTACTGTTTCGTGTCTACATGCGTCTAGCACCCACCCAAAGATCTAAGATACGAACGGCATGTTGTATGCGGATATTACTGCTCATCGACGGGCCATAAAATCCCATTACTGTGACAATCGTGCTGCGTTCAACATTCAGAGAGTTTGCAAACGTCCTCCTACATTGTGGGCGTGGCCACATAAGTACAAACTGCAAACCCGGCAAAATAGCCGGGTGCATGGCACATGTACAAATATACAAGACAAGAGTCGACTGACGTCTATGCTTAACTCTCGCAACACATACAAGTAACTGTGAAAGAAGAGACGGTGACTGTGTGGCAATATACCAGCGTATAGTGGTGTGTCAGGTTACGTTTTCATGATGAATATATTGATCACTCACAAACCCCAGATGCCAGGCTTACCTGATAAATCCTCCTGGCAAGCGATACGCCAATAATGGTTCTTCGTTTCTTGTAGCTTCAAGCAACGATCTGGTCCACGTAAGGATGTGCTCAAATGCGAGTCTCATATCATACAGGCACACTAAACCGAATTCCTGGGATCGTAGACTTGCTGGCTGGCTGTTGAAGTGGACCCTGGCGAATTCAGTCAACCGACCAGTGTATATTTAACACAATATAGGTATGGAGGCTATGCGTGCGCAGAGACAGCCGACTGTGTCCACATCAGGTAGACTTTAGCAAACAATGTCTCCCACCTGGGAGGAGCAGCAGTACGGATCGATGGCAGTCGGCGGCGAGTTTGCTTATTTAAGGTCGAAACAACCGACTGCAAAGATTGATAGAAAATGCATTATTATTATTGTCTCGATTCGTTCTTGATCCTTTCATCAATGCGAGGTTCGTGTGCATGCTTTTATCGTGTGAACAGCGACCAGGGAACCCACAGAACTTAATGTCAGCTAGTACATGTAGTACGAAGATGGCAACCCGATCGAGCATTAGTAAGCTGCCAAATGCCAATCACAGAAGTATGAAAATCCTGTATATTACAGATGGCCAAAAATATGACTCCCATGACATTTGATATTTTATCTACGTCAAGCTCTCGAGACAAGAAATCGAGGGCCAGTAATTGGAGACCCCTTAGCTTAATACTATATTTAGAGAGATCTCGAGATAAAATAGAAATATTCATGTCAATACTTATTAAGATCTTGAAAACAAATAACTGATATTTTGACTTAAATGTCAAGATCGCCACTGCATATTTCTATTTATGCTTTATGTTTCTTTGCCTTTCTATCAAAATCTTGACTTAATTCAACTACTTCTTGCCTTATGTCAGGATAATAGGTTGGAATCTCGACTGAACTTTGTATCTCGCCAGTTATGGTGAGAAAAACTACGCTCGATCTCGACTTACCTCGAGAAATTGACTTGATTGGTCTGCCGCTTGATGGACCTCGTCTTCTAGTTTTAACACTTCACGAGATGTAAATTTGTTCCGAATGCTGGCACTAGTCAGTCAGCGGAAGACCATTGCCCAAACTAGGTAATTACAAGACACCTAGCATTAATTACGAAATGTATCGTACACGACATAGAACAGTAAATGTAAAGGAAAGAGACCTCACAGAATAGTGCAAAACCTTGTTTCTCACAGCGTTCGATTCCATTTTTTTCTGTTACCCTAGAAAGGTATTGCCACAAGGGCTAACGTTACCTGTAAAAGAGCACAGCAGCCGTTTGGAATGAGTTACCATCTTATTTTTTGCTTGCTATGCAGGGCTACGCGACCTTCGTCAGTGGATGTGTAACATCTGTAAACAGCTATGAACCAGATGACTTCCATGCAAGGGGTACAAAGGCCTCCCGTTTTGTCAACAAATCGATACTTTCTCCGTGGCTCACTTCATGCACTTCTGGCTTGCACCGTGTGTGTGTGTGTGTGTGTGTGGGGGGGGGGGGGGGGTAACTTTTTAAAAAAAATGCGTAACCAAAATTAAATGTTTTATAAACCGTTTTTGATTTTTTTTACAAAAAAAATTTTACATTGAAATTGCGGTTTAATACCAAAACGC
>JAAUYG010224139.1_pt1 | contig 12649 bp, 8 predicted proteins | sample 7278091 | NCBI WGS metagenome assembly JAAUYG01 (sample SAMN14350201, study PRJNA611818) | marine sediment metagenome | isolation source: surface marine sediment (0.6m) | place: French Polynesia: Moorea | collected 2018-08
CCCTTGGCCTAGTCCATATGACCAATTCTTGTTGTAGACTTATTTAATGTAAACACATTGTAACTTTTTGATATGGGCTGAATAAATATACATACATACATACATACATACATACAAAGATTAACGTGTCCCTGCAAGTGTCGCGACGCTGCCTGTGACGTCACGATTTGTATGACGTCACGCTACCAGTGGGATCCCAAACGAAGCTATTTAGTGCGCCAATCGCCGCTTTGATGAGCACTCTCAGGTCCCGATCAGAAGTAATTGGCTACCAAAAATAATCACCGGGTAGTCTTTCATGTTTTAAAGAGCGAGTCCCGGGCGCTCTTCAGTACCTTCAGCGACAATCAAGCGATGCATTAACTTGTAGATCAAATTAGTTGATGCGCCACATGTCTGATCAACGAAACGTTAAGAGCGGAAAAAGCGAAACGAAACGAAACGAACGGACGTCATTTGCTTATTTTTGGTATGCTAAAGCCCTGGAATTCCAATTTCGTTTTTTGTATTGTATTATTGAGTTCCGTCAAGGTCCTTGTTGAATTAGTCGAGTTGCGGCTCCAGTCGAAGGAATCCTCAAATAGCATATACCTGCACATGTACTCCTATTAGGTAACTAGGCACGTTCCCATTTTCTTTTTTTCTGTCTTTTATTTTAGCAGGATGGGGTGGGGTTGGGGCTCTCGAACCCTTTTACACTACCCTCCGGTAGTACAGTGGCACTATCGATAGTGCACTGAACATCCAACCCCCCACCCCCACCCCACCCCCCACAATACACATGTACAACCCTATATATGCGATACACCGCTTCAATTTTAGTACACTCAATATTACGATTTTTAGCAGTTTTCCTGAGAGAACGAAACTCGTGACTCTTCAGGAGCACACCCCCCCCCCCCTCCCACGAAGAAAAGCTCGGCAATAAGCACGACTATAAACCCCAGTGTGATAAACCCCGCAAGATTGCAACACGTGCGAAAAGCATTGCACGTTAGCGCAAAGCTCATAAAGGCAATGGCCTATCTGATCCGATTGATTAGCCCTAATTGGACCAGTCCTTCGGGGCGCAGCTTTCGATGGTGACACTTCGGGTGACCGAGGTGACCTGGTGGAGTGAGGGAATCGGGTTTGACACAGGCGTTCATATCATACATATTGCAGAGAGAATGATTCAATCCACGTCATTTTGACGTCAATGGTTTAATCCTGCCAGGGATCGAACCCACGCTCCCTGCAAGCCAAACTACTGGGCTTAACACAGACCGATCTTCTTCTCGTGAACCTTCTAGCGTTTCCCTAACCAACACAGCGGCCAACAGTAATATATCGGACTCAGCTTTCCCCCTCCTTTTGTGTGTCCAGGATATATATCTGTTGGAAATGCCAAGCCGTGGCGCAATTGGCCTTACGTTTAACCACAATCCTAAGACTAATGGACCGCCCCGACCACCGGTTCGGACTCTCGTGTTTGTGTTGGCGCTTTCTTTGCCGTCCCGGTGCCCGCCTTGAGCTTCCTCCGTCATCCATTTCCTGTTTATTGCAAGTGTCGCAATGTTTAAACGCCATGTGGAACAAGCCATGCCATGCAGCCCGGGGTTCCGGCAATGTCTGGCAAGTTAGCGGTGTGTGGTAAATGGAAAGGAAAAGACCGATACATCAGACTCCTGCATTGGGCCTTACAATACAACGGGATATGACCACATAGTCTGGTCCATGTACTGTACTACGGTGCTGACAAAAATTGTGATGCATGTTATATTCACATTCTATTGCGTTTCTTTCTTTCTTTCTTTCCCTCTCTCTTTCTAACATTCTTTCCTTTTCATTCTTCCTTCCTTCCTTTCTTTGTATCCATCTTTCTTTCTTTCTTTCTTTCTTTCTTTCTTTCTTTCTTTCTTTCTTTCTTTCTTTCCTTCCTTCTTAGTATTACAAACTCATTCCATTCATTCATTCTTAATATTAACTGATTCCATCGTTCGTTCCCTTTTCCTTCCTCTTCCTTCCTTGCTTCAACCCATCCACCATTTGTTTTTTTCATGGCAATTGGACCTGTCCCTTTTTGCAGCATTCGAATTTAAAACTGCAAAAGAAATACGTCGCAATACATTCAAAACTATTGCGAAGAACCGGAAAGCAAATATCACCAGCCCCTGTTTGTACGGATTCTTAATTTCTCCCGGAAATTCTTACACTCACACCTAAATGTAAGTCTCAAACTTAATATCACACTGATCGCGGCTTACAACATCAAGCAAAATGCGAGTGTTTAAGGCCGCGGGATAGGCTTAGAGGTGACCTTATGGGTGGGGCGAATGGCGACGTTACAGATCTTATACAAAGAGATTATAATTAGAGTGATTCTAATCTAGCAGGCTATACCAGTGTTTCTGTCTCCCGAAGGGGCTTCTCAAATGTGCTTATGCCTTCCTGTTTCGCTGAACGCGACATTTCGCGCACTGTGCTTGTAGTTAGCTGATTGACTGAAGTCAAAAGTGATGTCAAAACAAATTCTGAAGCTGCTGGGGGAGATCACGCCAGGATCTTCTTGGACAGGTAGCATCCGCCTGGACAGCAAGGCGTCAAGATTCCAGGCCTAACACGTCTACAAGATCCGGAAATTTTGATTATATAAGCCTATTAGTGCCACTCAAGAGTGTGGCAGTGAAAGGTTCAAGCACTAAACGTTACTGTCAATTGCATGCAGCCAGCAGCAGTCTTTAAAACGCTCCCCTTAGGCTAGCACTTGATTTCTGTCTGCCTATAGTCAGCATTATTTCTTTTCGTTCAGAGTCACCAGCTGTCTGGTTCATCAATGTTGTGTGTTGATCTCAGACGATGAATGGTTTCAAATCTTCCCACGGGAGAGTGTGTCTGGAGTATACATGCAATACTTTATACCTTAATACTACCCTCTAAGTCCTACGAAGAAGAAGAAGAAGAAGAAGAAGAAGAAGAAGAAGCAGAAGAAGAAGAAGAAGAAGAAGAAGAGAACACAGGAAGAACAAGAACAAGAAGAACAACAAAAAGACGAACAAAACGAAAAAGAAGAAAAGAAGTAGACAGAAGAACAAGAAGGAGACATAATCCAAATACTAGTAACAATATTTATCACCACTACGAGACCGTAATTTCAAAGCTCAACCCTGGTCTATCCTGCTATCTTCTATCCCACCCCCACCCTACCCCCGTTAACGATAAAAATAATTTAAAACAGTTCAATCCAACAGGGAACCCTTGAAGCAACGAATCTTTATAGCGAGGCATTTATGGCCGGTATAGGCCTCCCGTTAACTTGCCAAGGCCACCAAAGGGTTAATTCCGCCTACGAAATCTCCACAAACCGCTTAAAAAAACGCCTGCCTGCCTCAAAGATTCTTCTCTTGGTCTTTTTCTCGACGATGTCCTCCCGCCTCTGGTCTTTATCTTTCTCAATAAGGCGGAACTTTGGCTGCCAAGGCCCCCGGAAAATATCCCCAGTCAGCTCATGATGGAGGAGGGAGATGAAATTTTCTTTCGTTTCAGGACGGGACGAGGGAGGAGGGAATCAAAGTCTGTATTTTATACGGCTGACGGCCCATGATGGATTTTTTTCCACCTCCACAAGTCAGACCAGTTCAGGCTGAAGCAAGCTATGGCAGGACTGACAGGCTACATACATGTAGCTGAAGGACGGCCAGGTCAACGTGGACTGGGCTACTTTCAGAGCAAAAGAAATCGAATGCCGCCCTGCAGGGCAGGATGTGTCCCCATGTCATCTCGGCTCAACGAAACCATGCCTGGGGAAGTGTTGGAACCTCACTGATGAGCCATCGTCAGTACAGGCGCCGGAACCGGATATCGTCTGCTGATGAGCACAGAACTAGGTCACTGGGTTATTGGTGAAAGCGCCGTTATACTTCGTTTTTCCGCTTATTTCGCCGCTATTTGTTTTCGTGTTCTTAATATATTTAAACTGTCGACACGCCATTTGTGATGACGTTATTTGTGGTTTACATGTAAGAATATTACGTAAAGACATAAAATCTAAATGTTCCATCATTGACCCTGTAATGTCTCCCTTTTATTGCAGTGTATCACCACTGCTAGCGTTATGTACTAACTTTAGTGAGCAACACAACGTTGAACTTAGAAAGTTAGTCCAAATCATGTGCAGATGAGCATTTTGAGCTTGCTAGTAAAACTTGAGACAATCACACCTCCGATCTTCTTCTTCTTCTTCTTCTTCTTCTTCTTCTTCTTCTTCTTCTTCTTCTTCTTCTTTTAAGTCTGAACTTTACGTGTGAACTGGAAATTGACAAAATAATTAACGCCCATGATAACTGGTGTGGTTTCCATGTCAATTTAAGGCAGTTTGTGAAACTACATGATTGTACGCGCAGATCTGCATAAGTGGGGAATATTCCGCCTACAGCGAAGTGTGAATACGTAACGGACATCGGATAAGTTTAAGAGGCCCTCCTTCCCGTGTCCTCTCTTCCTCTTCTGCTCTACAAAAAATTGCTTCGCTCCCAACTGTTTACATGGCCTTGAAAATAAATTTCGTGTGCTTTGATAGTCGTTCCGTGAGGCCTGAACACAGACTTAACGAGCAGAAGGACGTGGAGGGATGAAGAAGAAGAAGAAGAAAAAACTTTCGACAAGGTTTGGCATTGATTTGGTTCGATTTGCCCTTATAAATAACAGTCGTAAATGTTTACCTAACATAAACGACCCGGAAGGGAACTTATGCTCGGAAAATATACTCCGGCTTGCTGACGTTGGTCAATTAGGTGTTCAATGGGTGTTCCAATGTTAGGCAACGGCAGCATAGGGAGCTATGCTGGGAGTCACCTATCTACTTCACAGCGAGTACACTTCTGCGCCACATAGAAAAATACTGTACGTTAGAGCTATTGGACTTTTTTTTTCAAAATGTGACTTGACACCTTACATTGTACCTTGGAACTTTGCACTCATATGACCGTAACATTTTTTTCTAGTGGACTCTGTTTAGACTCATAGGGCAGTTTACACCTGTTTTGGCATTGTAGGACCCTTTTTGTGTTGATGTGCCGTTAAACTTTGATAGCACTCACTCGCACTCACTCACATAGAAAATTAGATTATTATTAGAATGAGCCCACGAATCAGCGACCTCTCGAAGGATTGCACCAAGTGTCGTGAGTTCTGATGTGGTTCAGAGTCTACAGTGTGATTTCCATGCAAAGGGCACGTCGTTTAGTTCCCAAGTCGCCGTTTACCTCCTGGTGCCATAATCAGGACACGATGTAAAGTGTTGGTGGAAATTCATTCTGCCTATGCAGAGTCTTGTTGTTCAACCACAGACTCTCTCCCTAGTGAATCCCTTGTTCCATAAAGAGCGCCACGCCAATAGCCAATCAGGCGTCACGCTTTGCAGCAGGAAGGAACCAATCACGACTAGTCTTGTAAACTTATTTGGGGAAGGTTCCTTACTAGGTACTGATTCGATGGCCATGATTGATTTTTTTACTGCGCATGGTATCCACACCACAAAAAAAAAACAAAAAACAAAAACAAACAAACAAAAGAAACACAAAATAAATAAATAAAATAAAAAAATAGATAACTTCATTACATATGATTGGCTAGGAGCAGAAAGAAAAGGCTATATGTATAAGTATTCGCAGCGACCTCTGGCGGCCGGAATGTAAGACATTGCACACTGGGTTTCATGCCATTCTACAGATTACGAAAGACAATGGTTGCAAATTGTTGGCTCCATTCTTACGATCAGCGTTGGATTTAGATATTTCGGAAACTAGTCCATGTTCTTCCCCCATTAACCTCGTTTATCTCCTGTCTGATTACGCAGCAACTTTATATTAGCCTGATACGTATTAGACCACTGGGACGACACTGCTGCAGATTGCCTTTCTATCGAAACACTGCAGCCTGCGTAACAGTTACCAGCTCTCTCTTTATCCTTCTATTTATTCTTCTACTTTTTCTTTCTCTTTTTTCTTTTCTTCTTTTTATTAGGTCTTCTTGTGAAGAAACAGGCGCTCGTTGCCTGTGTTTTTTATGTATTGCACATGCTGCAGACGCGATGGACTATAGCAACAGAGAGCTGCTCTATGACTGCAAAAAAAAAAAAAATAACTGCAACAAAAAATGTCACCCGTGGTTTGGCGACGACGCATGGGCGATAAAATGTCGATATGTTGAAACAAGAATTATTTTGCTTACATCGGCATACAAATTACACCGACTTGGTTTAATTTCTATCCGTCCTTGATGTGCGGCAATGATAATACTCAATAAAAAGAGACAGGTGCCTTATGCTGACGATATTGGAGATGCCTTGCTTTTGAACTATAGATGACGTAAATGTACATGTACACTGTAGCGTTTCATCGTTGTTGTTTGGTCATTTATGGAGCATTTAGCTAATAGACGTCAATATCAAAGTGAACATGGGGTACGTAATTAGAGTTTTAATAATAAATACTGAGACATAATGCAATATTGATAATCATTATGTTCACTTAATATAGGCCTATAACTGTCACCTTGCCTGACCTTGAGAAAGCGTGGTATTGCTATTTTGAAGATGAGGCGCATCCTTAAGACACCTACATGTACTTAAACAGTATAAAGGTGTAATTAGTTTAAACGTGCACTTTCGCACGCTTCAGGCGGTGGCTGAATGAAGTGACAGGGTGGGAGGGTGCGGTCTTTGTCCTGTAAATTCGTTACACATTCAATGAATACAAGCTCCAGCCGGCGGGCAGGCATGACATTTAACTGAGAGCAGAACGGGTCAAGTGCGTCGGACGAGTCGGATTACCTCTCCCTATTGTCTGGCAGGTAGAAATGCCATCCGGGGACTTTTACTGTAAAACACGAATCTGCTGTCAGGCACAGAGGGATAATTTGCCCTGCAGTGAGTGGACTGAAGAGATGGATCCGGCGATCGAGCTTTGTTTACTAGGGACGCTGGCACGTAGATCTGTAAACAACTTGATATAATGCCTCGAGGCTGTTACCAATTATGATGAAATACAAATTTGTGATTGGTGTTTACCTGATGTCGGTTGCTTATAAAATGACTACTTCGGTGTGGAATATGTACATATCAAATTTTAATAGCAGATTTCAAAGCACGCGGAATTAAAACCGATAAGATTGTGGTTGCACGGAGATTATTTTTGCGTAAGTGGAGTTCAAGCCCGCAGTGGCTGAATGCGCAGAATCGCTGCTCTATAACAGCACATTGAGGAAAGGCGCCTAATTAGAGGTTCTACGATTGACACCCCCCCCCCCCCCCCGCCCTCCAAACATGTCCGTATCTCGTGTCATAGCTATCCCGGTACTACTCTTAATATCTATCATTTCTCGTAATCTAACAGCCAAACTAACAACGCATTATGCGACAAACAAATTTATCCACATGTGCGCGGATTGCGTGACGTAACGGCCCACGTGACCTTTCATGGTGGAGAAACCGGTAGTTTGTCACCTGGTTTCGTCGCATCCTCTGGCGACACTCTCTAGACGGACGTCGCTTTCTCTGGGCGAAAATTACCTCAAACTGCATATAATATCGCCCGCTTTGTCTTCTTAATTACGCCAGTGTCTGTACGGCTCGTAATTAACGGTGATCGATCGCACGCCTGGAAATTAGAGCTATATGTCAAATTCGCAACAAAATTACACTATCGACTGCGGCAATTTTGGTCTCAACTGTCAGCCACTTGACAGGTGGAATATTGGTAAAATGTTCCTGACAGAGTAACTTGTCAGGTATAGGATATTGGTAAAATGTTACCACGCCAGACTAACCCGAACTCATCAATAAGATACAAACACGTATTCTACGTACCGCACTGCATAGCTCAAATTAGCCACCAAGTCGGGGGTGTAATCTTTTAATGAAACGTCACGAAATACTCTCATTCCTATAGTTGTTCGAATTGATTCGATTCCGACGCATATCTTTCATTCTTGCAGAACGCCTGAAAGTCCTACGTCCATCTATGTTTTCCCCAAGATAAGCATATCGCAGTTTAGTATATCTTTAAGAAGCATGATCCAGCAAAAGGAATTATGCGAAACTTTTTATTACATTGCATTTCTTAAAAAAAAAAAAAACGACAGGAAATTCTGGAACGAAGTATCCTGTTCTCTCTCACATCAAAGTCAAATGGGTTCCCTTACTGAGTCATGTCCATCAACAAGGTACCGTTGAAGAAAAGCACTATCACAGATTTTGTTACGTATCTGTTCCAAAATGATAGACCAAGCCAAACTAAGATGGGATTTGTTTAAGGGCATCGAATCATTGTAGGCAGTCTGAGAAGAAATCTAACCCCATTTGCTCTATTAAATTCAGATTTACGGCATCGTTGGAATCCCCGATAATGTGCTTTGAGCAGTGAGCGTATAATTCGGTTCTGGGACACGACAAAACTATAAATCCATAAGAAATATAATGTTCCAGAAAAGGACAGTTGTAAATTAAACTGTAACTCTTTACGACAAATGGGGTACGCGGAGACGACGGCGCATAATGCTGGCAAAAACAAAACATTATTTTGTCCTTTAATACAGAAATTTCAAGTAGTGTGGTACCGCTGTTATTTGTGCCAGATAGTATTCTGGAATGGCGTCAGTGCATTCCAGAGTTACTTCACGTGGCCTCGGTTCAACGGGTTACCCCACTTTTGCCAGATATCACTAGGTGATATCACCGGGAGATAACTCAAAGTGATGTCGGTAATATTCACCACCTGTTTCTTTAAAGGGGGAGGATATTGTTCTCTAATCAGATCCGCATGAATTGGTCACATCATGCAGGAGCGGAGCTATTTTCATGTGGGCACAGCAGTTCGGTTTCGATAAATTTAAAATTAATTTGCGATGGTGTTTTTTTTTTTTCAAATGCACATTGTGCAACGCGCCACTGCGATGAAGTTTGTTTTGATATCACCTTGACGCAGACTGATCAATGCTCACGAAAACAGACTGGCATTCTTATGGAAAAGACTGACCGGACCACAGAAAAGATGGAAATGTGTGATCATGATAGTTCGATCGCAAGAAACACGGTGCCACTTTAAAAAGAATGGTAAAACTAAATAAAACTTTACCAATAAGCCCGTGAAATGAAATGGAATTAATTAGTTGTCACAAGTATTTGATTCTTACAATGTAATTGTTGTGCTCTACTCAACCTAAGTCTAATAAATGTCAGTCGCTGTCTGGAATACTAACCGGAAGTAAGTCGGCACTGGACGCCGTATCACTCTGTGACGTGGCACTCTCTTGTCGGATGCGTCCCATCGGGAGTTCACAGAGCATGCGCGCCGATAACCGGATACAGGTGACTTATGAGGTCACCTGCCACCGGGCTGGACGTAGCGGCGGTCCAGACATGTGCTGCCTGGTCTCGTTCTTCGCACGCATGCGCAGCTTTAGGTAATCCAGAACAACTGCGACAATACGTTTGTCATTCGACGTAAAGTCCACGTCTGCATGTTTTGTTTCCCTATAACTTCCATTCACGCCGATCTTCATTGCGTCGATTCAATCACGTGTCACATTAACGGATGACAGTCGTCAGGTCTGGCGTACTGACGTCACGCCGACGCAATGACGTCATACGTCGCTATTCCAGTGACGTAAATCCACCCCGGAGAAGTAGATTTTTAAATTCATCTGCGGGAACTTCTATTCGTCCCGCTGTCTGTGCGCACCCAGGCGTCTCTCTAAGCGTTCTCTTCCAGCTATAGGAGGAGATTCGCTGAGCAAAGCAGCCAAATCACCGATCATCTCTCACCATTGATCACGTCACACACACAGAGCAAGAGAGAGAGAGAGAGAATCGATTTCAATCCCAGTGTTTCCAGCGCTATCCTAACCGACGAAGAGCGCAGGCAGAGGATGTTCAGCCCTCCGCTCTGCTATGCGCTGCTCTACTAGCTATGTTCGCCGGCTAGGTCAGTCCCAACTCCCCACCCTCGCCCGTAGGGAAGCGCAAACGGAAGCGATCCGTCCGAAAGTCGCCTCATCAGCGAAATATTAAAACCGCGTCCCTTGATAAGAGCGACGGCGGCACACCTGGGCTCGGCACTTCAGCAGAGGGCAGCGGGGCCTGCGTGGTTCCCCCCGCGGCTGCTGCCCCCACGTCTGGGGCCTGCGGAAGGGAAAGCGGCCGGGGCGGACGGAGAGATGGGTAGGCCACCCCCCACCCTGAAACCCCCCTCAGGGAGCCTGCTTTGGGGGAGATCTGACAGCAGAACTCGGGTGGTTTCCGTCCGCTCCTCCATCCCGTCTGTCCCCCGAATATGGCTTCAGGGTGTCGGTGGATGAAAATAGAATCTCTACCCTAGATGGAGGGCAGCTAACTCATTTGGGGGAAAAGAGATATGCAATTTTGGTGATACATTGTGATTTTTTGGGGAGGTAATTTTTGGATCGATTCCCTGACGTAATGCAATAAGGCTGGACGACAGAGGACTGTACTGGCTTTGAAGACAACACCATTGAAGGAGTTTTAAAATTATGTATTGATTCTTCATCGATGACCACATTGGCTACCGTTGACCAGCGTTTGGACTCCTGCATTTGAAGAAAAAATAATAAGTTCTTTTTCGGTATGCATTGGATCTTCATCGATACACCACCCCACCCCACCCTTTCTGCAGTTTCCCAATTCAACTTTTTTTTCAAACAACTGAAAACGTAGCCGACGATAAGAACATTGGGCTCACACAGTCCAGATATGATAGTTTTGCCGCTTTGATTTCCCTGATAATCGCTGGGTGCTCTCGAATTTGATAGAAAGGTCAACACTTTGTGTTTCTTTCACACAAAACTAACCACATATAAAGAGAGATTAATTGTTCGACCCCCAACATCGTTTTGTCGTCCTTATTTAGTAAATATATACACTACACAAAAAGTCAAGGATATTTGTCAATATCTGGGTTTAAAAACCAAAATTGAGGCCAATTCATGAAAAAAGCACAAAACAAATAGAAAATTAAAAAAAAAAATCCTTAATTTTTTGTGTTGTGTATATATAAGAATTCCAAATGTAATTCCTATCGGATGGTTCTTTGTGGTACTGGTACAATACCTATGACAGATTATCCTGGTGGGCCCAAGTTCTTAAAACTACTTCAGTCTAAATTGTTGACGCCAGTCCCCAAGCTAAGCAATGCGATTATCTAAGGATAAGGATATATACGGCAAGACTTCGACATGAGTACAGTGAAACCTGTCTTTAAGACCACATGGGAAATAGGGACAACCTGGGAATAAAGGACGGCTATTTCAGTCCCCATGCCTATTCAGTACATAGAAATGAACCTGCGAAATAAGACAACCTCAGATTTCAGGACAGTTTTCCACAGTCCCTTGGGTGTCCTTAATTCCCAGGTTTCACTGTATTTTTAAGTACTCAGATACAGCTGATTTTTAGATAAAAAAGCCAAAATTTATTTGAACATTGAAAGAATAATGTTTTGCAGAGTAATCGGTTAACGTGAGTTATTTTTATTTTAATTTGGAGAAACCGCCTCTTAGAAAGCCATTAAATACATGTAGTCTCTTTTAAGCCCCTTGTCTACGTCTTTTCTTTTTGCTCGGGTTTTGAAATCGTGATCCATTGATCGGCAAACGACTGTTTTACCCCTCGACCCCGAATCCGTTAAGTACTGATTGCTAACGTGCCAATATATCGGCAACCGATTCGTTTCATCTTGAACTTTCGAGAACAAAATGAAATGTACTTCATCCTGAATAAAGTTTTCCCTATTCTTGGTACAGGTCAGGGGTGGCATTTTTGAGCAGGGTGGCTCATATTTTTTTTTTTTGCATTTTAATAGTCTGATCGTTATTACTTAATGGTAACTTTAAATAGTCTATTTTCTATTTTTTTTAAATATCCATAGATTTTACTTCCACTTCCCCTATTAAAACACATGTTAACACAAACAATGCCATTTGTTCTCTTATTGTATGCTTTTAATATGTACTCGTGCATCTCAAAAACAAGCACAGTAATCCCTATTTATGGTCTTGAGCTCGTGGCAAGAACAGCCACAAAATGGAAATTCTATACCTGAATTTAACAATCGGCACATAGTACCTTAAGACTAAGCTACAAAGGCATTATTTGTTTTATAAATACTGTGTGTACAAGCGAGAACTGACACTTTTTATAAATACTGTGTGCACAAGCGAGAACTGACACTTTTTATAAATACTGTGTGTACAAGCGAGAACTGACACTTATTATAAATACTATGTGTACAAGCGAGAACTGACACTTTTTCACCTGGATATGTTATCTTATACATGTATTGATCACGCAATACATGTATAAGATATCCTTCAATTCCCGAACTAATCGACATGGGATGCACCGTCTTTTCCAAAGGTCGTAAGTGAAATTAAGTTAGTTTTAGACTTAGTACTTTTCAAAAAGTGGCTCTGCTAAGTTACACGTTGTTGAAGGTAAGCAAGCACACGCGTCGCCAGAACTTGGGTTACTGTCAAAATTCTGCATTGCCGCTGTAGTCAGTGCCGCCCGGCTAGTTGATAGGGTATACATTTAGCATATCAAAGTGAGCAGCTAACATAAATCACATTTCGTAAAGACGAGAAGAGAGAATTGCCG
>JAAUYG010269986.1_pt1 | contig 12648 bp, 12 predicted proteins | sample 7278091 | NCBI WGS metagenome assembly JAAUYG01 (sample SAMN14350201, study PRJNA611818) | marine sediment metagenome | isolation source: surface marine sediment (0.6m) | place: French Polynesia: Moorea | collected 2018-08
CAAAGTTTTAAATTTTGGCAGATCACCAATATATACCATAACTTTTTATCCCTCCCATGACTATATTATTTATCATAAAGTTTGGCTCAGATTGGATGAAAACTGGAGGAGTAGTGTTTTGAAATTTTTTCTCCCATAGGGTCCCATATTAATGAAAACCAAAAAAAAATCGTAAAAATTTGAAAATTGAAAATTTTGAAAAACAAAAAACGGTTCTGGAGATATGGTGGAGAGGGAGCTACCCACAAAATTTGGCCTGTATCCATGCCGCGGTTTCCGAGTTTACATACAACGGATGGACGGACGACGGACACCTGCACCACAGCAATAGCCCTGCTGACAATGTCAAACAGAGCTAACAATGTGGAATATCCCAAGAACGGCTAATCAGAGAGTGAAACGGATGAAAATTTGGGACTCGTGGTGTCGTTATATACATATGTAGGGTACTTTTCATATCAGATTGGTTGAGATCACTTTGGGGTCATTCGGTGCACTTTGAAATTTTTGATATGTGAAGATTTTCAAAACGCTATTCTTTCCACAGCTTTGAACTAATTTCAGAAAATTATGAGGACATTAAATTTGGTAACTATTGGGGAATACAGGCTATTAACCTTTCTTAGCAATCTGCCATTTATTAAGAATTTTATGGGACAGGGCCCTATGAGTCTGTAAATTTCAAAATGCTACTCCCCCCACAGTTTTCATCCAATTTCGGCCAAATTAACTTTATGAAAAATAATTTTTAACGGATGAAATATTGGCTACTACATTTTTGGTGATCTGTAAAATATTAAAAATATTTGGCACTTTTGAAATTTTAACATGGGAATCAATGGGAAATGTGGAATATGACTTGAGAACTGTTATCCATAGAGTAAATTGGATGAAAATTTGGTACTCATAGTGATTGCCTTATATATGTATGGTAATTTTCATGTCATATTGGTTGCGATCAGTTTGGGGTCATTCAGAGCACTTTGCAAAGTTTCTGACATTAAGATTTTCAAAATGCTACTCCTGCAGTTTCATCCCATTTCAGCCAAACGTCATGGAAAGTATGGTAGTCAGGAACAGGCTATTACTTTTCTGGTGATCTGCCATGCATTAAAACTTTAATGGCACTTTGAATTTTTTCTTAATAATGGGCCATGTGAAGATGAAGGTTCAAAACACTATGCCTTCTACAGTTTTCATCCGAACACAGCCAGACTTCATGAGACATTGGTTAGCATTAGGAATACAGGCTACAGCTAGACTACTATTGTTATTGGCAATTGACCAATTTTTAAACAAATTTATTATGGGGAAGTCCTAATACATATGTGGAAAATGGCTCATCGTGAAATGGATGATAAGGGACTACATGTACATAATTTTCATACCTGATTGTTGGATCTTCACAATGTTACTCCTACAGTTTCATCTGATTTTGTTTAGCATTGTTTGCAGTAAGAAAATATAGGCTACCAGTATTACTTTTTTCAATCTGCCAGATTTTAAAACATTTATGGCAATTTGAAGACAAGTCATCTCAGCTACATTAATTGCCATTAGGCATAAACATAACTGGATAAAGGTCAAAAAGCCAAGCAGATCGACAAGGTAAATGAGCCTCTTTTTTCTACTTCTACTGTATCTACACATGGTCATGGACAGAAATGTACCAAACACAGTGAAGTTGTCCTTAAAAATCAGGTGAGAAAATTGAATTATCATGCTACTAGCTGAGATCATAATACGGTGTGAACTTGCTCCATCGTCCGTAAGGCGTCCAGCCATCAAGTCAATTATCTTTGAAAGTATTGCGCCTATTTGGTTCTGAGTTTACATGTGGGTTGCTCTATTCAATACGCCCAGATGATTTTTGAATTTTGAAATTTTTTTAATTTTTTATTTTTACGCAACTTTTTAATTTTTGTTAACATGGAAACCTACAGGAGTGAAAATTTCAAAATGCTACTCCTACACTTTTAAAGCGTTTGCAGCCAAAATTTTGCTACAGACCCCTAGGGGCGGGGAATCAGGCTTATAGTTGGCTTTCATCTTTGGTCATATCAGTGACTGTAAGTTGGATTCGGTGGTGTATGCAGGTGTATGCGTGTTGATTTAATGTTGACCTGTCTTGTTTGGGCCGAATGATCTACACCTGACAGTTTTGGGTTGCTAAGCCACCGAGTCAATTCCACCACAGGTGAGCAGAAAGGAATCACTCAGACCATTTAACTGACTCAGAGCTGCCCAGTCAGTTGCGTAACTCATAAATGCCAAGCGAAGAAGCGCAAACCTCCCAGTTTTTACGTCTTTGGTCTAACACGGTCGGGGATCGAACCCCGGCCTCCTGCACCCCGAGCAGACGCTCTAACCACTATGCTACGCGAGGGCGGATTGGGCCTTGGGGGTGTATTAACATGCATGTTGGTGTTTTGATTTTGAACATGTCAAGGTCGATCATTTGGGGCCATTTGGTGCACTTTTCAAAACATTGGGCCGTAACTCAAAAACGGCTCATCGTAGAGCGATATGGATGAAAATTTTGGTCTTGGGGGTGTATGTTAGACTAAGCATCCATGTTAGTATTTTTTAACTTAAACATGTCAAGGTCATTTGGGGTCATTTGGTGCACTTTTCAGAAAATTGGGCAGTAACTCAAAACCGGTTCATTGTAGAGAGAAACAGACAATTTGGGCCTCGGGGGTGTATGCATGTTGGTATTTTTGACCTTGGACATGTCAAGGTCGCTTGGGGTCATTCGTGTGCTTTTTTGAAAATTGGTCTATAACTCAAAAACGGCTCATCATAGAGTGAAACAGATGACAATATGGGCCTCGGGGGTGTATGGAGCATGTATGTTGGTATTTTTGACCTTGAACATGTCAAGGTCATTTGGAGTCAGTCGGAGCACTTTTCTGAAAATTGGGCAGTAACTCAAGACCGGTTCATTGTAGAGCAAAACGGACAACAATTTCGGCCTTGGGGGTGTACTTAGCATGCATGTTGGTATTTTTGACCTTGAATATGTCAAGGTGTGCTTTTTTGAAAATGGTCAATAACTCAAAAACGGCTCATGGTAGAGTGAAACAGATGGCCTTTAGCTGCTGCACTGCTAAAGGATCTAGCTGTCACCCAAATGACATGTTCTACTCCGAGGAACATTAAGAAAGCATAAGGAGAGTAGCTTTGTCTCATAGAATGTGCATGTGACAGCCAGTTTCACCAATGATATGTCAAGATCACATCAGTCATTTCGGCCATATAATATGTCAAGAGCAAATCAGTTAAATATCAAGTTATGGCACCAAACCCATGGGACTGAAGGTAATTAGCATTGAATGTAATCAACAAGATTTTTACTGACTACCTTCTCTCATAGTCCAAGATACTTATAGTCACTGCCTGCTGTCGCTATCTGTTGGGGCAACTTTAGTTCCCTGTCTAAATGCTAAACAAATACTTAAATAATATAGAAAGAAAGAAAGTAAGAAAGAAAGAAAGAAAACCTAAATAACTTTGAGCTCACAATTACTAGTAAATAAACATTTACAATACCATTTGGTGGTGCTTCAAAGAAACATAAGTACAGTTAAACCTTTTCTAAAGACCCCCTATATAATATATAGTATCCTTTGTATACTTTGATACTTTGTATCTCAATTACTTCAATGACTGGCATTGACCCTCACTCACCGCACTGTGGCGACATGAAACACAATTACGATGTATGGTATCTTATGTCAAAGGTGAGCACCTTGTACCAGTTGGTGTGTTTTGAAATAAATTGAAGTTTAAATAAAAAAAATATATAGTATATATAAAAACCATGTGCTTATACAAAGTATTCTGCAGGTCCCATGCTAGTATTTTCCATGTTGAATCTGTATATAAAGGTCGTCTGTGTAGTGTGTACAAGGCACACCAAAGAAAGCAAGAAAGAAAAAGGAAAGAAAGGAAAGGAAAATAGCAAATCTAAAATTTGAGTCCACAATTACTAGTAAAATAAACATTTACAATACCTTTTTAAAGCTTTGTTTTAAACCTTTCTAAAGACCACCTGCATATAAAGACCATGTGCTTATACAAAGTACTCTGTAGGACCCATGCCAGTATTTTCCGTGTTCAATCTGCATGTATATAATAAAGAGCGTACAAAAAGCATAGTTTGTTGGCCCCAAAGATGATGTCACACGATATGTAGCAATTTTACAATTGTGTAATCATGGTAATATGTAGTTATAACTGTTATATTACTGGTTGATTCCTCCAAATTCCATGCACCATATTATATTATTATTAGTTACCCATCAGAAAAAGGGTCTAAAAGTGACAGGTGTCCTGGCAGATCATCCCAGGCCATCCCATACTATTTACCAAGTTTACCCACTCCTGACCAATTCCTAGGCTGGTGCCGCCGCATCAAAACCCGCCGGCCAGCCTTCCACGGCGGGGAGGTAGATATCCTACCCTGCCCACGAGGCTGAGCTCTGACGTCTCCTGAGCCACACGCGGGCCGGGGGTGTGGCGTAGCCGCCCGCTGCTGAAGCAGTAGCAGTTAGCCTATAAAAGGCAGATGGTGGCAGCAACACCCGTGAGCAGCACGAAGTTTACGGCCTGGACTACATGTTTGCCACATGTTTGCCAGCATTCAAACGACTATCCACACCGTCTGGTCGAATCTTACGAACCCTGGACTACTTTCTTGTTTCATTTCTTAAAGGTCTTATTTATCTACCCAGTACCTTCTTACTACCTACATGCACGTGTAGAAAGAACCATTATCACTCAATCGCCGCCCAGCCAAACACATTTGGGCGGGAAGCCGACAGTGTCAAAGCGCGTTCGGAGATTGCCGAACTTAGCCGAAATCCCCTGGTGTCGTGACGGGGGCGGTGGGGGAATTCCCCGAGTCATGGGATTCCCTGGATTTTCCAACATGGATGGGAATCCCACAGTGCGTTTTAGTTAACTAGGAAGAGAAGCGCAGAGGACACAAAATACCCAGACAGTTGGGACAATGAACTTTCCCGAAGTAATATTTCACGGAGAATTTTGGATTTTTGATAGAGCTACCTGCCTGTGTCACGGGTCCTTCCCGCTTTGATCAGACAGATATTGTCCGATCAACGCCTGAAATTGTCATATTAATTGGAGTCACGGAGAGCGACGAGTGTGTCGCTGTCAGCAGGTCACTGTGACTAAGTCTTTAGCCCAAATCGGACTACTAACCAGCTGACACTGTCATATATAACAGTCGCGTTTGTGATTTAGTGCCAGTCGCGTGGCGTCTCGTTTGACTGTGGAACGCTTTGCCAGCATTTGCCAGGACTTTGCAGCGTTTACAGAAAATTAAATGTCAAATATGTCGAAGTCAAACTCACCAGAAATGATCGCACGGTCTGCCTATTGCCACAGCCCACAACCAAATCCAGGGAGCAGGAGCCAGATGTATCCCAAAAAGTGTGGCCGGATTGCAACAGACTCTGCAGAAGAAATATCAACCAGAGGCTGGCATGGTACTAGAATTGACACAAGTGCCTTGGATTCCAGCCCGTGTTCAATGCCTAAGAAATGCACCCAAAGTGACAATGGCAAAAGCCAAACCTCCATGAGTGGAAAAATTGACCTCTTTAACCAAAGGGAGTTGAGTATACAGGAATCCGGATTTGGCAGTATGCGTATGAGTGAATTTAGGCATCCGTCTTGTGATTCTGGATCCCTCAGTATGTACAATCTACCTAGCCAAGGCCATGTTGACTCTGGATCCATTAATCTACCTAACCAAACAAATGCATGGTCCATTCGAGACACAGTTGACTCTGGCATTCACAGTACAAATGCCTCATACTGTTCTCAATGCAATAGTTGCTCTTCAGTGTCGTGTTCGGGACAATGCGTCAATGATTCCGGTTTGAAGGGAAATTTGTCACAGCAGCTATCGGAACTGTCTTTACAGGATTCTCTGTTGGACAATAAAGAGTCAGTACCCCTGGGGAGTGGCAGCTCATACTCTACATTTGACAATCCAGCAGAATTCTCTATTCCGGAGGATCAGTTCTGGCACCAGGCTTTTCACACAGATGAAGAAGATGGAGACACGTAAGCACTATAATTATTATTCGTAGTAGCCCAGTAAAAAAAAAGAACAAACATATTTGCATCAAATTGCGTGGGATGTAGCTGAAATTGTCCTGTCACTTACCGTAATCATGATATTAGCTCTATAGAGAGAATTGGGGTGAGGGTGGGTGGGGTGTATATGGGGGTAAGTACCAATTTTGAAGAATTTAAACCAATATGTTTGTTAATACCAGTAACCTTGACCATAAGACCCTGTTTTCACAAAGCCGCGCCACACCAAGTTTTTGTTTTCTGTGATGTAGCATTGGACTGTTGATAGAGGGTGCCACACCATGGCGTTTTCGTTTGACTAGCCAAGCAAAAAAAAATGACGCAGCTCTGTATAAACCGGGGCAAAGATTCACAAAGCTCTATGGTTATTTGAAAAAGTAGCTATATGTAGCTCTTTCTTATCGAAGTTGTATAAGTTAGATAAGATATATCTACAAGTCCACAATGTGCCCAATACACTACATACCATTATTTATATGAAGATGAAGGTGCTAGATGAGTAGACCATTTGTTTATTATGTAAAGGTTTATTAACATGATTAAAACTACAGTATTTTCGTCTCGGCAATGAAAAATGATGCCTTTTCCCAGTGTAGTACTAGTAATTGGTTATGAGGTGAAGCTTTTTCTGTAAATGAAATTTATATGATATATAATAGATTCATAGATTTTTTTGTGTGTGTTACAGAAAACTTCATCTGGCCATTATTCACGGTGCAGCAGAGGTGTATAACATTATCCAGCTGGCTGCCTCCCCATGCTGTCTTGATGTTCAGAATTACCGCTATCGACAGTCCCCGCTGCATCTGGCAGCTCTAACAGGCCAAGCCATGGTTGCCAGGAAGCTGCTGGCCTGGGGCGCAACCGTGGACCTGCGGGATCACCGTGGAGACACGCCGCTTCACATTGCATGTAGGCAAGGGAGTCTCGACTGCGTGAAGGTGCTTACGACACCACTAGAATATCAGGAAGTGCGCCACACCCCCTACAGTGTTCCCTGTCAGCGTGTGCCACAGGATATGTCCTTGATGAACTATAACGGTGAGACAGGAAACCTCCGCAGGGTGATCATTTCTTCCTCTAAAAATGAATGATTTCTGAGGCGTAACCATGTGTAGCCATGCAATAGTTAATACCAGACTGACCAGAGCTTACCTTTTTGTGCTAATTGTAGAGGAGAAATCTATTTCCATTTCAATAGTTCCCTTGCATAAAATGTTACGGGAAAGTAATAAATAATGCAATACTTCCAAATAAACAATTATAAGGGTCATGTAAATTTTCAGGGATTGGAGACGGGCTGCACTAGTAACGGGAAAGTACTATGGAAATTGTGACCATTGTAAGCTTCAGTGCAGTTCTAACTATCTTTGATTGTACCTCTGGGGGAGAATTTAGAGCAAAGTAGAGCCTTAAATAAGTTTATCGTCAGACATAGAATGCAAAGGGTGTTTGATCTGTGTTTCAGATGAGAGCTGTCTGCATCTAGCAGCTGAACGTGGGTGTTTTGACATTGTGCAACATTTAGTACAGTTCTGCGGAGCAGATACAAACTTACAGGTACTGGGGGTGCAACTACAAAGATTACATATATATGTTTAAGAAAAGGTAAAAGTTTTTTAAGATCATGAAGGACTATATTGAGCTTGTGGTCTGGAAGATGAAAGTCTCCTTCAAGACTACATCTAAGATGTAAAGTGTGATGGTGATCCTAAAATGTCAAGATGATCTAATAGGCTGCAAATACATTTAAAAATGCATGGTCTTGTTGACCGACAAATACCGAAAATGTGTTAAATTATGTAACATTGCCAATGTAACTTTCAAATATCTGTGGGAGATGCCATGTGAAAATATTTTTTTTTGTAAGTACAGTAATATTGCTGTTTGCCCTTCCATTTATTTCTAGGAAACGAAAGCTGGCTCCACAGTTCTGCACCATGCCGTATTGCACCGTAACAAGCAGCTTGTGGGAAACCTGTTGCAGCTGAAAGGAGTCATAAATTTGGAGGCTGTTACCTTTAGCGGACGCTCCCCACTGCAGCTTGCGATAGAATGCGAGTTCCCTGAGATCGCTGATATGCTCTGTAATGCGGGGGCTTCGATGGAAAATGTCGAAACTGATGGAAGTCTCGACATTGCAATGGATGAGTCGGATGATGAATCTGTTGTAAGTATAAATCATACATATCTACATCTATATGTTTGACATAGAGCCAGTTATTTATCAATATATTTTACATGTTTTAAAACAGACAACTACTGATCTCGTTCATACATTTTCTGGGTAACTGATTTTATGAAAGCACATCGCTTTGTGAGACCAATCGATTTGCAGAACTATATGGGCTGAAATCATGATATTAACGTGCAGGAAACAGTATGGCAGAACTACACTTTTACATTTGATGTCATTTCATGCATTTCCATGCTGCCAAAATTCCAGCAGTAATATTTGGCAACAAAAATGTACCACTTTTCTAATTTTAGATGATTTTTGATTCCAGAGTAATTCTACTGACAATTCGTATTTTGGCATGATTCAGCACTATTTTCCTAAGCCTAAATTAACAATTTGCCAATAACTATCTTTGTTGGACTGAAGTGCATAGATCGCCATAGCCCACATTGAAGCCAGTTTCCCCAATATTTATTTCATTTCTTTTTCATGACTTTTTTTAGGAGGATGGGCTAAATTATGATGACCTCAGCTTTCGCGGAGTACCTGTGCCATCATGCCTTCCATCATGTGCACAACCTGTCGTTTCGGAGCCATGATCTGCGGTTGAACCCTGTGAAGGTAGTAAAGAGATGGTATTCGACAGAACTGTTTCGTACGTGAAAGTGAATTCGTCATTTTATCCGTCCTCATCCGAATACAGAAGCCGGATAGGAATCATTACTGTGTCACTGCTTGGACCATGTGGGAGTCATTCTGGTTCTGTTTCGTGTGCTGAACATTGCATATATTCATATATGCATCAAGGATAAACGTTACTTTTTATCACCAGTGTGAGATGCTGGATATATTATGTATTTATGTATGTAATGTATATGCCACAAGAGTGAAGACTGTCGACATGCGAACTGTTTCTTTAAAATATTTTGCCGGTGTGCCAGAACTGTTCAGTTGGAAATTTGTGTGCAGCAAATGTAACAATATGCTGAAGTCAAGGATGACTGGGCAGCATTCAACAGACTGTCGGTTAAATGGGGCCAGTGTATGTGATGAGCGTACTATGCAGCATCAGAACAAGAGGTTGCAACAGTTGCCTGTGTTTGCTTCAGATATTTAATTACCAGTATGTCACTTCTCTGAAGATTATGTATGAGTTTGGGCTTTTGGAAGTGAAGCATGATGTAAAAAAGTTATATCCCCGCAAGCTGTTGTAAATTTGAAAGACCTCTGCATGTGCTAAATCATGCTGCTTGCTAGAACAGTACATATATCGTATTAGTAGATATCTTGATGTAGCAATCTCATGTGTTGGGCAAAAACGTCACAAAAATGGCGACAACATGACCAAGGACTATGCCACTTTTATGCCACTTGCTACTGTTTCTTCTGCAAACCAGTGATGGAGGTTTCCACTTATGCCACTTACATTTTTATGCCACTTCCACTGTTTTGCCATTGTTTCTTGCAAACTCACTTGTATACCTTATACACGGGGAAGGGTACCATTTGGCTGGCCAAAAGCAGGAGGTACTTGCAGCAATGAAAAGTATTGAGGGTTTCCTCATGAGAATGGTCTTCATGTGCAACCTAGCTGTATGCTTGGTGGTGTGGAGAAGGAGAGAAATATTTAATGTGTTTTCTTTATAAGAAGACCTCATTGATACTCAGCATCCATAAAATGATTGTTTTCAACAACAGGTACATGTACATGTATGTACATTTACTATAAATAGCAGTAGCTAGTTCACGCCTACATGTACATGGACTGTTCATTGCCTTTATCATGTTTATTGACATGCAATTACTGTTATCTCACAGTAAGGCCACAATGTCAGCTTAGTGTCTCTATTTTCAGTATTTAATCGTAATTATCGTGATTATTTGCTTAAAATATATCTGTGATTCTGTGCGTGTTCAAAGATGATAATATGTCCGAAGAATGTGTGGCATGTACTGGTGCATGAACGTTCATTGTTTCGCAATAAAAATATCTAGGTAGTCCAGCATTAATCCATTATTGTCTTTCTTGCGTGTGAGGAGATTATGAACGTTTAAGTTAATGTCCTTCCTTCTCCCCCCTCCCAGGTCGCAAAAGCACCAACAAATATAATGGTCTTGCATAGACTATCCCCAAGTCTTGTAAAAGAAAGTGTGCCTGAAGCTATCAAAATGGACCGATCAGTCCATGCAGTCTGATCTCTTCTTTTTTTGTGTGCATGCAACATGCATGCATAAAAATGGAACTTCAGACTGGTCGAGCCTATATTGTGTGTGTTTCTGGATTGCAACTTCACTTCCTGCATGAATTTTGGAATCTCAATATTGTTTTTTATGACCAAGACAATGGTTTTTATGGAGGTATAAATATGATTTCACAAAACTACTTTTATATATTAAAGCTACTGGGTAGAGACATATGGCTCACAAAACATTTTCACTTGTAAATCTATGACTGGAGTTCTCAAAAATACTTAAGTCTTAAGTCTTGACTTAAGTCAGATTAGTGACTTAAACAGACTTAAGTATTTTCAATAACTCCAACCAAGACATGCTGAAGAACTTCCCCTATTGAGATTCTCAAAGTAATGTGGTTCAAATGCAGTCTTGGTGTTAGCATGTACCAGGTACATGTAGTATCACTTCTGATGGCTGGATTGGATACTATTGTAACCTGGTAAATTCAGTAATCATGTAATTAATTGCATGGTCTTTTTGTATTAAAGCTTAATTTCTATAATCGCATACTACTAGTATTATCCTCCGTCTCGGCCGACTAATATACGCTTGCAGTGTACCGGTATATCAAGCTCATACCAAGTAGCAATTTATGTATTGCACTGTAACTAAAAATTTCTGTCGTGCTTGAAAAAAAAATGAATCTACATTAGAGGTTAGTATACAACAGAATTACCCATACAAATCATGTGCTAGCTAGATTATCGTAATCTGTGTATGGGGACTTTGTGCAGCAATCAGTGACACATATACGGCTGACTTGCCGTTATCATGACCCGCTTCTAAAAGTGGTATAGTGACCAGCCCTGTACTTCAACCAGGATGTATAAGTAAACATTGCACCAGTATTTCCTTCATAGGGCGACTGGAAATTACATGGACTAAAATGGTGGTAAAATTTTACGTGAGTCATGCTTTCCAGTCTAGAGAATACAGGAGTGTACTCGAACTTGCCGTGTCCACCTTCTATAGAAAACATCCTTGTTTGTGTGGCTGACATGGTTGTATTCGAGGACGGTCTGAATAAGGGTAAACAAAATTTCCCAGCGTATTACCATGCAGCCATTAATTTATGATCCAATCCCAATTAGAGCCATACACCCCACCCCCCCTCTGCTTCCTCACCACCGTGTAGTGCACTTCACACAAATTAATGCACAGTTTGGGGCGGATGCCCTGGCTGCTATTAATTGTGCTGATAATTGTGACATAGCTACATGTAGGCCATTTACCAATGAAAGTCCTACCAATTTGCTGTATTGGTTTATAATCATTTCAGGCTGAAAAAGAGGGCTCCACATGGGTGCAAATATTTTATGCTACAGTATGTCACACGTCACTTTTTATTTTGTCCTTTATAATGTCGCCATGTCACTTCTTATAAGACCTTGACATCACTTTCTACAGTTTTTATAAAAGGCCATGTTGGACTTCTACAACTTTTAAAGTGGCCGTGTCACACTTCGTTTTTTACCCATGTGGAGCCCTAAAAAGATACATTAAAGCTTTTTATCCGATTCAGTGGAGGGTCAGTACGCTAAAATAAAGAGGTATCTATGATAATTCGTTTAAAGGCTAGTTTAAGTATGTAGTAGTCCCTCTCAGTGGCCACAGTGTCAGCAGAAGACACCCTATCTAGTATATAGCTATACAGTGGAGCCTGGGAATTAGGGACACCCAAGGGACTGTGAAAAACTAGCTGTCCTGAATTCTGAGGTGGTCTTATTTCTCAGGTCCATTTCTATGTACTGAATAGGCCTAGGGGCTGAAGTAGTTGTTCCTAATTCTCAGGTTGTCCTTATTTCTGAGGTGGTCTTAAAGACAGGTTTCACTGAATATGTATGGCCAAAAATGTTTGGCACTACCGGTATATCATGTACATATAGGGCTCCACATGGGTGAAAAACGAAGTGTGACACGGCCACTTTTAAAGTTGTAGAATCCGACGTCAGACATGATAAAAACTGTAGAAAGTGACGTCAAAATCTTATAAAAATTGTAGAATCTGCTTTGAAATTTTATAGAAATCGAAGATCGACATGAATGTCTTATACAATATAATTCTAATATAAATATAGACGCTACATGTAATTTTTTTATAAAAA
>JAAUYG010296013.1_pt1 | contig 12644 bp, 8 predicted proteins | sample 7278091 | NCBI WGS metagenome assembly JAAUYG01 (sample SAMN14350201, study PRJNA611818) | marine sediment metagenome | isolation source: surface marine sediment (0.6m) | place: French Polynesia: Moorea | collected 2018-08
ACTACTACTACTACTACTACTACTACTACTACTACTACTACTACTACTACTACTACTACTACTACTACTACTACTACTACTACTACTACTACTACTACCGTGTAAGTCGTACCATTACATAAGTAAGTAAAATTTTATTTAACTCGGTTAAAAGTTCAACAATAAACAGTAGCCAATGGCTATTTACCGACATGAATGTGATATATGATTATGATATGTACAATGACTATGAACATACACTGAGATACAGTAAGATTTTAAAAATACCCTTATACATTACACTTTTCTTAAAAAAACAAGTATCATAGTTTGTGCAACCGCACTGCGGTTCCCATTTCCTTAAGGCGGTCGGATCCTTAAAACAGTACTCCAAGAGATTCCAAAAGTGACTAGCTTGGTATCTGAAGCTATTAAGATCGTACCTTCTTATCTTGAACTGCGGCTGGACAAGTGGGAAATACCTTCTACTTTTACTATTTTCATTAATGACAAACAGATCATTAACATACATCGGTCCTTGTTTCATAACAGATTTATAAACAATACTTAAAATTAACCGCAGTCTTTGCACACAAAGTGTATTTCTATTTGATCTGCTTAACAGTTGTTCATACGACGAGTTAAAATCATGAAAATGCCATAAAACCGCACAGTATTCAAATTGAGCTGCAAGTAAGGAATAAAAGAGCATTAATTTACACTCGGTGCTCATTGATTTGGAAAGTCTTGCTAAAACATTTAATTTCCTTCCTGCCTTACGGCATATTTCGTCCACGTGAGCATTAAAACGGAGTAGGCTGTCCACATGCAGACCTAAGAGCTTAACAACTGGTTGAGTCTGTATGATACTTTCACCCACATTAATAGTCAATGGCCGGAAAGAATAAATTACATGTTGGAAAGAATAAATTAATGCTTACCTTGGGATATGTTTGTGTTATTCCTTAACTGTTTTAACACCGGTATATTAGTAGCTGAGTGGCTCCAGTTTGTTGGTGTACATAAGCTAAGACTCAAGCGGATGTGTTGTCGTTATCTTATATTTATACTCAAAACCGACAGCCATACGTTAAGGATGAGTGAAAACAGGGGTGGGGTTGCACCCTGTTTGACACCGCGTTGGACCCCTAAGGCGTGACTGCCAGAAAGTAGTTCTGAAGTAACAATCGGCCAATCAATTTTTTGTTCGGCTGACTATAACGTGTATAAGTCGTGACCAGCGGTCATTCAGTGATGTGACGCGAGATAAGGGCCCGAAAAATGAAGCTCGCTACAGTCTACGTCATCGGTGGCTCATCTGGACCGGAAACTCCAACGGTGTAAACATTTCCGGTCAATAACTTCGTTGCCTTTCTCGTTTTAAATGGAAGCTCGGGTCAGCAAAGGTCATTTGTCAATGCAGCGCATAAACACACCCACCTGCCCAATGAATGAACCAAAGACACGAAACGGAAGCGAAAGACAACGGTAACTGTTGAGATATCGATTGACTAACAACACAATGCAATAATGAATGGTCATTTTAGACAATAAAAGACAAACCAACAGATGGGAACTTGTAACGGAATGGAATGTGAAATTAAACGCGCTTGCACGAAGTTGATCTATACCGGGGTAAGTCTGGTATGAAATTACAGATAATTAAGATAGTTGACCGTGACGCGATTTGTTTTTCCATGTAAAGTGAGATTTTTCAGATGCCAGATTTTTATCGCACGGGTATCTTTGTGTCTCTCTGGGTTCGTCGTTCTTCTAGAGTTTAGCGTTACACTGTACGGCGGAGAAAATAATGAAACAGACCAATTGAAAATGTTTCGGCTCAAAGCAGGTATACGGTATATTGTAACATAATTATTTCTTCCTATTAAATGTAGTTGGTGGTATGAGTACGTCATGCTTTAAAATGTCACACAAAATCATTACAGGCAGAAATACGTAACGAATCATCAAAAAGGACAAAGAGTGATATGCATATAAAAAAGAAAGGTCAAGGGGTGTCTTTTTTTTTAAAATTTAGTTCATTGAACAGAACCTCGACGTTACTTTAAAACCAGAGATACTTGAAGCAACATTACTCTTGTGGGAAATTAATACACACGTTTGCTACCAGGATTAGAGGCATAATTATAGATAGAGCAGCAAATGCATTAACGCATTGTCTTTGAGCCCTAAACACAACTGACAAAAGTAGCCTGAATAGCCTAAATGCTTTTTGTTTGTTTGTTTTCAGTAGGCTGTTACCTGGGCATAACACTTGGTTAGCCACATTGATAAACAAGATAATATCGACACCCCGGACACTTCTCCAGTGTTAATTATTTAATACTGCCAGTGATGTGGGTGTCTCAGCGAACATTACCTGTTGGAGACTTGACATAGAAAAACACTGACTGAGATATTTTTCAAATGTGGTGATCTTGGTGGTGGTTCACCACAGCAGCACAACCAAGTATCTTGACAGGAAAGGTACTGGGAAGTTCCTTCTGTGTTTGCTTTCCTAGATGCAGTTTCCCTCTCTGGTAGAAAGAGACATTGTCACTCAGGGTCTAATCGGTTATTAGTCTTTAAAGGAATAAAGTTAGGACGTGATTATATATAGTCATTGAATAATAACAGAATGTTATACATCAAGATTCTTGCAGCACTGTTAGATTCAACATCGAGCGACCTCTACGGGCCAAATACAAGGGTAGTCATCGACTGTAGCTCGTCTTAAACTCGATATCAACGCGAAAAACATCGTCTGCTTCAAGGGATACCACTGTTTGACGTGTTTTGGCCGTAATTAAACCGTAAAGCGCTGTGTCAACAGGGTCGGCTATAAAGTTAAAAACAAATTTAAACACCGTTAGGCGCTCTTTTCCTTTAATCGTGTCATGTTTTGAGGTTTAATTTGCGTGTGTTAGTATATATCACTTAACCATTAGTAAATATATTTTACATTGTTTTTTATATTTGTGTTTAATGGGAGCGCCAGAATAGAACACGCTATTGTAACTGACCAAACAAAATAAACACATGAGCAAGGAAGCAAGAAACCAATTTGAAATAGATATTTTCATTAAATGAAGTTCTTGCATAATGTGTTTTTTTTCAACGGCCGATTCAAAGAACAATTTTCCTCTTTAACATTCGGCGGTTCCCGTTCAATGTTTGGACATGCAATAACTTTTAAGGTGATAGTTCGGATTCCATGCACTACATAATGCCTTTCTGTGAACCTTGGAATAAAGGTACAGTTATTATACTATAGGTCGCTATGTTCGTTTTTTAGGTTCATGGATTTGAATATTCTCACTTGTGAAAGGTAACTTCACAGAATTTACAGCGTCTGTTATTGCGATTATACTCAAAGCTGACCGATACAATATTTGAAATGTCAACGCAATTCAATTTTTATTTTCATAACTGACATTTGGGAAGCTGGTGCAAACGAATGTCTACCATAATCAACCGAGTTTATGGGCACATTTATGAAACTGATTCGCAGTTCAAAAGTGACTGCGTTCAAGCTGAGCTAGTTTCTGTATAACTATGAGTAGTGTCCCTTTTTTGAGAAAATCAATCTGGACTAGGTTTATGTTAGCTCTGCTTGCTTGGTTGTCTCATCAGAATTATTGCCGCGCCACAGAGTCAGTCCGTCGGTATCGAGTGAGTGAGTGAATTAGTTCAGTCTCAGGTACACCTTTTGAGATGGAAGCGGTATGAGAAGCAACAGTTCATGTTGCCTACTAGCATTTTTCCCAGCTTGGAGTGTTCTTGTGATGTCCTTGATGCTATTGTCATAATGCCTGTCAACGATGACATGCCCAAGCTACCCAGTCCAGTCCTGAAAGAGTTTATGAAGGTCAATCATGTAATGCGTCATCAAAGTGGCATCTGGAATGGATTATGGTCAGACCTCTTTATCGAGAGTACGCACATGAGATAGTTATCACAGTCCTGGAGTTTTAGTTGGTACAACCTTGCAGCCATCGACAGTGAAGAAATGGACACTCAGTCTCCATCTATGTGCACAGCTCAGAAAAGATGTCCTGACCTTGCCAGATACTGATCAGCAGACTACTGTTACAACTCACAAAGAACAGGGCTTTCAAGAATACAAACTGATACCATAGACAACGAGAAGATCAGAGACAAGTTGGCAACATGCATCGACCACTTGAATTCACACAGTCATGATCCTTGCGTCCTTGTAAACACTGCGACATGAAAGATGGCATCAGTGTACAACATTGATGAGTCTGTGGAGTTGGGAAATCGTTTGGTGAAGAATTATGAGGATGGCGGGCCTGAGAGCTTTCATAAGCCCCTGCAAAGCCTGCAAAACCACGGCTGAACAGAAGAAGGGAGTCAAAGTTGGGGATGTTACAGTATATGATCCTTCACTGATGTACGGTAGAGTGCTGTGTCTGGAGCCAGAAGGTCAGAGACATCAATATGAAGGATGTGCTCATCTATGAACTGGTCTCTGCACCACCTTCCATGTTTGACAAATCAGGGGAGATGAGAATCACCAAAGCGTCCAGTTTGAAGACTAAACTACAAGTTGAATAGTCAGAGCTTTAAATTTCTTCTCACCTCCAGATTTTACCATTCTGCCTGGATGTGCTATACTGTGGGTGGTTCCCTGGCCAGCTCATGGTCTTGTGCAAAACTTCATCACGAACTTCCTTGACCATCTTTCCAGTCACCTAAGCATAAATGACACATATCTTATCTTTGACAGGTATTATGACAATAGCGTCAAGGACATCGCGAGATCATCCCGGGCCGGGAAAGATGCTAGTAGGCGACATGAGCTGTGCTTCTCACATCGCTTCCATCTGAAAAGGTGTGTCTCGCAGTGACAAAGAATGAAGTGCAGCTGATAAACTTGATCTGGATATCCCCCAAAGAGCACCAAGACCTACTACCACAAGATGGTAGTGCACTGGTTGTAACAGGCTCATAGCCGACACCAAATGCAGGTCATTGATGGACAAGTGATGGAGCGCCAAACCTTCGCGCGACACATGAGGAGGCAGATGTGATCACTGCCCAGCAGGTGGTGATTCTGTGACTATTATCAATGTGATGACTACAGAAACCCCCAGACAGTCGGATGGACTTCAGGAAGCGAGGAAGATAAGGAGCCAAATGAACCAGACGATGACAATTGATTGTTTATTAGCCCTTGTGCCTAATATACTGAAAGGAATTTTGAAGTATAATTTGGCATTGATAACTTAATTTTTGCTCAGGAAGTCTGCTACGATTGGGTATTTTCGTAGATTCATAGCGGACTTCCTGAGCAAAAACAGGACACAACAGCACTCGGATGAAACAGGGGCACAACAGCACTCGGTTGTTGCTGATGATACAGGTGTCTTTTTGTAACTTCTGCATTTTACAAACAGAGGCAGCTTACGTGAAATCTGGTGCTGATGAGAACAGGTTCAGTAAGAAGTAAGAGTAAGAGTAAGGTTCAGTGCTGATATCAAAGCAACTGTTTAGAAGCATGAGGACATCATTCAAGACATCTTACCAGCACATGTACTGTCTGGCTGTGGTACTGTCTCAGCATTGTGAGGCATCGGGAAAGGAACTGTAATCAAAGTTCTCACATCTGGAAAGAAACACCCCAATACGATTGGAATCACAACAGAGAATGATGACGTTGCATATACTCCAATCAGTTGCCTTCGTTGCACAGTGCCATGACCACCAGAATGAATCCAATATGACAGCTCTGCACTACTTGGTCTGGATATCTAAGATGGTCAACCACAGACTGACCTCTGCTCCTGAATTGAGCGTCCTTCCCCTACAAGTGAACCTTTCAAGAAACATGTGTTCAGAGCTCATTTCCATGCTGCCTATGGGGAAGTGCACTACAACAAGATCGACCTGCCTGATCAGTCCTCTACAGTATGGCTGCATGAATAATTCCACCGCCAGCATGCTGGGGCCGATCCCTCTGCCATCAAGTGTGCCTACTTGCACCTGATTATGTCCTAAAATTATCAAATGTGCATGTGATTCTTGGTCCACAGCCCGCTGCAGATGTAGAACAGCCCACGTCTCTTGCTCAGAATTCTGTGACTGTTATTAATGTGATGACTACAGAAATCCCCAGACAGCCGGATGGACTTCAGGAAGCGAGAAAGATAAGGAGCCAAATGAACCAGAGGATGACAATTGATTGCTTATTAGCCCTTGTGCCCAATACACTGACGGGAATTTTGAAGTGCAATTTGGCATTGATTACTTAATTTTTGCTCAGGAAGTCTGCTATGATTGGGTATTTTCGTAGATTACAGTTTTCAACCAGTTTGGAACCAATATCCGATTATATGATCTTCATTTTTTCTATTGGAAACACTGGCATTCCTTTGCATAAGCAACATCCTTAATTTTGTGCTTAACAGAACAAGAGTTGGTGACTATGATGAACTACTGCAGACTGGCACACAAAGGAACATGTCTGTATATAATCTTGCTATCGGACATTCAGTGTTACCTGGTATTATCTGACAGTGTGACATCACTTGCAATGAATAATGCGACAGTTTCAGTGTTTTCATTTTTTTCTGGTTAAAGATTGTTCTGTGCTTTAGAGTTTTAGGTAGTAAAGGGCTTGTTTATCTATAAAAGTTTTCCCTTTACCACAATTGTAAATTGTGACCAGGGTAAGTTACCTTATAACATGATTTAAGGGACTTAGATGTATTAATATCCTCAAATGTACGTAAGGAGATACAATATGTTTACTTGGGTTATCTAGTTGTCTTCATTCACCTTTAAATCCTATATTTAGCCACAAAGATCAGGTTTCTATGTCAATTAGAAGCTTTGATATCGCAATTTAAAGATTTTCCTTATGGCGATGTCGGCCATTTTAAATTGGTGTATAAAAATTTGCCCAAGGGTGCCAGGAGGGCACCTGGCTTAAATATATCCAGGAAGGCCCCTAGTACTATAATCAACAATAAAACATCTGTTATCAAGTAAAACACGCTTCAATGGATTTCCACTGGACTATGCGACGGGAATTAAATGAAGGATGAAAGTGCCCCACACTTGAATACACCTGGTTTCGAACCCTGGACCCAGTGGTCTGAAGTCGAGTGTTCTAACCGACAAGCGGAATAACGCGCGATTTGGTAGAAAGTTTTTCTCCCCGCGCCTATCATTTTGTTTAATTTTGTAATCTGGGACCACATGGGAATGATATACCCAAGCGTTGCTCTTTTCGCATTTCTCATGGCCGTGCAGTGCAACTTTTGTGGTGCCTTGCTTATGGGCGCCTTTAAAAAAAAAGGGTTTTTCTTTTTGTGGGGTGTGCACAACGAGGTATGGTGGCCAGAATGATGTACCTCCTAATCTTTCAAAAGGACATTTTCAAAGTAGTTTTTTCTCCTGGCATCACGTAAAATTAGTTTTGTTCAAATTTGAACATAAAAACTACTCCACTCTACCCGCCATTATATACTCTTGACCGCCCAAGTATAACTTCAGGTGCCATGATGTACATCCTCGGATGTCAGTCACTCGTTTAGGCCCAGTGCGCACGATTCTATGGTGGCTGATACTTGCCACCATATTATTTTTTTTGGGGGGTGGGGGTGGGGGGTGGGTGGGATGGGGGGGATAGCAACGCTTTGCGAATACAAGGCGATGCTAATATTCGCAACTTGTTTTTTAAACATTAGCAACGCGCTATGAATCTTACACGTAGCAACGCGTTGCTAATATTCGCAACGCGGCTAAACTTAGCACCAACTTTAAGATGTATTAACAACGCGTTGCTAATATTAGCAACGCCTTGCTTATATGATGTAAAACACGTTGCTTATATAGAATACGCATCGCGGCTAATATTCAAAACAAGTTGCTGATGTTTAAAACACTGACGTTACTGATATTCCAAACACTCTTCTAATATTCAAAACGCGTTGCTCAATAATGTTTAAAACGCGTTGCTAATTAATATTTAAAACGCGTTGCGCATGGAATATTAGCACCACCTTGTATTAGCAAAGCGTTGCTATCCCACCCCCACCCCCCGAAAAATGAGAATAAAAAACTAATTTCAATTAATGATATGTCATTGGTGGTGGCAAGTACTATCAGCCACCGTACGGGGCTTTGTCAGTGAGTCTTATGAGATTTCATTATTGAACAACTCATAAACCGATCTTGAGGGAATTACTGCGCACAAGCAAATCAGAGCTCACTGCTCTTCTTCCATGTGTAGTATGTGTATATCGTCAGTACAGTGTGCGGCACAACAGTGAACTCCGCCTTTCGGCCGCCGGGCTGTGGCCAAGGTCGGGATACCGGTACTTTGTCGTGCCATACGGTAATACTTGCATGATGAACCCATCTGACAGCGGATCAGCACCACAAGTTAAACGAAGTAGGCCTATATAATCACGTTAATCTCATAGTTTTTCACCAATTAACGCCGTATATGTTTCTGCTGCGTCGGGCATCTGGCCAAAAGCTACGGTATGATCACTCGCCATAGACCCGATGGGCTGTGAAAAGCCAGCACGGCGAGTCGCACTGTATTTTGCACACGACGCCTGCCTGCAGCATATCCAGGATGTCTGCACACGGAAAGCGATGGTGGGTATCCCGCACAATATATATATAGAACAGGGTTAGCTTAAATGTACCAAGGCCCACTAAAAATATATGTGAGGAGAAGGTAGCTGCTCTTGGGATTTCTTACGATGCTCTATGAAATTGTAGTTGTTGTATATCCGATCGGGAAATACCAACGTATTTCTGGATACCTGCAAAGCCTTTCGTGTAAATCATAGCGCACCATTCTTCCCATATTTCCCATATTCCGTGTGTAAGTACATGTGTAGTTTGGATCCTTTGTTAAAAATTCTGAAAACACACTGACATTGCATTTCTTCACTTAATATTAGTTCATTGCATACTAGGTGGCGCTGTGCTAACAGATTACCGCCAACGAGAGAATACCTTTCATTCGGGGTCTAACGCGCCGGACCTTCAATTCATGCTTGCAAAGAGACGTTATGACATTTGACGAAAGCGTGTCGAGATGAATGTGCATTCAGTGCGAGGCCGCCTGAGAACGTTCTCGGTGTATTTAAGTCTATCGATCTAGTTCATGAAGTATTTGTTGTACGGACTAATCACAACCCCATCCTTCGTTCCGATGGTAATGCCGCCAGTGCTCATCTAGACCGTATCACCACAGTCCCTGCCTGACCCTGGCTGTCTGATGCCGTTGACATCGGATAGGCCAGACAGAGACTGTATAGTGATACGGTCTAGTTCTCATAATGGGACTGTTACAACCCGGGAGTTACAATCATTCATCTATTATATACCGTACATTTTAGACACATCGAGTGAGCCTAGATTCCGTACGTAAAACGGGTATATAGATATGGCAACGGGTCAACAGCCTTGGCAATGGCAGCTAATGGTGCACACCTGCATAAGGCACGCCTATTATTTTATTTTTATTTTGTGTGTGTGTGTGGGGGGGGGGGGGGTTACATTTCTGTCATTGGGTAAAAATAGGTCGCCTTAGCGGTCAGTTACACTATGCAGCTAAACGAACTAACTGCGCGCTATCCCCTATTGTCAGGTAAAGTATAGGGAAATTATTTGGGTATAATATATTGTATTTTAGGGAACCGTTTTCCTAGAATTGACATGTCACGCAGCTGGAAAACCTGATTTAATTTGGCTTGTAGCTATTAATGTCTTCTGATGGTGCGGTCGCCTACCCGCAACAATCTGAGAGCGTTGGCAGCAGTATAGGTGAAGGCAAAGTCCGGTTTATGCCTATGCACTGTATAATAAGCTGAAGGGTATTCATATTTTATTACTATATTTAATAACAAAAGCCTTTTTGCCTTATTTCCAGCTGTTCCACGCAGACGTGTTTCCTTTGGCTGGTTACTCTGGCATCCGTGGGGCTTATTCTGGGATATTTGTTCCGCTACCCAGAATGTTTTGCTGCAGTACTTAACCTTCAGCAAGGCTTAAACATGGCCGAGAAACCTGTGGGTGGTGTCGAACAGTTGGAATCATCAATGGGCATCTCTCCCGGGGCGAATATACAGGCGAGGAGATTTATGGCCACGCATATTAGCCCGAGGGACGATAAACACCCACAAAGACCCATTCCTACTGCAATTTCTGAAAACGATACTTTGGAACAATTGAACTTGGATATTATGCAATTTAAGTATCCGTACCACAGGACGAGCACGTCCAAGATTTTGCTGGTAACATTCTATCGCGGTGGCTCTAGCTTTCTAGGGGAGCTGTTTCGCTTCAACCCCGACTTCCTCTACTGGTTTGAACCTCTCCACGGGATTTATTTTCAGCACCTGAATGATCCCGAAAGCCGCCTGGATCTACACGGAGATGCCGATACCTATGTCATGCTGGACAACGGAACAATCAGGTGTGTATGGTGCAACCTTGACACATATCTGCCACCCGTTACATTCGAAAGTAGAAAGATTGTGCAATGTGCCCCTTGCAAACCAGTTGTTGCAAATTATGTATTTGCAAATTATATATTTAAGACGCTAAGTGCTATGCATTTATTTGGCCATATATTTACCAAAGTAGTTAAAATAGGGTATGCCTCTAAGCCTCCCAACAGCAAAAAACTATGTTCCGATTGGCAGTCATGTGCACGCACGAATCTGTCTTTTCTGCTGCCACGCTTTATAGTGGGCCATGGCATAGTTGTCGCTGGGGCAATGTTAAGAAGCAGGGACATACGAAAGGTACATGATATAATTGTAATGAGTGTTCATAATCCATGCTTTATGTGTGCGTATATTTGGATCTAACAATAATATTACACATTAGTCAATGTGACGTAGGCAAATCATCGGTGGCCAGATCCAGGTCTATCTGGATGACTTGAGTCAAACACTGGCTGTATTTAGAACAGTTTCTAGCCACAGGAGACCTCGATACCTCTCCATGCATCTGCTGCCCCAACGTGTTGAACTTAACCCCAGTAGGTTTCACATTTTAACGTTACTGTTGGTTCAGAGCCTGAATCATGATGCCTTAATTTCAGGTCTGTCGATACGGCCTACCAGGAAGAAATTCTACAAGAGCTAGTCAATGTGTTCTCATGCAACTTCGCTCAAATTAACCCACTGACCTTACACGACCCTTTCATGGACTACACCCCAAGCCTCCGTACCCCGTTGAGGTCCTCTAAATGCACGTCAGTTGAGAATCCGAGCTCCAGGTGTCAAACTGCTCTGGAAGAGGCTTGTCTACAAAGACCATTCGCCGCTGTAAAGACCGTCCGATTGGGCCTCTACATGCTTCCGAGTTTGATGGATGAGATTCCAGAACTAAAGGTGCTGTACTACGTCCGAGACCCTCGCGCCATTTTGAATTCGAGGCTCCGGGTACACGAAAATAGCACGTATATAAAAAGAGACATGGCGATACTCTGCCATACGGTAGCTGAAAATCACCGATATTACCAGAAACTAGAAGCCCGCCATCCGACGCGGTTGAAACTGATTCGGTACGAAGACCTGGCATTATCGCCCATTGACACCGCCAGGGACATCTACCGGTTTATCGGTTCCGACTGGGACGCGACGACTGAGCAGTGGCTGAAGAAAATCGTGAACACGGACAAACCCTCGCGGTATGGCACGTTCAGGATCGCCAAGAACGTGGTGAAGGAATGGGAGAGACACTTGCCCACGGCGTTCAAGAGGAAGATGGAAAAACTTTGTCACCAGGCTTTAATCTTGCATAAATATGAGAAAAAAATAAAATAACCCTCTCTCAATTGAATCCTTATTCGCTCATTTATTTACAAACCACAATGTAAAAAGCAGTGGTTTCAACGTGTAAGTTTTAATAGAGATAATTATTGTGGGGAAACTGCAGAAGTATTAAACCCCCGGGATTAAACCACCCACGTATGGCGGTACGCTCTAAGTTAGGTTACGAAGTTGCAGACATTTCCAAAACTTTTTCTGTCATCCTTGATTCATTTGTTCCTTATACCTCGGAACGAAACTACTTTTTTTTTTACTCAACACTATCTGATGTACATTTCACGCGGTATTTAACTACAGACGTACGAGTGGTTAAGTGTTTCGAATGCAATGCGTACGTGCAGTGCTGAATTGTGGGACACGATGTCTCCAAAAAATTACAGTTTATCACAGATCAAACTGCAAGAATAAATCTAAATGATTCGTTCGTTGACCTTGGTAATATTTGTTTAGTAAATTCTATTGTCATAGTCCTATTTTTGGCGCATGCGTTGGAATAGACTGCACAGACTGGTGTAGACTCTCAGATATTGTCATTTTTAGGAGTGATTATCACCACTTTCGACGATTTTACTTTCACAGAAGACCTATAAAGTGTCACGGAATGAAAATGTGATAACAACTTGGACATATCGCATGATTTGAAGGATAAAACTTTGATTTTGTTACTTTGCATCTATGTCCGAATATTGTGTTCATTGGAGCAGAACAATGGCCAATTCACCCGACCGTGTCCTTGCGTGGTCCCCTTGACCTGTTACACAATGGCTGTGAGCGGTGGATTCGTTAATGAAATACAGTCGTCACTCGACCTGGCACAGGGTCTCATTGTCGACC
>JAAUYG010001192.1_pt1 | contig 12643 bp, 6 predicted proteins | sample 7278091 | NCBI WGS metagenome assembly JAAUYG01 (sample SAMN14350201, study PRJNA611818) | marine sediment metagenome | isolation source: surface marine sediment (0.6m) | place: French Polynesia: Moorea | collected 2018-08
AAAAAAAAAACCAAAAAAAAAACAGCACTATCATCAATACACCACATGGCTTTCCATACCAGCAGCAGCAAATTAAGACGGTTGTACTTTGACATTGACCCCTGATAATATGGGATTTTGATTTTGTCAGCTCGGTTCATGTCCAAGTCTGTTCGAACCAAGTAAGAATCATGGAAAGGTTGATTCGATGGTGCGTGTACACTGAGAAGCGTCAGCCACGACCACCCCCGTCAAATATACGTCTGAGAAAGGAGGTATGGCTCTTAATTTGTGTAGAATTTAGTACTGCTCGATAGGTCGTTTGTATGATTTTTTATTACTCTAATTTATATTTTGTTGATTGCCCTGGCTATTCCACGTGTCCATTCAAATTTTCCCGACACAGAAGATCGCGTGTAGACGAGCGCATGCGTGTACGGTATCTATCTGATCGCGCATGCGCAATGTTGCGCAATATATTCGTTTCACAATTGTTGCCATAGCCATATTTAAAAGACAAATGCATTAAGTGAAATTTAATTACTATTAACATTCGACATTCTGCATGTCAAATTTCCTATCATACTCATACGGGGAGAACATTTTAACATTTTCATCACGCCACTCCTCCTACAGTTATGATTGTTCAACTTTTACTCGAGGGTACTAGTAACACGAGGTCATCTTGGGATCTTTCGGTTTCTTACTGTCAAAATAGGCTGTAATTCGAAAAAGGCTGATCGTAGAGCAAAATTGAGTAAAATTTGGGACTTGGGGACAAAAGTAACACATTTGGGATGCCTTTGACAATGCACTGTTTACAGACATTATATGGTTATGCGGTTCACTTGTCCGAAAATGGTATGTAACTCGAAAACGGATGCTCGTAGAGAGAAATAAACTGACATTTTGGACTTCAGGGGGGACACTAGAATCACATACACATGCACGGGGTACATTACCTGTAAATAATCTTTAGGTGCTAAAGCCCAATTTGGTGGTGATTCTCTACACTTGCCTCAAATGCCCTGTAAGTCTTAAAATGGCTGGCCGTGCAGTGAAGCAGACTGAAATTTAGCTCGATAACAATAGTGAAAAATCGGGGTATACCCTTGACCTTGTATGCTTCTGGTCATTTGTTAAAATAATGAATATTTTCGTCCAAAATTGGTATTTTGACAAATTTCGTAAGTATAATGTTTCCATTGTCATATCTACTACTGCTGTCATCCAGCAGAGTGTCAAAGTCCGTGAACCTCTTGTTTAAATGGCTTTTATCTCTGAGTTGTTGTTTTCTAAAATTTCAGACGGCTCTGGCGTTATTTATCCTGGTGATTTTACCTCTTATGCTGTGGAGCAGCAAGCAATACATGAATGATCGAACATATTATATATCTCAGCCAGAGGATGTATCATGCGACTCAGTGGAAAGGAGTAGAAAATTTTATTTCACCGAACCCAAATCAAATCCCCGTCACTTGGACAAGGCTGGATACTGGGTGCCAAACATTGTACATTACACCTGGTATACGGAAACCCCTCAGCCGTTCCGCTTCCATCACATGCTCAGTGTGTTGAGTGCGCATCGTTATATCCAACCGGAAGTGATACTTTTCCACACGAATATGGAGCCGACTGGGGAATTCTGGGATAAAGTGCTAACTTTGCCTTCACTCAAGGTTGTCAAACAGAATTACACCCTCTGTCTCAACGATCAAGCCATCAAGAAACATTGGTCAAAAACAGGACCCTCTAACGTGGACCGCTTGCGGGTTCTTTCTGAAACTGGGGGAATTTACATGGATCTCGACGTCATTGCGTTGCGTTCGTTCGATCCTCTTCGGCGGTTTCCGTGTACGGTCGGCCTTGAGAAAACGAATGGCCCAAAAGTGTGTAGCGCGGTGATCGTCTGCTCGAATCAGTCGTTATTTCTCCATTACTGGCGTGAGCATTACATCACTGACAACCGACCGCTGCACTGGGCCTACAACAGCGGACAAGTACCGACAGATTTGTGGAAAGAGTTCCCTCATCTGGTTCACGTGGAAAACACCTCCCTCCTCCGTCCCAATTTTTTCGAGCTGGACCAACTGTGGCTGGACAAACCGTACGATTGGCGCCAGAATTATGCCATACATCTCTGGTACCACAACTGGAAACATCCAAACGGCTACATTGACACTTGGTGGTATGGCAGCGCTGGCATCCGAGATTTATTTGCTTGGGGCACTGATCCAACATTTGAAAACATTCGTACATGGAGAGGAACATTTGGGGAGATCGCCAGACACGTTCTGTACGGATCTCCACAAATTTTAAAAGAGGGTGAAAATCCGCAGTTGTACGATCCGAGAGTTAACGCGTAGAGAAGTAAAGACATATATGATGTATTTAAAAGAATGTAGCAATACGATATTATACAATGGATTTTAATTCCAAGTTTTCCAAGATTTTAATTTCCAAGATTTTAAAGTCCATGACTTAAATCACATTCTTAGCCCATCACATTACCCAGACTGTTCACTCGAGTCAAAACTTAGCTTCTGTACATTATTGATAGAACAAGGCAAGCAATTTTAAGTCTACGAGAAACCGCAAGAAAAAGAAGTTAACATTGAGCCACACTGCATGTATACTTACAACACCTGGAGTGAATTTCTATCCACCAAGAAAGACCACATGCAAACCAGAAAGTCCTGCCCGTCCACCAAATCGTAAAGATCCTTATATAAACACTTTGTGTAAGGGTAAAAATTGCTAATTTTATATTTTGACGCACCAAGGTCACTGTATCAGTATTCTTGGGTGGCCAGTGTATGACTTCGCACCAATGTTCAGTAATAAAATATAACCTGATTATATTGTCCATTCCGGATTTGCAGTCTATTTCTCTTTGAGATACAAAGGTTTGAAATATAATTGACATTGAACTTCAAATTTCAAGGTCATTCAGGTTTATTAAATCTAACGGTACAGCTGGGCTGCTCATATATGATGCCCTACTTGATATTCAATGTGCCCTAACTTGAATCCGTTCTCAGACATAAGGAGGGCTTGAAAAATGAGTGACCTTGAATTTGACCTCTCAATGCCACCCAAGTCAAATCAAATTTAAATTTTAAAATTGAAAACAAATAAACTGTCTATGTGTCATATACAATATAAAACATTTGTTAGAAAAGATCTGTTAAGAAAAATACCGTTTAAGAAACATAAGAAACATAAATGACCGCAAAATGACCTTGACATATCAAGGTCAAAACTCCTACTTATGTGCTGCATACTTGTTCGCTTAGGGCCAAACTCTACATTTGCTCAGTTTTGAGATAACTTCTTTTTTAATTTCCCCACATAGTAAAATGGTAAATTTAATTTTTGTATAAACGTTTTCAAATGTAAAGTTTTCAAAAATTCCCGACACTCATTTTTCTGTATCCCACCATAGTGAATCTTCAAGGAAACTTACACTTGAAATAAGCTAACAACAAGGGGAGAAATAACATTGAAATGTCATTTTTGGAAAATCTGTAATTGCACCGCATGACGGCAAAATGACCTTTGACATATGCAAGGTCAAAAGTACCCTTATATATTGTACATTTCAGTCTGGAACCTTAGAATATTTCCATTGTCTGTATTATCGCTCGTTTTCCAGATAATTGAAAAAAATTACTTCCCATGTAGTTACGAACGTTTGAAATTTACCATTCCACTAACACTACTAACTGGTAAACGAGAAGATAGTTACGAACGTTTGAAATTTACCATTCCACTAACACTACTGGTAAACGAGAAGACTTCGGGGAAAAGTAAATAAGAGGCACAGGGACAATACCCTTTGCATGTCCACTTACCAGACAGGACCAAGTTAGCTTCATGCCTAACAGCCATGTAGCTATAATATAGCTGAGGTGGCTAATCCTAATTTTAACATTTAAAGGCCAAAATGACCTTTTTCTAGACAAGGACGGAAATAAATGTACCCTATACATGTATTACTATACTGCTGCTCAAAGCTGAGAAGTACCACACATGTATTGTACTGGTGTTCCCTAGTCGCAACTTTCAGTCCGTTTTGCTCTACAGGCGCTATGGTTTGGAGTTACAGGCCATGTAGAGGCAAGTGAATCGAATGGCAGCAAAATGAGTTTGGGCACTACAAGGTCAAAGGTACCCCATAGGCCCATATATGTGTTACCAGTGTCACCGGGTCCCAAATTCCGGTCCTTTTCCCTCTATGACCAGCCGGTTTTTATGTTCTGGTCACTTTGAGACAAGTGTACCGAATAGCCCCAAAATGACCTTGAGCACCAGAAGGTCAACGGCACATGTATGTGTGTATGTACTCGACTACCAAACTTAACTGGTTTGCTCCTCGACGAGCCATTTCCGAGAGACTTTGCTGTGGAAATTGCAAAATCCATCGAATGACCTTTAAGACGGGTAACTGTCAAAAGTACCCTGTACACACTAAAGACTTACACCTGAGGCCCAATTTTTGATCCGTTTCGCTCTACACCCAGCCACTTTTGAGATACGAGGTTGCTGAGAATCGTAAATGCACTAAATGGCCACAGAATGACTTTGAACATTTAAATGATAAAAGTACAATGTATACACAAAATATTTACCCTCGAGGCCCAAATTTGTATCAGTTTCGCTCTGTGATTAACCGTTAAGATACAAGATTGAAGAAAATTGGAAATGAAAAAATGCCATGTACGACACCAGACTGCTGGGATTAAACACTTGACGATGAAAAGTACCATGACCCTGCATACATCAAGTACTTACCTGCATGACCCCACATTTGCTTCGTTTCGCTCTAAAGCCAGCCGTTTGCGAGAAACAAGGTTGTCTAAAATTGGAAATGCACCGATTGACCTCAAAATCGCGCTAAACACTTAACTGTCAAGCATGATTTTAAATTTGTCCAGAAGGCTTGCAGCCCGGCTTGCAGCTTAAAACTTATGCCTTGGTCTGTGCCAGTAGTACCATGATATCATAACCCTTGGAGCGGTACGTGATGACCGATATCCAACTGCCTGTGGGGCGCTCCAGAGACGGGTACTTTTTCAGATATAAGGCTCAGAATGTGACCTTGATTTTGGCCTTTCAAGGTCATTCAAAGTCAAACCAATAGCGTGGTTAGCCTCTATATATAAGACAATTCTGTTATAATAATAACCACGTGTCCATCTCGGTTCTCATGATATGTTTTGAAATATCTCTAAAGCCTTGTTATTTTTGCCCCTACATTTCAACACTCTCCGTCGCCACAAGCACACACCCTTACCACGAGGCATTTCTGCGTTAAAATTTTAAAAGAGTAATCTATTCCTATCAGTCCAGAGGGAAGGCGTCCATCGTCGTTCGGAAATGAAGTTTTGTCTCTTGATACGTTTCGAGTTACGGCCGACAGACGCATAAAGAGAACGCAAAAATTTGGGGTGGGGTTACTCATGCATAAGCGCAAATTTTGACTGTCGGAGTTTATAAAATTAACACAATGCATTTTCTACTAACAGTTGAATATTTGAGCCAGTTACTTTATACGCCACACGAACATGCGAGAGCTCTGACAATAGCAGTGTATGCCTTGGATCCAAATGAGCCTACTGATAAGCCATTGTCAAGACAGAAGTGGTTGTATTTCGGTGCTCTTATACTATTTAATAATATAGAATTGGTGTGTTACTTTTGATCTTCCACTAAACGGTCGTGATTAAGAGCAATTAATAGCCTTATTGGAAGTTCTCGAAAATACTTGAATCGCCAAGTTTTGACAAGTGGTTAGCCAATCATAGTTCTTATATTGGTGAACTTATAGACTTAGGTATTTTCGAGAACTTCGCCCCGTGGGGTTCCAGAGGTATTAAAGGAACCTTACTAATAAAGACACAAAAGTAATACGATATTGGTTGAAGTACACATTTATTCCAGTATTGTCCTTTACAATAACTGCTACATGGACCGTTGCACATACTAGTATACAATCAGTTTTATCATTTCACTTTTACATTCGACGCTACATCAGATTCATTAGTATAAATTTATACAATATTGTTTAAACTTACCAACTAAATACTTGTTGGAAAAAAGTCTTTAATTCATAAGTTTAAGCAGTGCTGCAGCTCGCTGAACATTGTGTATGGACAGAGCATGTAAATCATGGCAGACGAGGATCGAGATGGTCGACAGTTTGATACCACGATGTAAGATGCTAATTGTCAACCCAACATAGTCTCTTTCCACAGTGACTGACTCTTCCGATGCAATATCAGGAATCTAGACTTGCACAGTGACTGAAGTGACTGTTTCGATACCTAGACTACAGACTATATAATCCAGTCGATTAAAAAGTCAGAATTCCAAATTGATTACCGGGCGATCTAAACGGAGAAATGCTGTTTACTGTGAAAGCACAGGCACTATAAATTTTGTCCATCTTGGCCTCTATTTGTCAGCGTAAACGCCTTTCAAGAAAGCATTTATCGCTGCACCTATATCACCCGGAGAGTCTTCCTGTAGGAAATGGAGGCCCTTCACTTTGACGATCTTCTGGTTGGGCCAATTGGCGACGGCCCTGCGTAGCCCAGTGCTGAAGAATCCAGGGTCCCCGTCAATGTAAAGTTTGGGGATATCCTTAGAGGTCGACAGCCACTGGTAGTAGTCAAAGGCAATTTTAAGGACGTCATCGGGTCCATCACCGCCAACCGGGATCTCTCTCGGCCAGGTCAAGGTCGGAAGTCGATGCTTCTCTATCCGGTAGGGCTCGCGATAGGCCTCCATTTCTTCATCGGTAAGCTTACGCATTATGCTGCCTGGTAGAAGCCTCTCGACGAAGAAGTTCTTCTTCAAGACCAGTTCTTCTCCGGCGTCCGAGCGTAGAGCTTGAAACATCTTCCGGGCCACATCCGGGAACATATCCCAGCTTGGCACCGGTCCAACCAGGCTTTCCATGTGGATGATCGATTCGACGCGATCCTGATTCTGGTAGCACCAGTTGAAGCCCAACCCCGAACCCCAATCGTGGCAGACGATGCTGATTTTCTTCGGGAAGTTCATCTGGTCGATCCATTTGGACAGGTAGTTGTAGTGCTCGGCATATTTGTAGCGGATATCCGGCTTTCCTGAACCACCCATTCCGATTAGATCCGGAGCGAGGCACCTGGCGACCGACTGCACGTGGGGAATAATGTTTCGCCACAGAAACGAGGATGTGGGATTTCCATGCAGGAAAAGCACCACATTATCGCCCTTTCCCGTGTCAAGATATTCCATATAGGAGTCCAGCACGTCCATTCGTTTGCGCGTGCTTAAGACACCTTTGGCTGCTGGTGATATCGAAGACCCGGCATCAGTCAGATTTCTTGTGATGCAGCCACTGCCGCCAATATGTCCGCGTATAAGGGACAGTCTTGCGGCCGAACGTGCAATGTACGACATTTTGCACGGGATGGTAACGTACCGAAGTTACCGCTGAAACCCCCAACCGGTTGAAAGCTTTAAATGCAGCAGGACCTCCTGAATTTTAACTGTCTCGTGATCACCGGTCCATCGTTAAAAGTCCACCATAACAAACTGCCGATAAAGCTTCCAACCTTTGCACCAGGAAAGCCTTTGGACTTGCGCGAGACGTCCAAAGCTGTAACGATGTCACTGTGTGCCCAGTCATGCCGCCACATTGAAGACTCTAGAGCCAATAATCATACCATCTCATTACTTACTCGTACTACCCCAGCTGTTCACCTGCGAGGCATAGGCCGCGGCTTTACAAGCTAGCTTTACAAGCTGCCTTTTGGCTGTTGGCTCAATGGTTTATTGAGGATCACCGACGCAATCAAATCAGTGGTAATCATATGTGTACAGAATTCGGAACATATATACGCCGAGTAGCTTACCGTTTATCATGCAGTTATCATGAGCGTCTATCTGTCTACCGTCACGGCCAACTCGACGAGTTAGTAGAGTCTCGCCAAAGAAGAAATGTTTAAGCAACCTTGGAGTTACTTTTGGGACCACCTTTAAAACCATAACAATACCTTATGAGGAATTATCTTTGTTTTCTAAATTCAGTTTTCTCGGAGACCATTTTAAGCAGATCGAGTTATGAACAAAAAGTGAAGAAAAGCGACCCGAACCGCACATATTTCTATATGCTTTCTTTAGTTTACAAATTTGCAACTTTCAACTGTTAACGAGTTCCTTCATTCTTTTAACTTATTTATTTATTTATTTATTTATTTATTTATTTATTTATTTATTTATTTATTTATTTATTTTTGTTTTAGCTTACTTCACTGGCATGAGAAACCTTCAAGCGGATTAACGCAATTTTTGGGGAAAGGTAGAGCCCTAGCCATCCACTATGTCCCACTGACATTTTCTATGCGTGCTTTTTAAACTTGACTATTTTTTAATTTTAGATATTTTTTTTATAAATGCATGACAATATAATAATGAAAATTTTAAAACACCACTTCAACAAATCACTCCGAATTGTTTCACACCTCTCCTGCATTTTATCCCAGAGAAGTCTTGTTTTGTTATCGAAATTTGTCATTTTCCTAAGAGCAAATGGGAGTGAAAAATTTTTCTATTATAAATAATGTCTATATTATTTATAATAGTATATTATTATTTAGAACCTCTCGTGAATATAATAATAACTGCATATTATTATTTAGAACGTCTCCTGGATGTTTACCTTAATGTTCTCACAAGCGTCTTGTATTTTTAAAATTAAAATTTACATGAAACTTTGAAAATATTACCACCATCGTCTATGGGAGATTCCTTTCAGGTATATCTTATAAACGAGGTGAGTTACGTCATATATTACTGCTAATATTATTGGAATTATAACACACCAGACTGTGTATCGAACAAAATTCCTTCATCTGCACAAGATACAAATCTAACAATATACTTAGTATGCGGACGGGTAAAATCTTATTCCACCATGCGGGCATTGTCGGGAAACACATTCCGCAGTTCCATGACTTGACGACCATACCATACCAAATTAGTTTCTAATCTAGCATTAAAGCCCTCCCTTTAATATAAAATACACTAAAATAGTTATTGGTAGGATTTTAAAACATCTCCAATGTAAAAGCAATTAAAATTGCTCCACATCTTACGAGAGGGATAAACGTCGATTGAACTCTGAAGATGACCCTCTGTATAAGGCTTCTCTACGCGAGACTTTGCTGAAGGCAAGGGTTTCGACAAAGCTTTTGGGACCGAGCTGAGTTCCTTAAGCCATATATGGGGAGTCTAACCGTACCATTAGGTTTCACTTTGAGTGGCCTTAGAAGGTCAAAGTCAAGGTCATCAAAATTTTGAAGGTTTCTATCTTGGAGCTAAGCCTGGTCATATGTTATTGTTAAGCCCTAATAAGATTTCATATACCGGGAGTCCAACCTCACCATTAGATGTGACACAGTGAATCACCTTAAAAGTCATAATTTGCTTGAGCTCCTTCAGCTTTTGAAGGCTTTTATTTCGTGACTGAGCTGCGTTGATACGCCACGTGGCGACGGGAAATTATCTGTGGAGAGTCGTCCACACACATGCATATTGAGACAAAAGTAAAAGAAGCACATAGCATTGTCGTCCATATATGCGAGGCATCTGCATTTTTGCCTTCCCCGGTAGCCAGAGTGTTATATTTCCATCTTTGTTGAGATTCTTAAATTTAAAAATTGTAGCAAATACATTTTTGTGAGGATTGGCAGGGGCAAGCTCAATCCAAATTTTAGTTTCCCGAAAATGTTTTTTTTTTTCTTTTTTTTTTCGTTAATTTTACAGTTCAAAGTAGTAGGCTACATGCAACTTGTTTGTGTGAACTGACAGAAGCTCTTTAAACTTTCGATTACAAAAGGATCAGGATGGTGGGTAGCTTATTGAAAGTCTCATTTTTGAAACTGTGCCAGTTTGGGTGACCTTGAAAGGACAAAACCAAGGTCACATACATCTTGAGTCTTATATCTGAGAAAAATAGCTCTAGAGGTCCCCACTAACAAACTTGTATCGATCGTTACCGCTCCAAGGCTAATAGTATATTCTGCTACTATTCTCATAGTCCAACATAGTTTTTAAGCTGCACGTCTTCTGCAACAATTTAAAATCGTGAATGACAGCATGACAGTCATTTTGTGGTCATTCGAGGCATTTCCCATTTTCGATAAGTTTAGCAACAGTACAGGGTACTTTTCACTGTTAAGTTTTTAATGCCAGTCTGAAGTACGGATCGAATATTTCCGATTTTCGACAAATTTTATCTTAAAAACAGTTGGTCAAAGAGCGACACTGATGACAATTTCGGCCTCGGAGGTTAATTACTTTGTGTATACATGATACTTTTAAACTTTAAATTTTCAAAGTTATTCTGAGGCAATTTAGTGCATTCCCGATTCCAACGACCTCGTATTCCAAAAGTGGCTCGTTATAGAGCAAAAAGGACCAAAAGCTGACCTCAGGGGTACGTATTTAGACTATTTAGTGAATACAGGGTACTTTTGACAGTTACGTGTTCAAGGCCATTCGGTGTTTCCCGAAGTTTATTTCCCGAAGTTTTCCCGAAGGTTCACCCTGGTGGGCCACATAAAATGACTGTGGAGAAATTTGACAATCTGACAATTTTACATTTGAAAATGTTTATACCAAAAATTTAAATTTACAGTTTTACTATGCGGAAAAATTAAAAAAGCATATCTCGAAAATTAGTAAACGAGCGATATTTTGGCAGTATGCAGCACATAAGTGGTACTTTTGCCCCAGATATGCCAAGATAATTTTGGAATATTTATCTTAACAGCAATAGATCTTTTCTGTTAAATATTTTATATTGTATGTGACAAGCTGACACATTGTTTTTTTAAATTTTACATTATGAATTAGCTATTACTTGGATGTCACTGAAAGGCCAAGTTCAAGGTCACACATGTTTCAAGTCCTTGTACCTCAGAAGGGAGTCATGTTCGGGCATACATGCATGATCCCATTGTATACCAAGTAGGGATCTCAGCTGTACCGTTAAATTTAAATCTGAATCACCTTGAAATTTCAAATTGAATGTCTGTTATATTTTAAAACCTTTGTAAACCCTTGTATAAGAAAAGAACTGCAATTCCTGAGTAGGCAATATAATAAGGGCATATTCTATTACCGAATATTAGTAACAAGTCGTACACTGGCCATCCAAGAGCACAGATAAAGTGACTTTGTAAAGTCAAAATACAAAATTGGCCATTTTTACCCTAATACTAAATCTTTGCATAAAGAGTATCACGATTTGGTAGGCTGGCGCCTGGCGGTTTTTTGTGCGCCAGTAGTCTTTGTTTTTGGATAGGATTTCACTCTACTTGTTGTAGTCGTACATGTACATGCACTGTGGCTAATGTTAGGTTCTGTTTCCTGCATATTCTTGCAGACTTCAAATAACATGCCTTGTTGGGACAACACTATGGTACGGAAGCTGTTACAAATGCAGGAAACGGACATTTTATTAAACCCCGCCATCTTTGCTGGGCGGGGTTTATTGTGATGCTCATGTGCATCTTTCTGTCTGTCTGTTAACAAGAAATCTTGGGAGCCTTCCTACTGACGCAGATATGAAGTGGTTAGAGTTTGAAGAAAATCGCCGTGGGGTAAGGGTGAGTGTGGGGTGTCCGAAATTTCGGCCACATGATCAGAGATAGGAGAAAAAATTTGAGTTGTTATATCAGCTAAACGGTGAGAGACAGACATATAGTTACAATTATACATTAATATCAACTAACACATGGGGACTCTAACTGCGCCATTAGATTTGACCTTGATTGACATTGAAAGGTCAAAGTCAAGGTCACTCAGATTTCGGAACCTTATATCTCGTAAAATAGCCTAGTTAGTCCATATGTTACTATTAAACATGAATAGGAAACCATATACGGCGAGCCCATTAGCAGTCACACTATTTGACCTTGAGTCACTCAGATTCTAAGCTTTATATCTCGTAAAGGAGCCGAGTTAAGGCCTATGTTACTATTAAACGTTAATAGGAAACCATATAAGAGTCAAAGTCAAGGTCACTCAGATTTCGAAGCCTTATATCTCGTAAAAGAGGCTAGTTAGGTGCTATGTTACCATTAAAAGTTAATAAGAAACCGTATATAGGGAGTCCAACTGCATAATCACATTTGACCTTGAGTGACTCTGAAAGGTCAAAGTTAAGGTCACTCAGACTTGGAGGTCTTAATTATATCTCGTAATGGCGCTTAGTTAGGCCCTAGGTTCCCATTAAACATTAATAGGACACCATATACGGGGAATCCAATCGCACTGTAACCGTTTACCTTGAGTGACCATAAAAGGCCAAAGTCAAGGTCGCTCCTCGAAGCCTTATATCTCGTAAAGGCGCCTAGTTGGGACCTGTGTTACTGTTAAACGTTAATAGGAAACCATATGGAACCATATGTAGAGCCCAGTCGTACCATCACATTTGACCTTGAGAGTCTGAAAGTCAAGGTAGAGGAGAGAGAGAGAGAGAGAGAGAGAGAGAGAGAGAGAGAGAGAGAGAGAGAGAGAGAGAGAGAGAGAGAGAGAGAGAGAGAGAGAGAGTTAAAGAAAATTGATAAAAATAAATATGGAGATAAAAAAAATCAGAATCAGATAA